>Ga0302347_1000377_pt1 | contig 73972 bp, 59 predicted proteins | sample PhyWR1_FD_202178 | JGI IMG/M metagenome (GOLD analysis project Ga0302347, IMG submission 202178) | Leaf surface microbial communities from wheat plants in UC Gill Tract Community Farm, Albany, California, United States - DLSL W.R1 (v2)... | ecosystem: Host-associated > Plants > Phyllosphere >... | reverse complement strand
ATCGACTGGGTTTATCAGACTAACCGAGTCGCCCCAATCGCGAGCAAGCCCGCTCCCACAGGGTTTTTACAGGGTCATGAACTTTCGGATCAAATTCGGCGTGCACCCGGTCCAGCGTTTCAACGCCCGGCGGAAGTTGGCCGGGTCGTTGAAGTTCAGGTACTCCGCCACCGCCTCGTTGCTGAACCCCTTGATCTGATACAGGTACAGCGCCACGTGTTTGCGCGCCTGGTCTTGTTGGGCCTGAAAGTGCGTACCGTGTTTGTTCAGTTTGCGCTTGAGGGTGGCCTGGCTCATCGCAAAATGCTGGGCCACTTCTTCAAGGCCAGGGGCGCGTTGCGCCTGGTCGCGCAAGTGCACGTACAACCGGTCAAGCAAGCTTGCGCTGAAGCCAAGCTCGTGCAATTGGCTTTGTGCTTGCTGGTGCGCGACTTGCCGGGCAATCGCCGAGGTGTTTGGCCAAGGCCGGGTCAGATACTCGCGAGGCAGGCGCATCAGGTCGAGTTGGCCCCCGAACTGGGTGTTTTCGCCCAAGTGCACCCAGTACTGCTCCACGTAGCGCGGCTCGGGGTAGCTGAAGCTGCATTCCCACGGCAAGCGCTCGCCGCTGAGCCATTGGCTCATGGATTTCAAGGCGGTCATGCTGGCTTCCTGGACAAAGCGTAATTGCTCTTGGGCGCCGCAACTGTCGAGCCAATACACATACGCGTAGCGCTCATCCAGCAACAGCCGTGGCGTCAACAAGGGGCTGAGCAGCGCCCGGTGGTGAATGACGGTTTCCAGCGCCTGATGCAGGTTTTGCGCCTGTTGCAGGGCATGGCTGGCCGGGCCGTAGTGGCCCGGCAACAAGCGTTGACCGAACAGAAAACTGCTGTCATCGGCCCCCAGCAAGCGCTGGGCGTTAGCGATCAGGCCGAAGAACTGTTGCGGGCTCAGGCGCGTATTGCCGCCGACGATGTCGTCATAGAACAAGCCGGTGCCGCGCAGCAGCCGATGGCTGTCGATGTCGCGGGACAACGCCAGGTCAATCAGGGTTGCGGGTTGGTAGTGCCCGGGTATGAAGCGCGTATCGGCTTCATACCAGCGGCTGTCGAGGCTCATGCCCGTTTGCTCCGTACCGGTTTGGCCCGCGCCAGGGCGAGGTTCAAGCGTTTGAGCAATTCATCGGGGGCTTCGTTGAAGGCCATGACCACCGCCGTGCTGGCCGACAGATAGACCCGCTCGCCATGCTGGCGGGTTTTGTGCGCAAGGCTCTGCACGGCTTGTTGCAGCTCCAGAGCCAGCAAGCGGGCCTGGCTTTCGCCGGTGTTTGGCAGCAGCACCACAAAGCGGTCCCCGGCCAGGCGGCAGAGCAGATCGTGGCGGCGCAGATTGAGCAGCAACAGCTGACTCAAAGCTTGCAGCACCGCGTCGCCTTCCGCGTGGCCATAGTGCTGATTGAGCGAGGCGAAATCGTCAATGTCCAGCGCCAGCAATGACAGAGGTTGTTGCTGCTCAAGGCTCTGCGCCATGCAGTCGCTGACCTGACGCTTGAGGTAATCGGCACCGCCCAGCGGGGTGAGTTTGTCGAACAGGCGATGCTCGCGGAATATGCGCTCGCGCTTTTCCATCTGCTGGTTGATGGCTTGCTGTTCGCGGTGCCAGTGGTACAGGCCGATGGTCAGCAGAACCATCCCGACCGGCATCGGCCCGGATTCGAGCCAGTGGTTCCAGCCCAAGTGTTTGGGCAGGCGGATAAATTCGTCGAGAACGTCCATCCACCAGGAAAAGAAGATGCAGCACAGGCCAATCGACAGGTAATTGGTGACCCGTCCTGTGGGGCGGCTTTTAAGTACCAGCACCAGCCACAGCAGCACAAACAGCGCGGTGCCGCCTTCGCCGATGATGTCCAGCCACTGCCATTCGTGAAAGGCCTTGGGCGTACCGAACGCCAAGTTCAGCAGCACGCCGATATTGGCGGCCAGAACCAGCAACCCGAGTTTCCAGCGATGGTGCTTAAGGATGTTGAGCCAAGTCATGACGGGTCTACCCAAACGTAATGCAGGCCAGCAGAACAGAGCTCTGTGACAGCGATGTTACGAAGTGTGAGGGTCGAATCAGCTCAAGGGTCCTGTCCAAAATCGTGGGATACCCACTGTGTAGGAGCGAGCTTGCTCGCGATCTTTTGATCTTTAAAAGCTCGCGAGCAAGCTCGCTCCTACAGTGCGGTGGTCCGATTCAGGTCAAATCAGCTCATCCGGCGCGGATTACCCCCCTAAAAGCCTCTATTTCCGGGGTGTGTGCTTAGCACTGTCACGGCACTGTCATTGAGCACCCCTAGCGTTCGCTCCCAAGTTGTCGGGCCATTTGCCTGGCCTTAAGCGCGAATTGGGGGAGTGCAAACATGTACAAGGGTCGCAGCAAGACGCAATGGGTAGGCTTTACGTTCAGTGCATTGGCCATGGCCATTGCCAGCGAACGCTTGAGCGCCGCCGAGGCTTCGGTCGCCGGTGCCACTGAACACGTTGAAGTGGTCGGGCAGGCCGTGAGCCTGGACAAGGCGCTCAAGCAGCAACGCAATTCGGACACCATCCAAAGCGTGGTGCACGCCGATGGCGTCGCGCAGTTGCCGGACGCCAACGTCGCCGAAGCGGTACAGCGCCTGCCGGGCATCAGTATCGAGCGCGATCAGGGCGAAGGTCGTTTCGTCAGCGTGCGCGGCCTGGGCCCGGACCTGAACAGTGTGACCATCAACGGCACGTTGGTGCCGTCCCCTGAAAGCAAACGCCGCGCCGTTGCCCTCGACGTGTTGCCCTCTGAGTTGGTGCAGTCGCTGTCGGTGATCAAAACCCTGACCCCGGACATGGACGCCAACTCGCTGGGCGGCACGGTCGACGTGCAAAGCTTGTCGGCCTTTGACCACGACGGCCTGTTCTACACCGCCACCACCCAGGCCGGTTACAACAAGAACACTCACCAAACCAGCCCCAAAGTGTCGGGCGCCATCAGTGATCGTTTCAGCCTCGGCGACGGCATCGACAACTTCGGTGTGGCGGCAGCCCTGAGCTGGAACAAGCGCGATTTTGGCTCGGACAACGTCGAAACGGCCGGTGCCTGGGACTTTACCGACGGTGCCAAACTCAACAGCTTCGAGCAGCGGGTGTACGACATCAGTCGCGAGCGCTCAGGCGGCGGTCTGAACTTCGACTACAAGCCCGACGACGACACCAAACTCTACCTGCGCACGCTGTACAGCCGCTTCAAAGACAGCGAGATCCGCAACTCGGACTCGATTGAATACGCCAACCCGCAAGCCGAAGGCGAATTGGGCAAGGCCAAAGCCAAGCGCAAACTCAAGCAGCGCGACGAGACTCAGGAAATCCAGTCTTACGTGTTCGGCGGCGAGCGCAGCATGGGCCTGTGGACTTTGAGCGGGCAGGCCGGTTACAGCGAGTCCAGCGAAGACAGCCCGGCGGGCATTGCCGGGGCGACTTTCAAAAGCATTTCAAGCTTCCCCGACAGCGGCTGGTACGACTCGGAAAAGCCCCGGCCGATCATCGGCGCGGGTTTTTATGACCCGGCCAACTTCATCCTCGACAAAGTCGACGTGAAGAAAGAAATCACCAAAGACAAAGAAAAGAACATCCGCCTCGACCTGGCACGCGACTACGACGTGGACGGCTACGCCTCGCAGTTCAAGTTCGGCGGTAAAGTCAGCCGTCGCAGCAAAGATAACGACACCGAAGCCTGGACCTACAAAAACTTCTCTAAGTTGGGTTTCAGCGATGACCAATTGAACCTCGACCGCTTCAGCAAGGGCGAGCTGGATTACTCCCTCGGCCGTTATGGGCCGGGTATCAGCGCTGGCGCGATCAAAGACCTGATCGGCGGGCTGAATCGCGACAAGTTCTATAACGAACAGGGGTCGCGGGTGAATGACTTCACCATGCACGAAGACATCAACTCGGCGTACCTGATGAACACCGTAGACATCGACGACTGGCGCTTTATCGCCGGCCTGCGCTACGAAGGCACCGAGTTCGACGCCAAGGGCACGGGTTTCCGCAACGGGGTGTATGAAGCCCAGGACACCAAGCGCGACTACCACCACTGGTTGCCGGGCCTGCATGCGCGTTACCAGTTGGCGAAAAACACCCAGGTGCGAGCCGCCTGGACCAACGCGGTGGTGCGCCCGACCTTTGGCCAACTGGCACCGGGCTTTGTGATCGAGGATGACAAGGCTGAATTCGGCAACCCGAACCTCAAACCGCTGGAGTCGAGCAACTTCGACCTGGGCATTGAGCACTTCATGGGGCAGGCCGGTACGGTGTCGGCGTTCCTGTTTTACAAAGACATCAAAAACTTCGTCTACAACAATGATCTGGCTGGTACGGGCGCGTGGCGCGACTTTACCGAGGCGCATTCCTATGCCAACGGCGACAACGCCAAGCTGTACGGCCTGGAACTGGCCTACTCGCAGAAATTCGACTGGTTGCCTGCGCCCTGGAACGGCGTGATTGTGGGGGCGAACACCACTTTCAGCCGCTCCAACGCCAGCATTAAAGGCTACGACGCCGCGTCCGGGCAAACCCTTAAACGCGACATCGACTTGCCGAGTCAGTCCAACACCGTCGGCAACCTGATGCTCGGCTGGGAGGACGACAAGCTCAGCGTGCGCCTGTCAGCCAACTACAAATCGGCCTACCTCTATGAACTGGCCGGGGTCAACGACAAAGCCCACGACACCCATGTGGCCGCGCAGACCTTTGTGGACTTCAGCGCGCGTTACTCGCTGACCAAAAACCTGCAAGTGAGCTTTGACGCGCAGAACCTGACCGACCAGCCGTACTTCGTCTACAGCGGCAACAGCCGCTACAACAACCAGTACGAAGAGTACGGTCCAACCTACTCTGTAGGCCTGACCTTCACCCATTTCTAAAGCATTGGACGTTTTCTGTAGCCGCTGCCGAAGGCTGCGATAAGGGCCGCAGGACCTTCGCCTTCGAGCAAGAGCGGGGTCGCTGCGCAACCCATCGCAGCCTGCGGCAGCGGCTACAGATACGGCTTCAACGGACGGTATATCCATGTTTCTTTTGTTCAAACACCCACCGCGGCTTTTACCTTTGCTGGTGTGCCTGGCCGCTGGCGGCGTACAGGCGGCGCCAATCAGCGCACCCACCCTGCAACCCTGGGGCACGGGCAAAGCCCAGGCACTGAGTTATTTGCCGGCCGGCAATGATCGCCTGACCGTGAGCAAACGCGACGGTCTGCGGCTGCTCGATGCGCAAGGCAAAACCCTGAGCCAGATCGCCGGCTCGTTCGCCGGGCTGGACAGCCGCCCTCTGGGCGACAACGTACTGGTGGCCAGCCAGGACAAGGCCAAGCAGCAAGTCGCGCTGTTCAGCCTGGACCCGAAAACCCGCGAATGGCAGACACCGACGTACCTGCCCAAACGCGATTACGCGGTAAATGGCGTGTGCCTGTACCGCGATCAGGCGAGCAATGTGTACCTGTTTACCGTGGGTGAAGAGGGCAAGGGTGAGCAATGGCTGGTGGCGGCGGACAGCAAACAACTGGCCGCACCGCTGTTGGTGCGCAGCCTGCCAATGCCGCCGCAAGCCAAGTTCTGCCAGGTTGAGGATGCGGCGCAGCAACTGTTCGTCAACGAAGAAAACGTCGGCTGGTGGGCATACCCGGCCCATGCCGAGTCTGATGTTGAGCGTTTGCCGGTGGCCATCGTCGAGCCCTTCGGCAACGTTAAAAAGGCCGCAGGGGCCATGGCGGTGATGCCCGGGGGGCTGCTCGGGCTGGACCCTGAAGCTGCGCAATTGAACCTCTATCAACAGCAAGGCAAGCGCTGGTCGCCAGTGGCCAGCCTGGCGCTTGACGGTGTGACCAAGCCGGAGCATCTGGCCCTGCGAGAAACCGCCAAAGGGCTGGATGTGCTGGTGCAGGACGGCGCGACCAATCGTCTGTTCGAAGGCGCCCTTAACTGGAAAGCCACGCCGGTGAATCTGCCGCCCGTGCTGCCGGTGGTCAAGCCGTTGGTGCAGACCGACGTGGTGATGAGCCAGGGCGATGCCGCCGACGACCCGGCGATTTGGCTCAACCCCAAAAATCCGGCGCAGAGTCGCGTGCTGGGCACCGACAAACAACAAGGGCTTGAGGTGTACGACTTGCAAGGCAAGCGCGTGCAGCACTTGCCGGTAGGGCGCCTGAACAACGTCGATGTGCGCCCTGGGTTCACCTTGGGGTCACGCACCGTTGACCTGGCGGTCGCCACCAACCGCGATCACAACAGCCTGAGCGTGTTCAGCATTGATCGCGAATCGGGTGAGTTGAAAGCCGTGGGCGAGATCGCCACGCCGGTCAAAGACATCTACGGGCTGTGTCTGTTCAAGGCGCCGTCGGGTGAGATCTACAGCTTCGCCAACGACAAGGACGGGACCTTCGTGCAGCACCGTCTGTTTGCCAAGGGGGACCAGGTGCAAGGTGAGCTGGTACGCCAGTTCAAGGTGGCGACCCAGCCTGAAGGTTGCGTCGCCGACGACCAGCGCCAACGCCTGTTTTTGGGCGAAGAAGATGTGGCGGTGTGGGCCGTGGATGCGCGCCCGGATCAGCCCGCCACGTTGACCAGTGTGATCAAGGTCGGTGAGCAGGTGCATGACGACATCGAAGGGCTGGCGCTGTACCAGACCGAAAAAGACAACTACCTGGTGATCTCAAGCCAGGGCAATGACAGCTACGTGGTGGTCGATGCCGAGCCGCCGTTTGCCCTGCGCGGTGCCTTCCGGGTAGGCGTGAACGCCGAAGCCGGGATTGACGGCACCTCCGAAACCGATGGCCTGGACGTGACCTCAGCCAACCTCGGCGGGCCGTGGAGCAAAGGCATGCTGGTGGTGCAAGACGGCCGCAAGCGCATGCCCGAGCAGGCCCAGAACTTCAAGTACATCCCGTGGAGCGAAGTGGCCAAAGCCTTGCGCCTGCCATAACCCGGTCACACGGGGGGTGTATTTAAATCAACAGTCATCAGGAGTTACAACATGCAAGCAACCATGGAACACATGACCATTTGGGGTCTGATCAACGATGCCAGCCTGCTGGTGAAAGGCGTGATGTTGATACTGCTCGCTGCCTCGGTATTGAGCTGGTTCTTGATTGTGCGTCGTAGCGCCATCCTGCGCCGCAGCGAGCGCGATATTGAAAGCTTTACCCAGCGCTTGCGGGCGCCGGGTGACCTGGGCGCGCTGTACCGTGAAAGCCGCGACGCCAGCAACCCGGATGCCGGTGCCGAGCAGGTGTTTGTCGCGGCCTACAGCGAATACGCGCAGCTTCGCCAGCAGCCGGGCATTGATGCTGACGGGCTGATGCAAGGCATCGAACGCTCGCTGTACGTGGCCATTACCGAGCAGGAAATCCGCCTCGAAAAAGGCCTGCAATTTCTGGCCACCGTTGGCTCGGTCAGCCCGTATATCGGCCTGTTTGGCACCGTGTGGGGGATCATGAATTCCTTTATCGGTTTGTCCCAGGTGCAGCAGGCCACGTTGTCGACCGTGGCGCCGGGCATTGCCGAAGCCTTGATCGCCACCGCGATTGGCTTGTTTGCCGCGATCCCGGCGGTCATCGCCTACAACCGTTTCTCGTCCCGAGGGCAAACCCTGCTGACTCGCTATTACAGCCTCGGTAATGAACTGCAAATGCGCTTGTACCGTGGCTTTCACGCGGGTTCACGGAACATGGCCGCTGCCGCTTAACAGGGAGTTTGAAGATGCTTGCTCGACCACAGCGCAAACACGGGCCCAAGGCCGAAATGAACGTAGTGCCTTACATCGACGTGATGCTGGTGCTGCTGGTGATTTTTATGGTGACTGCGCCGATGTTGACCCAGGGCGTCAAAATCGACCTGCCCAAAGTCGCCAGTGAAGCGTTGGCCAATGATACCCAGCAGAAAATCCTCACCTTGTCGGTCAAAGCCGATGGCGGCTACTACTGGAACCTGGGCAGCGAACTGGACACCAAAAACCAGACCGACAGCGCCGTCAGCCTTGAAGAGCTGCAAGCCAAAATCGGCCAGGTGGTGGCGCAAGACGGCGACACCCAGGTGTATATTCGTGCCGACAACGACGCCGGTTACGGCAGCGTGGTCAAAGCCATGGCGGCCTTGCAACAAGGCGGCGTGACCAACCTGGGGCTGGTCACAGAGGCTCCACAATGAGTGCCGCGTTGATGAGTGCCGGGCACGTTGAGGCCCGGCCGCTGCCCTGGACCCGGCTCTGGCACAACAGCCAGGCGGTAGCGGTCACGGTTGCGCTGCACAGTGCGGTGATTGCGTTTCTAGTGCTGGGCTGGAGCATGGAGCACGAAATGGCCGCCCCCGCGCCGAGCACCTTGAAAACCCGCTTGGTGATGATGCCCGCCGAGCCGCTGGTGGCGCCGCCTGAACCGGCACCACAACCGGTGGTGGTACCGCCGCCGGTGGTCGAAGCCAAACCCGAAGTGGTCAAGCCGGACCCGCAGATACAGGCACGCAAACTGGAACAGGCGGCGTTGGCACGTAAACGGGTAGAGGAGCAAAAGCAGCTCAAAGAAGCGCAGCAAAAAATGGCGCAACAACGCGCCGAGCAGGCTGAGATGCAACGTCAGCAAGTGGCGGCTGAAGCGGCTGCGCAGCAAGCCCGTGTGGCAGCGGATAACGCCAGGCGTGCGCAACAGGCGGCTGCGGCGGCGGATGTGCGGCAATACTTGCCGATCAGCAAACAGGCCCCGGACTACCCGCAGCGTGCGCTGGACAAAGGCATTGAGGGGGATTGCACGGTTGAGTATTCGGTGACACCGCAGGGCAAGGTCGAAAGCCCCAAAGTGGTCGGTGACTGCCACCCGGCGTTTATTCGCCCGTCATTGGTGGCGGCAGCGACGTTTCGCTATCAGCCGCGCATCGTCGATGGTCAGGCAGTGACAGTGCCGGGGGTGCGTAATACGTTTCACTATAAAATCCGCTGACTCATCCAAGAGCAACACGGCTCAAGGGTGGGAGCGGGCTTGCTCGCGATGCGCTTCAGTGCGCCTCATTTGCCCGGCAAAGACGCGTCATCGTTAACGACCATCGCGAGCAAGCCCGCTCCCACAGTTTTTGGTGTGAGCTTCAATAAATACCTGACAAGCATCAACGCGAAACCAGCGTCCTTGACCTATGCTGCATGCGTTTTCAAGCACAAGGAGATGGCCGTGAACGCGCCCGCTACGACCCCGCCGCCGGCAACGGCGAAAGTTAAGTTACCCATAGGTCTGGTCATCGCCATTGTGGCGATGGTGGGCGTTTTGATGATGCCGTTGCCCGCCGACTTGCCGGTCGCCGGGCACCGGATGTTGGCGATTCTGGTGTTTGCCGTGGTGGTGTGGATCACCGAAGCGGTGTCATACGAAGCCAGCGCCATCATGATCACGTCGCTGATGGCGTTTTTGATTGGCATGGCTCCCACCCTGGCCGACCCGTCAAAAATCTACGGCACCAACGCCGGGATCACCATGGCCCTCACCGGGTTTTCCAATGCCGCACTGGCGCTGGTGGCCGGGGCACTGTTTATTGCAGCAGCCATGACCCACACCGGGCTGGATCGGCGCATCGCGCTGGTGACCCTGTCACGCATCGGCACCAGCACCCGGCGCATTTTGATCGGAGCGATTGCGGTGACAATTCTGCTCAGCCTGGTGGTGCCCAGCGCCACCGCGCGCAGTGCATGTGTGGTGCCGATCATGATGGGGGTGATTCTGGCGTTTGGCGTCGACAAGCGCTCCAACATCGCCGCCGGGATCATGATTGTGGTGGCGCAGGGCACCAGTATCTGGAACGTCGGCATTCAAACCGCCGCCGCGCAAAACCTGCTGACGGTCGGCTTTATGGACAAGATGCTCGGCGAGCGGGTCAATTGGCTCGACTGGCTGATCGCCGGTGCACCGTGGGCCATCATCATGTCGGCGGTGTTGTTGTTTGTGGTGCTGAAAATGCTCCCGCCGGAAAGCGACAGCATCCCGGGCGGTAAAGAAGCCGTGGAAAAATCATTGGCCGAACTGGGCCCCATGACCGGGCCGCAGAAACGCCTGATGGCGGTTTCCGTTGCGCTGTTGCTGGGCTGGGCCACGGAAGGCAAGTTGCACAGTTTTGACACCACCTCCATCACCTACGCCGGGCTGGTGATTCTGTTGCTGCCGCGTTACGGGGTAATGACCTGGAAGGATGTGCAGTCGCGTATCCCATGGGGCACGGTGATTGTGTTCGGTGTGGGCATCAGCCTGGGCACGGCATTGCTGACCACCCAGGCGGGGCAATGGCTGGGCGGGCAGGTGGTGCATAACACCGGGCTGGATCAGGTCGGGCCGCTGGGGATTTTTGCGATTCTGGGGGCGTTTCTGATTTTGATTCACTTGGGCTTTGCCAGTGCGACGGCGCTGACATCGGCCTTGCTGCCCATTCTGATTGCGGTCTTGCAAACCTTGCCGGGTGAATTCAGCCGCTTGGGCATGACCATGTTGCTGGGCTTTGTGGTGAGCTACGGCTTTATCCTGCCCATCAACGCCCCGCAAAACATGGTGTGCCTGGGCACACAAACCTTCACCGCCAAGCAATTTGCCAAGGTCGGCTTGATAGTCACCGTGGTGGGTTACCTGCTGATGTTGCTGTTTGGCGCGACGTACTGGAGCTGGCTGGGCTGGATGTAACACCACCTGTAGGAGCGAGCTTGTCTCGCGATCTTTTGATCGTTAAAAGATCGCGAGGCAAGCTCGCTCCTACAGGGAGAGTTAGCTACCACCCTCGCTGCGCCCGCCGCTGCTGACTTCGGCGGGTACATCCTCACCGGCCATGCGTTTGCGGAACAATGACGTGCGGGCCAGCAGCAAGGTGGTCACCGGCACGGTAATCGCCAGCAGAATCGGGATCAGCCAGGCGTGCAGGACCGGCGTGGATTTAAGTGCCGAGAAGTACACAATCGAGGCCAGTGCCACGCACCAGGCGCCAAGGGTTGAAGCCAGTGCAGGCGGGTGCATGCGCTGGAAAAAGTCCTTGAGGCGCAGCATCCCGATGGCACCAAACAGCGCAAACAGGCTACTGACCACCAGCAGTACGGCCACCGGTATCTCGATCCAGAGCGACAGCTCGCTGACGGAATTCATTCAATTACCTCCCCACGCAGCAGGAACTTGGCCAGCGCAAACGAGCCGACAAACCCGAACAGGGCGATCAGCAAGGCGGCCTCGAAGTAGGTGTCACTGGCATATCGTATGCCCAACACCAGCATCATTAGCATGGCCACGATGTACAGGTAGTCCAGCGCCAGAACCCGGTCCTGGGCCGAAGGGCCTTTAAACAGGCGGACCACGGTCAGCACCATCGCCAGGCTAAAGAAAAACAGGCTGATCAGGATGGCATTGGAGAGCAGGGCACTCATTCAAAGATCTCCATCAAGGGGCGCTCGTAAGCCGTTTTGAAGTGCTCGATAAATTGCGCTTCGTCATCCAGGTCAAAGACGTGCAACAACAGCACGCTGCGGTCCAGCGCCAGCTCGGACCAAACCGTACCCGGCACCACCGTGGTGATCATTGACAAGGCCGCGAGGCCGTTGGCGTCACGCAGGTCGAGGGGGATTTTGATGAACCGCGAGCGTGGCGGGCGCTTGCCAGCATTGAGCACGCCCCAGGCCACGGCGATGTTGGACATGATCACGTCACGCCCCACCAAAAAGAACAACTTGAGGATCACACCCGGACGGTGGATGTGAATCGGCAGGGGCCGCAGAGGCGCGAACATGATCGGCGCCAAAAAGCCCAACGCTGCACCGAGCAATAGATTGCCGGCGCTCAATGACAAGTTGAGCAGCAACCACAGTACCCACAACGCCAGGGACAACCACGGTGCCGGGAATAAACGCTTCATGGCTGCACCTCCTGCAACGCCGCTTTGGCTGTGGGCCCCGGTACAGGGCGAGACTCCAGCACCGCCTGCACATAACGCTCTGGGTTGCTCAAGGTCTCGGCGGCGGCCTGGGTAAAGCGCAACAGCGGCTCGGCCTTGATCGTCAGGACCACGCACAGCGCCAGCAACACTACGATAGGCACGCATTCAAGGCGACGCAAAATCGGTGATGGCCGCTCCAGCGGCGTCCAAAAGCGCTGGATGCCCATGCGCGAGAAGGCGATCAAAGAGGCCAGCCCGGACAGAATCAACAGAGCCAGCAAGCACCAGGCGGCGGTAGACACCGGGGCGTTTATATCGTTGCCCAGCCCGGCCGGGTTGAGCAGCGCGTTGAGCAAGCTGAGCTTGCCGATAAACCCGGACAGCGGCGGCATGCCAATAATCAGCAGGGCACAGGCGATAAAGCTCAAGCCCAGAAATGCCATCGCCCACGGAATGATCTGCCCGACCACGACGTTTTGCTCGTCGTCCAGGTTGGTCCCGCGTGGGGGCGGCTCAACGATGGAAGGTAATGCTTCAGCATCTTCTTCGTACAGCGTCTCGCTGGATGAGCGCGAACGTTCAATCAGTTCGGCCAGCAAGAACAGCGCACTCAATGCCAACGTAGAACTGACCAGATAAAACAGAGCCGCTGCAATCAGATTGGGTTGGGCAAAGCCCACTGCCGACAACAGAATGCCGGCCGACACCAGAATGCTCAGGCTGGCCATGCGCTCCAGGCGCTGGGCCGCGAGGATGGCAATGGCGGCGCAGACAATCGTTGCCATGCCGCCGTAGATCAGCCAGTCGCTGCCAAAGTAGGCCGACGCCCCGGCCTGGCCCGAGAACAGCAGCGTCCACAGGCGCAACACGGTGTAGATCCCGACCTTGGTCATGATCGCGAACAGCGCCGCCACCGGGGCGCTGGCCGAGGAGTAGGCGGGCACCAGCCAGAAGTTCAACGGCCACATGCCGGCTTTTGCCAGGAAGGCGATGGCCAGAATGGCCGCACCGGCGTGCAACAGGCCACGATCGGCTTCGGGTACCAAAGGGATTTTGAACGCCAGGTCGGCCATGTTCAGCGTGCCGGTGACGCCATAAATCAACGCCGCACCAATCAGGAACAGTGACGAAGCCAGCAGGTTGATCGCGATGTAATGCAGGCCCGACGACACCCGTGCTTTGCCCGAACCGTGCAGCATCAGGCCGTAAGAGGCCGCCAGCAACACTTCGAAAAATACGAACAGGTTGAACAGATCTGCGGTCAGGAAGGCGCCATACAACCCCATCAACTGGATCTGGAACAGCGCATGGAAGCTGGAGCCGGCGCGGTCCCAGCGGGCCATGGCGAACATCAGCGCGCAACTCGCGATTACCCCGGTGAGCACCAGCATCAGCGCCGACAAGCGATCCACCACCAGCACAATGCCGAACGGCACTTGCCAGTTGCTCGGCAGGTACACGCCTATCGAGGCCGGGCTGCCGTTTTGTTGCGTCCAGAGCAGCAAGGTGATCGAAATGCACAACCCGAGCAGGGTCGAACCGAGGTTGATACGGGCTTTGAGCGGGCGATGTTTTTCGCCCAGCAACAGCATGCACGCAGCAGTAAACAGCGGTAGCAGGATGGGCGCGACTATCAAATGCGGCATCAAATTCATTCTTTAGGCTCCCGGCCATCCACATGGTCGGTACCGGTCAGGCCGCGAGAGGCCAGCAAGACCACCAGAAACAGCGCGGTCATGGCAAAGCTGATGACGATGGCGGTCAACACCAGTGCCTGCGGCAAAGGGTCGGTGTAGTTGAGCAAGTCTTGCGGCACGCCTTCTTTTATCACCGGCTCCTTGCCGATAAACAGGCTGCCCATGCTGAAAATAAACAGGTTGACCCCGTACGACAGCAAGCACAGGCCCATCACCACCTGAAAGGTTCGAGGGCGCAGGATCAGCCAGGTACCAGAGGCGGCAAGCACCCCGATAGCAATAGCGATAACTTCTTCCATCAGGCAGCTCCCGTCTTGGATTGGAGGGCGGGACGATGGGCTCGTACCGATTGGTGAGCCAGCGCTGTGAGAATCAGCAGCGTGGCGCCGACCACAACGGCAAACACACCAATGTCAAAAAACAGCGCACTGGCCACGTGAATCTCACCCAGCACCGGCAAGCTGAAGTGCGCGGTGTGGGTAGTCAGGAACGGGTAGCCCCACAGCAGCGAGCCCAGCCCGGTCAACGTTGCACAGAGCAACCCGGTGCCCATCCAGCGCAGCGGCCGCAGGCTCATTTGTGCCTCGACCCACTGCGTGCCGGCCACCATGTATTGCAGGATGAACGCCACCGACATCACCAGGCCGGCGACGAAACCGCCGCCAGGCTGGTTGTGACCACGCATAAACAGGTACATCGAGACCATAAACGCAATCGGCAACAGCAAGCGCACCAGCACCGCTGGCACCATCATGAAGCCCAAGGCGGTATCGCTGGCGCTGCGCGGGTTCACCAGGTCGGTGACCACGTCTTTGGCCAGCAAGCGCTGCTGGGCAGGCAATTGCATGCTTTCTTTGGGAGGGCGGAACCGGCGCAGCAGAGCGAACACGGTCAGGGCCACGGCGGCCAGCACGGTGATTTCCCCCAGGGTGTCGAAACCGCGGAAGTCCACCAGCATCACGTTCACCACGTTGGTACCGCCGCCTTCGGGCAACGCACGGCTGAGGAAGAACGAAGAAATGTGGTTCGGGGTTTGCCGGGTCAACATGGCATACGACAGCACCGCCATGCCGCCGCCGACGGCGATCGACAACAGCAAGTCGCGCAGACGACGAATACGGGCTTTGTTCAGGGTGCCAGGCAACGGCGAGACGTCTTCGATCCGCCGTGGCAGCCAACGCAGGCCCAACAGGATAAGCACCGTGGTCACCACCTCAACCACCAGTTGGGTCAAGGCCAGGTCCGGCGCCGAGAACCAGACGAAGGTCACGCAGGTCATCAAGCCGCACACACTGACCATGGTCAAAGCGGCCAGACGGTGATACTTGGCTTGCCAGGCGGCACCGATGGCACAGGCAATTGCCAGCAGCCATAAGGTCACAAACACAATGGAGCCCGGAATGTTCGGCCGGTCGCCCCAGCTCAAGCCGCTGTAGAGCATCGGGATCAGCCCGGCAACCACCGCCGCCAGTACCAGCAGGAACAACTGGGTTTGCAGGCGCAAGGTGCTCACGCGCCGCTCGACACGCCGCGCCCGGCGCATGAGCACCACCATGCTGCGTTCGAAGAAACGCTTGCCGTTGAAGTACCTGATCAGCGGCGGCAGCGGGAAGCGCTCAAGCTTGAGCTGCTTGCGCAACAACACGTACAGCACGATACCGCCGGACATGGCGATCAGGCTCATGATCATCGGGGCATTCAGGCCGTGCCAGATGGCCAGGCTGTATTCGGGCAGTTCGCCCCCCACCACCGGTTGCGCGGCCGCGGCGAGCAGCGGGCCGACCGTGTGGGCCGGGAAGATGCCGACCATCAGGCAGGTAAACACCAGCAGCTCGACCGGCGCCCGCATCCAGCGCGGCGGCTCGTGCGGGGTGTGCGGCAGGTCGGTAGCAGGCGGGCCGAAGAACACATCCACGGTAAAGCGCAGCGCGTAGGCCACGCTAAACGTACCGCCAATGGTTGCGATGACAGGCAGGGCAATTTCGACCCAGGCCGTGGAGTTGATGAACACCGTTTCGGCGAAGAACATTTCTTTCGACAAGAAGCCGTTGAGCAACGGCACACCGGCCATCGACGCACTGGCCACCATCGCCAGCGTGGCGGTGTACGGCATCAGCTTGAACAGGCCGCTGAGCTTGCGAATATCCCGCGTGCCGGTTTCGTGGTCGATGATGCCTGCCGCCATGAACAGCGAGGCCTTGAAGGTGGCGTGGTTGAGAATATGGAACACCGCCGCCACGGCCGCCAGCGGGCTGTTAAGGCCCAGCAGCAGGGTAATCAGGCCCAGGTGGCTGATGGTCGAATAGGCCAGCAGGCCCTTGAGATCGTTTTGAAACATTGCGCAGTACGCGCCGAGCACCAGGGTGCAGGCCCCGGCGCCGCTGACAATCCAGAACCATTCTTCGGTGCCGGACAGGGGCGACCACAGGCGCGCCAACAGGAACACCCCGGCCTTGACCATGGTTGCCGAGTGCAGATAAGCCGAAACCGGAGTCGGTGCCGCCATGGCATGGGGCAGCCAGAAATGAAACGGGAATTGTGCGCTTTTGCTAAGGGCGCCGATGAGAATCAGCGGCAACAGAATGGGGTACAGACTGTGAGCTTTAATCTGGTCGCCTGCGGCCAGCACGACGTCCAGATCATAGCTGCCGACAACATGGCCGAGCAGCATGACCCCCGCCAGCAGGCACAAGCCACCGGCGCCAGTGACCATCAGCGCCATATAGGCGCCGCGTCGGGCGTCAGAGCGGTGGTGCCAATAGCCGATCAGCAGGAACGAGAAGAGGCTGGTCAGCTCCCAGAAAAATACGATCTGGATCAAGTTACCCGAAATCACCAGGCCGAGCATCGCGCCCATAAACGCCAGGAAAAACGAGAAGAAGCGCGGCACCGGGTCTTCGGGTGACATGTAGTAACGGGCGTACAGAGACACCAGCGCGCCAATGCCCAGGACCAGAATCGAGAACAGCCAGGCAAACCCGTCCATGCGCAGGACAAAATTGAGGCCGATACTCGGCAGCCACATGAACTCTTCACGAATCACCCCACCATGGGCGATTTGTGGATAGAGCAGGGCAACTTGAACTAAGCCGATCAGAGCAATCAAACCGGCCAGCAGTGATTCACTGTTACGTGCGTTGTGCGGCAAAACAGCCGCCAGACAGCTGCCAATAAATGGCAGAAGCAGTAGAACTATCAGGGACATAGGCTTCTAATCTGCAGGAGTTTGCGAACGATCATACGTGGCGACTTGACGATCACCAACAACGTATCTGTAGATGAATCCTACAAAATGTGTGCAAAACTTTAACAACGAGCCAGGTCTCTTCCTTATTGACCCGCTTGCGTGATGCGCGCATCGCCCCCATACGTGGGGGCGAGTCATGCCAGATGATGAGGTTTAACCGGGTGAATGGGGTGCAAAAGCATCACTCGCAGGCTTGATTACCTTGCTTTTCATTCGACTCGCCGGGCGTTTTACCTTTTGTTTTTAACTCACTAACGATCACCGCTGCAACAATCAATAGCGCACCGAGCAATGCGATGCCGGGTAAACGCTCCCCGGCGATACGCCCGACGATTCCGGCCCATACCGGTTCGCCCGCGTAAATAAGCGTGGCGCGGGTCGGTGAAACACTTTTTTGTGCCCAGTTCATCGCCACTTGAATAATCGCGCTAGCAGCCCCCAGGCCCACCGCGCTGATCAGCAACAGCCAAGAGAAGTCAGGGATGGCCTCGCCGCTCGGCACCACCATCAAGAATGACAGAATAGACGCGGTGGCGAGCTGCACGACGGTCACCCGTCGCACATCGACTTTGCCGGCATAGGCGCTGATCAGGATTATTTCGGCGGCGATGGCGATTGCACTGATCAGGGTCACGATCTCACCCTGGCTGAAGTTCAGCGATGCACCATTGGGCCCGGACAGCAGCATCAAGCCGGTAAACGCCATCACGATACCGATACTCGGCATCAGGCCGGGTCTGCGGCCCAGTACCAGCCACTGCAGCAGCGGCACGAAAGGTACGTAAAGAGCGGTGATAAAGGCCGACTGGCTGCTGGGAATGGTTTGCAGGCCTACGGTTTGCAAGCCGTAACCGAACATGATTGCCGTACCAATGAAAAACCCGGCTTTAAGCTCAAGTCGTGTGAAACCGCGCAAGCTTCGCCAGGAAAACAGTGCCACGATCGTCGCCGCGGCAGCAAAGCGCAGGCCGACAAAAAACATCGGGCCGCTGGACGTCAATGCATGCTGTACCAACAAAAAGGTGCCGCCCCAGACCATGGTGATCAGGATCAGTACACATTCTGCTTTACTGAAACGAGCCGTTATCGACCCGAGCCTGGAAGTTTTCAACGTTGACATAACCTTGCACGCCACAAGATGAGAGACGCACAATGCGTCAAAGCTGAGCAGTATACTGCGCACCCCCATAGAGTGAGCAATATAGTGCCCAACGAAATTCCCCATTCTGATCCGTCACAGAGAGGTTTCATGCAACGTACTTCGGTATTGCAGCACGTCAGTCAGAACGTTCGGCGCTTGAGGCTGCTCGCTCACCTTAGCCAAAGTGCCCTGTCTGATTTGTCGGGTGTCAGCCGCCGGATGCTGGTTGCGATAGAGGCCGGCGAGAAAAACGTCAGCCTGAGCACCCTTGACCGGGTGGCAGAGGCGTTGAACGTGGCGTTCAGTGATTTGATTCAGGCGCCGGGTTCAGTTGACCCGAGTCGCATCAACGAACTGGCGTGGGCCGGCAACAGCACGGCGAGCAAGGCGGTGTTGCTGGCCAAGGCGGTAGCCTGTAAAGAGGTTGAACTATGGGAATGGACCCTGGTGCCGGGCGACGAATACCACTCGCAGGCTGATGCCGATGGCTGGAGCGAGCAGTTATACGTATTTGAAGGGCGCTTGACGCTGGTCATAGACGAGCAGTCGTTCACGTTCGGCGCAGGGGAGTTCTACATGTACGCCAGCAATAAACCGCACTCCTACCGCAATGACGGCGATGAAGTGGTTCGCTTTATCCGCAACGTGGTTATTTGAGAAAGGTGGCGGGACAAATGTCCCGCCGAGCCAGGCTGCCGCACACCGTTCGCTCGCGGTCCAGGCCAATCATCAGGTCAATTGGCTTGAACAGGGTGTGTGCTGACTGGGGAATCAGCCCGAGCGACGTAGGCTGCACAGCAGACCTGGCGCAACACACCGCTTAGCGGATGTTTTTGATGGTGCCTTTGTTACCGGTAACCGTCACGTTCACCTTCTTGAAGATGAAGTAGTCTTCCACCGACACGGCGTAACGAGGTGCGACGATCAAATCCGAACCCGAGCTCTTGACCGCTTTGTAAGCAGCAGCTGCTTTAGTGGCAGACACTGGGTCTGGCAGGCTGAAAGCAGGAGCAGGGCCGCCATAGGTCACGCCGTCTGCGAACTCACTGTCGCCGCTGATTTTCAGCACGCCGAACAGAATGTCCGAAGACGATTGGCCGGTGATCTCGCCGCCCACTTCAATGTTAGCTTTCAGGTCAGCAGTGACAGTACCCGCGATTGGAGCATTTGGCTGGCTCACGTTGTGGCTCATGCAACCGCTGGTGGCCAGAACTGCTGCCACTAATGCGACAGGCATCCATATTTTTTTCATCGTAAAGCTCCAAGAGATTTGTCAGTCCGTTCGTTAACGGCGGCGAGACTGTACGTGAGCACCCCTAGGATTAAAGTCAGCTAAGTCCCTCTCTCGCGCAGGCACAAAACCTATTGGCGGTAGGAATTCGGATTGCCTCCTACTTTTACGGGAGTTCATTGTAGGTACGGGGCTGGGCGGGGTGTAATACGCGGGAGGTACGGAAAGATCAAAAGATCGCGAGCAAGTTTTGTGGCGAGTCAAAGACCCGTGGGAGCGGGCTTGCTCGCGATACAGGCGACTCGGTATGGATGTTTCACCCTGTCGATGCAATCGCGAGCAAGCCCGCTCCCACGGCATGCTGAAATAGCCTGAACCCGCTTTAGCGCTGTTCGGCCACGCATGCCTCGAGTGCGGCGTGCCAGTCTGGCTGGCAGACCTGCCATTCACGTGCCAGGCGGCTGCAGTCCAGACGCGAGTTTTGCGGGCGGGCCGCGGGGGTCGGGTAGGCGCTGGCCGGAATCGGCTCAAGGGTGGCGCACGTTTTGCCTTGGGCCGTCAGGTGCTCGGCAATGGCTTGGGTAAAACCAAACCAGGAGGTTTCACCGGCTGCTGTAAGGTGGTACACCCCCCATGCGCCGGCCTGGCCCGCTTGCCAGCGCTCGATCAACGCGCGCGTGCTCCTGGCAATGGTGCCGGCCCAGGTCGGTGCGCCAATCTGGTCAGCCACCACGCGCAGCTCGGTTTTTTCCGGGAGTAAACGCTGCATGGTCAGCAGGAAGTTCTTGCCGTGGGTGGAGTACACCCAACTGGTGCGCAGAATCAAATGCTGCCCGCCCACTGCAGTGATCGCTTGCTCACCCGCCAATTTGCTTTTGCCGTAGACGCCCAGCGGGCCGGTTGGATCGTCTTCGGTATAAGGCCCGGGCTTGCTGCCATCGAACACGTAGTCAGTGGAGTAGTGGATCAGTGGGATACCCAGCGCCTTGGCTTCTTCCGCAAAAACGCCCGGCGCGGTGCCATTGATGGCAAACGCCAAGTCCGGCTCGCTTTCTGCCAGATCCACCGCGGTGTGTGCACCGGCGTTAATGATCAAATCCGGGCGATGGGCGCGAACCTGTGCGCGGATCTGCTCGGGCTGGCTCAAATCCAGCTCATCACGGCCCAGCACAATCAACTCGGCCACATCGCCAAGCTGCTTTTGCAGCTCAACGGCCACCTGGCCGGTCTTGCCGCTGATAAGGATTTTTAAAGGCGTGGCGGTGCGGCTCATGCGATCAGGTCCTTGGCGTCAGTGAAGCCCAGACGCTGGCCCTGGTAGCTGCCGTCCTGAACGCGTTTGCACCACTCCAGGTTGTCCAGGTACCACTGCACGGTTTTGCGCAGGCCGGTTTCAAAGGTTTCTGCGGGCACCCAGCCCAGCTCGCGTTCGATTTTGCTGGCGTCGATGGCATAACGCTGGTCATGGCCGGGGCGGTCTTGAACAAAGGTGATCAGGTCAGCGAATTGCGCGACACCGGCCGGGCGCTCAGGTGCCAACTCTTCGAGCAAGGCACAGATGCCGCGCACCACGTCGATATTCTTTTGCTCGTTATGGCCGCCGATGTTGTATGTCTCGCCGACCACACCGTCCGTCACCACCTTGAGCAGGGCGCGGGCGTGGTCCTCTACGAACAACCAGTCGCGCACTTGCAGGCCATTGCCGTATACAGGCAGCGATTTACCGGCCAACGCATTGAGAATGACCAGCGGGATCAGTTTTTCCGGGAAGTGGAACGGCCCATAGTTGTTCGAGCAGTTAGTTACCAGTACCGGTAAACCGTAAGTGCGGTTCCAGGCGCGCACCAAGTGGTCAGATGCCGCTTTGCTGGCCGAATAAGGCGAGCTTGGCGCGTACGGCGTGGTTTCGGTGAACAGATCATCAACGCCATGCAAGTCGCCATACACTTCGTCGGTCGAAATATGGTGGAAACGGAAGGCGCTTTTTGCAGGTTCTGCAAGCGTCGACCAATAAGCACGAGTGGCCTCAAGCAGGCTGTAAGTGCCGACAATGTTGGTCTGGATAAAGTCCGATGGGCCATCGATGGAGCGATCAACGTGCGACTCGGCCGCCAAATGCATGATCGCCTGCGGCTGGAAGCGCTCAATAACGGCGCTCATCGCCGCCTGATCAACGATGTCAGCCTGAACGAACTCGTAATGGGTGTCCGTAGCGATGCTTTGCAGCGATTCCAGATTGCCAGCGTAGGTCAACTTGTCGACGTTGAGCACTTCGTGGGAGGTGTCTTTAATCAAGTGACGGATCAGAGCCGAACCAATAAAGCCGGCACCGCCGGTGACTAAAATGCGCATGTGAATATCCCTTATTCCCTGACGGTCTTAAATCATGTGGCGCATAGCTTGGGTGGATGCGCGTGATGGGGCAAGAGGAAGCTCCCAATAATTTCTTGCAAACCGTAGTCGTTGACGAGCCTGCGAGGCTACGTCCGATTGCACAGCGATCGTAAACCCTGACAGCACGATCAACTGAAGAATTGCGAAACCCTGACCCACACAGACTTCGCGCGAATACCGCATTCTACAGACGTAGCCTCGCAGGCTCGTCAACGACTACAGGGTGAGACCCGACACTAAAAATTATTAGAATTCAGGGGGTTGCCAGCTTCGATCTTCTAGTACATAATGCGCGCCATCAGCTCAGGGCAACTACCTGAATAGCTGAAGAATCAAAGAGTTGGAAAAGAGTTGTAGCGATCAAGTCGCAAATTTCCTTGCTTTTGATACTTCTAAACAGAAGCTTCAAGCGCAATGGCCGAATAGCAAAATGGTTATGCAGCGGATTGCAAATCCGCCCACGCCGGTTCGATTCCGGCTTCGGCCTCCACATACGAAAGCCCCGTAGATTAACGTCTACGGGGCTTTTTTGTTGTGTGCTAATCATCGGACTCGAATAGCAAAGCCGTCTCAAAATCTTGCCCGCCGTAACAAATGCCAATGATAAAAACCTGCTTGCCATCAACGGCAAAAGCAATCACGGCCCGCTTGCGATAGTTCGCTATACGCAGACCCGGGCGTATATCGTCGCGTTGATTTCCTCGCAGGGGGAACGTTCGTAAATCTTCTGCTCCACAGCTTCAGGTGAAAACTCAATGGAATACGCCATCAAGATTCGATCGTTGCGTTCTGATGCTCTGCTGCTAACCGGGCACGCACTTCATCGATGCTTACTGCTCGAGAAGGGTCTGCTTTCAGGGCATCGTAAGTGGGAGCTACCTGGCCGACCAGCCAGCTTTCCAGCGCGCGGTCACGGGCCATCAACGCTCGTAGGCCATCACGAATGACTTCGCTTTCAGTGGCGTACTCCCCAGCAGCCACTTTAGCTTTCACCGCTTCTGCCATCTGAATGGGCAGAGTGATACTGAATTGTTGAGTGCTGCGCATGATAAGCCTCCCGGGCTGAGTAGGTTTTAATCCTACTCCATCCTCAAAGCCAAACCTATCGACTCCTTGGCAGTGTATGACATGCGGTCATGTTCTATACATACTGCCCGCAATGCAGCCGTTTTGCCCTTTACGGCCTGCCTTGTGCGGTGCTTTTGTCGTCTGGAGCACTTATGACCCCCCACCTTTCGCATCGTCGCAGGCGGCGCCGACATCACGTCGTTAATCAATGACCGCCTGCTATTGCTACGTACTACGGAAAAACCCGGCATGGAGTCCGACGACTTCGAACTGTGTATTAATGACCGCGACAGCGCCTCTCAAACACAAAATAACTGATTATTTTTAAACCCCTGTAGGAGCGAGCTTGCTCGCGATCTTTTGATCTTGACCCAAGAGGCCCTGTTAAACCACGCAGCCGATCGTAGCCGATCGCAGCCTTCGTTCCTCGTCAGCGACTACAGTCGCCTGCGAATAACGATCCCCGAAGGAGAGGGGCCGATTAGGGGATGCCATGCCAAATCGCGGGGTCTACTTGGTCACTTACAAGTGTGAGAGGCTTATCGGCAGTTATAGACAGTAATCAGCGTGCTGTTTTTATGTAGTTAACGTATATATCCCAAAAAAAAGATTTTGCCCTTTTACGGCATGGATTAAGCAGCACGCTAAGAAATCCAAAAGGGCAAGATCATCAGGTTAATGCTTTTTGGTGAAATCAATAACCATGCGGCCGGTAAATTTCCCCTGCTCCATTTCTTCAAAAATCGTATTGATATCTTCGAGTGGACGCATCTGCACTTTTGGTACGACTTTACCCTCGGCGCCGAAACGGAAAGCCTCTTTCAGGTCTTCACGAGTCCCCACCAGTGAGCCAACGACCTCAATACCGTCCAGGACCAGGCGCGGAATGCTCAGGTCCATTGTTTCAACTGGCAGGCCCACTGCCACCACACGCCCTGCAGCGCGGACACTGGCGACGGCAGAGTTAAAGGCTGATTTGGCGACGGCTGTCACGACCGCTGCATGGGCGCCGCCCAACTCTTTCTGAATGATCTCATCGACATTGTCTGTCTTCGGATTAAGGGTTAAATCTGCCCCCATCTCTTTCGCCAATGCCAGTTGCTTGTCATTGACATCAATGGCGATCACTTTGGCATTGAATACATTCTTGGCATATTGCAGGGCCAGGTTTCCCAGCCCGCCCAGGCCGTAAATCGCCAGCCATTGGCCAGGTTTTATACCTGATACTTTAATGGCCTTATAGGTAGTCACGCCAGCGCAGGTAATACTACTGGCTTCTGCTGAATCGAGACCGTCCGGAACTTTGACCGCGTAATCAGCACTGACAATGCATTCTTCAGCCATACCGCCGTCGACGGTATAACCCGCATTCTTGGCTGTGCGGCAGAAAGTTTCTTTGCCGCTGTTACAGTATTCGCAGTTGCCACAGCCGCGGAAAAACCACGCGACACTGGCGCGATCGCCAACTTTAAGTGATGTAACACCATCCGCTACTTCAGTTACAACACCGATGCCTTCATGCCCAAGCGTTATGCCGGATACATCACCGAAATCTGCATTCTTTACATGCAGGTCGGTGTGGCATACACCGCAGCATTCCATTTTTAATAAGGCCTCTCCATATTCTAAAGGGCGTAATTTTTTGTCTTCAATGACGACGGTCTTATTCTTTGCGACAACAGCTGCTTTCATAGTCAACCCCCACGTATGGAATATCTGAAGGCTCATGTTGACTGCATAACTAAAAATGAGCGGCTGTAGTCTAGCTGCGATTTTGCAAGTCGTTGGCTTTTAGGATCCGCTGCGATGGGGCCGCAGTTGAGGGCTGATTTGCACCGGATTAAACGTTGACCAAGCAAAAACGGGCTGTTCAGACCTTGGGCTAAGCTGTCATGGCCAAGTCGCAGACAGTAAGCAGCCCAAGATCAGAATTGGATTTTCTAGCGGAGATAGATACTATCCTAACGATTAGCCTGCTACCTATTGCATAGCCATGAAGCCACCCTCCATCCCGTTATCAGATTTTTGGCAGGCCATCCTCGCACCTTCGCGCAGCGACTTGCTGTTCGCCCTGCGCAATATCATCGCCGGCGGGGTGGCGCTGTATTTGGCGTTGATCTTCGATCTGGAGCAACCGCAATGGGCGCTGACGACGGTGTTTATCGTGGGTCAGTTCACCAGCGGGATGGTGTTGGGCAAGGGCGCATACCGTTTGGTCGGCACGCTGGTAGGGGGCGTGGCTTCGGTTGCGCTGATTGCCGTGTTTGGCCAGTCGCCCTTGCTGTTTCTGTTGGCCATGGCAACGTGGTTGGCACTGTGCACCACTGGCGCCTCACTGTTACGCAGCCATGCCGCCTATGGCTTTGTACTGGCAGGCTACACCACCGCGATCATTGCACTGCCAGCGGTCTCGGACCCGCTGGCGGTGTTCGACCATGCGACTGCGCGGTGCATAGAGATCAGCCTAGGGATTATTTGCGCGTCCGTGGCGAGTACCGTTTTGTGGCCCCGTCACGCCGAGCAGGCGCTGTCGGCTCAAGGGCGAGCGGCCTGGTTGGCCGGGCTTGAAGCCGCGGCGGCAGAACTGCTGGGCACGGATCAACGTAAAGGCATGCTGGTTGCCTTGGGGCGACTGGTAGCGGTCGATAATCAGCATGCCAGCGCCCGCTTTGAAGGCCCGGCAGGGCGGCGCCGCTCTCAAGCATTGCGTGTGCTCAGCCGGGATCTGCTCAGCGTGTTGCGTGCAGCCAGGGCGGTGGCACGCCAACGGTTGATGCTTGATGAGGCTGCGCGTGTCATGCCGTTGATCGAGCAAGTGGCGGCGGCATTGCAGCAAGCGCACCTACAGGACCTGCCCGCGCTGGCCCAACACATCAGGCTGGCGCTCGAGGATCAATCCTTGGGCCAAGAGGCGCAGTATTGCCTGATGGCGCTGGCTCAGTTGTTGCGCTTGATTGAGCAGAGCGCGCTGACACTTCAGGCCCTAGAGCAGGGGAGAGTGCCGCCAGGTGCGCCGGGCGCCATGTCGTGGCACAAAGACATTGAACAGGGCGTGCTCGCCGGATTGCGCTGCGCCGTGGCTTTTTTGGCTGTGGCGGCGTTCTGGATGTACACGGCCTGGCCGTCGGGCCTGGGCGCGATATCAATCTGCGGCGTGGTATTGAGCCTGTTTGCCGCCAGAGAAAACCCTTCTGAATCCAGCCTTAACTTTTTAAAAGGCATTGCCCTGTCAATTCCGGTGGCCGGGGTGGTGCATTTTGGCCTGCTGCCCGCCTTTGACAGCTTCGCCATGCTTGGCCTGTGCCTGGGCATACCGTTGTTTCTGGCCTCGTTATGCATGAGCCGGCCAGCATTGGCGGCCACCGCTTCGGCGTTCTGCATCTTCTTTGTCAACAACATCGGGCCCAGCAACCTGATGACCTACGACTTCGCCGCCTTCCTCAATAGCGCCGTAGCCACCCTGATGGGCAGCGGCGTCGCCGTGCTGGTGTTCCGCCTGATACAACTCAACCCCGGCGAGCGCCATTATCGGCGCATGTACAAAGCCCTGCTGTTTGACCTGGCTCAACTGACCGTACGCCCGCTGGAACAAGCCGAAAGCTGGTTTGGCGGACGCATGGCAGACCGCTTAATCCGGCTGTCCCGCTACACCGCAGCGTTTGCCACCGGCACCAGCCACTGGTCGCGCGGCCTGCAAGGTTTGGACCTTGGCGATGAGTTGCTCGAACTGCGCGCCTGCCTCGCAAACAGCCAGGGAGCCCTGGCGCTTGCGCGTGATCGCTATTTGCGTTGCCTGGCGGGTGCTTTTAAACAAGGCGGGCCAAGGGAGCAAAGCCTCACGCTTATGGACGCACCCAGCCAGGCTTTGCTCGAGGCTCTGGAGCAACCCTCGAGGTTGGCGGAACAAGAGATGGCCAAAGCGGCGATCTTGCAACTGCGGTACACATGGCGAAAAGCCTGTCAGCCAAGTACCGAATAAGTCTGCGCGACCAACGTATAAAAAACATTCATTCAATAGGTAGTGGCGCAATAGTATCATCGGCCGGGATTGCGCTGGCCTGATAATGCCAGGGCGTTGCAAGCACCTGTAGTCGTTGCCGGAGCACGAGGCGGCGATGGGAGTCGAGTGACCACTAGAGCGGCGGTACTGCATTGCAGCCAGGCATCTTGTTGGCAGCCACAAGATGCCGCGTTACGCCGCAGCCCATAGCGCTAAAAATAAAAAAAGTTTCCTGCTTTCAAACGACAAGCTGCCACACATCAAGCGGCTGAGAAGACACGCGTAATGATTGACTCTAAACAGTTGGCTTTAATTCTCGAGGCGCTGCCAGACCCGGCGTTTATCTTTACGCGCAGCGGCAAATACGTTGCAGTGTTTGGCGGGCGCGATACGCGCTATTACCACGACGGCACCGGCTTGATCGGGTTGTACATCCAGGATCTGATCAAACCCGAAAAAGCCAACTGGTTTCTGGAGCAGATTGCCAAGGCACTGGACACGCAAAAGCTCATGGTTGTGGAATATGAGCTAAGCAACCGGGATGTAAAAGGCCTGCTCGATGAAGGCCCCGCAGACCCCATATGGTTTGAAGGCCGCATCCAGGCCCTGAGCTTTCAAGTAGACGAAGACGACGTCGTGCTCTGGGTCGCCAGCAACATCTCAGAGCGCCACCACCTCGAAGTCAAACTCAGGGAACTGAGCGACACCGACCAACTGACTGGCCTCTACAACCGAAGAAGGCTTGAGCATGACCTCACGCTGCACCACCAGGCATTAACCCGATATGCCGTGCCAACGTCGGTCTGCATGTTCGACCTCGACAACCTCAAAATAATCAACGACACCCAAGGCCACCACGTCGGCGACCAGATGATCCAGGCCGCCGCCAACATCTGCCGCACGGCATTGCGCAAAAATGACACGGCCTGCCGCTTTGGCGGGGACGAGTTTGTGATTGCCCTGCCCAATACCGCGCGTGAGCAGGCCATGCAGTTTGCAGAGCGCTTGCATGGCTACTTCAAACAAGAGCTGGATCATTTTTCAGTGGGCAATATTGTCGTCACCGCGAGCATTGGCATAACCAGCATGGTGCCGGAAGACACCACCCATGAAGACACACTTAAACGCGCAGATCGGGCGTTGTATGAGGCCAAGAAGATGGGTAAGAACAGGATTGTGTGGGGGTGAGGCAATCGGGCTTTGGGGGTTCAACCTGCGTTGTAGCGCAACAAGCCCGTAGTTTTTTTGCATTGGCTTGACCTGCACGCTTATCAAGCCGTTTAGGCCCGGCATTCAAGCTTTACGATTGCCCATGCAGCCCTGATCACAGATGCAGCCATTCACTGAAAGCCCCGTAGAACAACGTCTACGGGGCTTTTTACTGCGCTAAAAGCAAGTGAAGCAGGCTCGACCCAGAGAGTAGGCGTACAGGCTGTCTTGAGAAATTTCCTTCGCGTAATGACAGATTTGTCTTACCCGCTCATCGGAAAAACCCTAATCGTGGGAGGCGCGTTTACGGACTTGCGTATACACCTTATCTAAGGCGCGTAACTTCAATGCCATTCTTGCGGCCCCTCTGTCTGATGAGAATGCGGGCAGTAGCCTACGGATGAATGAGGGACTGCGAGAGCAACGCAAATATCACCGGACACCCATAGGCATTGGTCTGCCAGCACATTAAGTGAGTGTTCGGGGTATATAAACAGCGATTGATGCAGGGCGGGTGCAGGATGCGCCGAGCTTAACCTTGGGTCTGGAAAACAGTGGCAGGGCTATACGTTTGGAGTGATCGGGCGATCATGAAAAATTATTCATCTGCATAATGGCCACCCCCTGGCCATTACCTATCTTTTAATTGCCCTCGCTATAATGGCGGCCGTCCTGGTTTTTTATGAGGTTTGGTCGTCATGGTAAGTCGTCGGCAACTGCTAAAACTCAGCGCACTCGGAACCGCAACCTTCGCGGCACCGCTGGCGTACTCTGCGAGCAATACAACCATGACGCATAAAAATGGTAGTCCGTTGGGTTCACCGTCTTTAAAAGATGTAGATGATAATGCGCTTAGATCAGAAATTGCAAATACTTCTAGCCCATTAAAAGGGGCAGGAATGGTAGGATGGATGCGTGAACCTCTTACACAATCAATAACAACTGTTCATCAAATGCTTGATGCTCAGCCTGTTTCTCCTTGGGAATTCGCCAATTTAGTTACATCACGTCCAGTAGCGCTTGATCCATCGACTTGGGATTGGGCGCCTGCGTTTATAGGTATGCATGCAGCGGTGGTCGCAGGTGTTGCTAAGGTAATTATTTTAAAAGGAGAATTCAGATTGGTTGGCGGTCTTTCTTCTAGGAGCTGTCAGTGGTCGGATGTAACGATTATCTCTGCAGGTGCTAACTTAGTTATTGAGGATCCAGTAGGCGATAATGTTGGTTTGCAGTTAGGGTCTAACGTAAATATCACAGGTTATTTAAAGATCAGCATCGCAGCGGGAAAAGGTAATGGTAACGGATTTGCACGTACACCAATATGCGTGGGACGCTGGTGGGATTTAGAAGAAGTAACAAATGTACAAATTGATAGTCTCGATCTAAAAGGGTTGGTCGATGGTACTGCAATGGCTATTTCAGGAAATACACATGGAGTAAGTATAGGGCGTCTTAAATTAAATGGCGGTAAGCTTGGTTTGATGATGCACTGGTCAGGTTTTCCCGAAAATATTGCGCCTACGCATACTTATCACCCGCATAATATTCATATCGGCTCAATCACCGGCGCTGAATACACCGATACCATGGTTACAGCGTCAGGATGTTACGATATTCGTATTGACTATATTAATGGGAAGGATAATTATCGCGATTTTTGTCATATCGGTGGTGATTTTGGGGAGGTGTTCGCTATAGAGAGGGATGCTGGGAACGTTTGTAAAGGCAGTAGTATTGGAAGGGTGCACACTGTTGGAACTAAGTTTTGTTCCATAGACTATAATGCTTCTGCTGGGAAAACTCAGAACGTTATGCTGGGTGAGTTTAGTGTGGATAGTATTAAGGCTGTAGGTATTGAAGGAGTATCTGCTGTTGGTCTTCGTATAGAGGATAGGGATAGTGGAAGAATCGGTTTTGCTGATATTTCAAATTTTGATAATAATATTGTGCAAGTTAAATGTAGTGGGGGGATGGATGGGGAGCTTAGATCTTTAGGTGCGACTAAAGGTGGGATAATCTATAGTGCGACCAAGCATGTCAGAGTTGAGCAGTTAAGGACGACGAATGATAATACAAGTGCTGGTGGTGGTGTGGCGGGAGTGAATATTGACTCAAAGTGTTCTGATATTAATATTGGTGCGATACGAGTTGTTACTAATAATTCTGCTACTCATGGTTGTGTGCTCGAACCAGGTTCCAGCGATATACGAATTCAGCAAGCTAATGGAACTGTCGATCCGACTAGATATTTAATAGTAGATGGGGCCGTATCGAATTCCAATCGAATAGGACCATGTGTTCAGGATGATGGGGTTGTTAGTTATAGTGGTGAAGATCCTACTTCCAGTACAACAGCTCGAGGTCAATCTATATCTTGGGGAGGGCGGGAGCCTAAGTCAGGTACTTATAGGCGGGGGGATATTTCAATGGCAGCTTCGGCTACTCCAGGAGGAGATGTAGGGTTGATTTGTACTACTGCGGGTGTGGCAGGCTCCACAGCCGTATTCAAACCATGGGGATCTATTGATAGGGTGAAATGATGGCTATTCAAGCATTTGTTGCAACCGAGTATGGAGAAGAACTTGATCTTTATATACGATTGAATAATGTCGAGATTAACAATCACGGGGAGCTGAGCAGAGTGAAGTTTAGAGGGTTTCTAAGTAAGGAGGCTTTTCAAAATGGAAAGCGGTGGTTGTGGGAAAAAGATGTTGAATTTTTGGCAGATGTAAAAAAACCAATTTGGGAGCAGGCGTATAAAGTATTGATGGTTGAAATTGGTTCGGATAATTATAGTTTTATAGATTAATAATATACATTTGGTTTTCTTAAGTGTGTGCTTTAATTAAAGATAAAAGTGTATCTGTATGGAGAATCTGCTGATGAGATGTGTTGCCAAGAGCCTCTGTGTTGGCGCAGGTTGAAAAGTAATACTAACGGAGATTTACAGAGGCTTCTTGGTGTTTTGTGCACTTTTGGTAAAGTGGTTTAAGAGAGTTAATAAATATCTTTTGAAATAAGGGTGAATGGAGTTTTTATAATTATTTTAATGTCGAGCCATAGTGACCAATTGTTTATATAGTCAAGGTCGATTTCCACGCGCTTTTGCATTTTTTCGATAGTGTCTGTTTCGCCACGGCAGCCACTGATCTGAGCCAAGCCTGTAATACCGGGTTTGATTCTATGGCGAGCCATATAAGCGTGAATTTTGCCTGTGTAGTAATCATTATGAGCGACAGCATGAGGTCGAGGGCCTACCAGCGCCATGTCACCATGTAGAACGTTGAACAGTTGTGGCAGTTCATCTAGCGAGGTTCGTCGGATAAAGCGGCCAACCGCCGTTACTCGTGAGTCATTTCTACTGGCTTGCTGCACATGCTTATCATCGTGCACCTTCATTGAGCGAAACTTCAAAACCTGTATCACCTTGCCGTTCCAGCCGTGGCGTTGTTGTTTGAAAAGTATGGGACCTGGAGAGGACAGCTTTACTGCCAGTGCAATAAGGACTAGAACCGGGCTCAAGCAAATAATCGCGGTCAGTGCCAGAGAACGTTCCATAAGTGCTTTGCTAAAAGCTGCGGTTGGATGACTGGTCAATGGGCTTTCATTTAAATGAATAGCAGGACGACCACCCACTTCACTAACTGAGTGATTTAATAGAAGCATGCTGTCGAGGTCAGGTATCCATACAACGTCGACATTCATGTCAAGCAAGTCAATATATAGCGCTTCGATGCGTTGTGCGTCTTGAAGGGACAAAGCCATATACAGTCGGCGTATATTGTGCTCGGTAATCAACGCTCGTAGTTGTGTTAGTTCACCAACGATAAGGGGGGAGTTTTCAGAGTCTTCAAAAGGCGATGCACTGACTACGCCTACAAGCGGAAATTGATTTTGTTGAATAAAACTGTCCGCCAGCTTTAGAGCTACCCCATCAGAACCAATAATCAGACTGTTGTAATGGTGGCTGTTGCGTTCGTGGTAATGACGCGATAGATAATGAAGCAATAAGTAGGGCGGGATTTGAATCGCGTAACCGATTAATGCCCATGAAATAATGACTTCGCGTGAAAATAATTCGCTGGATTTAGTGATAAAAGCGACAGTGCTTAAGCATGTTAGTGTAAACGTCCAGCCCAAAAATAAACGTAGCAGGCCATTTAAATAGCTATGCCTTTTATAGTAGGCATTGGTCGCTGAGTAGGCAGGTACCGAAATGAAGAGTGTTAAAATGCCAGCAATTCGATAGTGAAAATCGATGCTTCCATGTTTGCTATACGCCAGTATTAACAATGTGGATATGACGAGGCTCATAGAAATGAACCACTGCCCCCAAAATGTGAGACCTCTGGCGACGGATTTTCGATCTATGCGTGTATGTATCAAGGTATCAGCCTTGTAGAGAGTGGCAGACTAGTGAGAAGTGGCTAAAGGCCATAAAGTTATAACTTGCGCACTTCTGGTGTAGGGAGCTAGCTCTTGTGCATGTATATTGAGTTCAATCTTGATGATAAGGCTTATCAAGGTAGTGTGTTCGACTTTTTATAACATTTTAGCTTGTAATTTATATTTCTCAAAGCAGAGCGTGCTGAGGGTGAATGCTTAACCACTTGTAGTGAATCAATTGTATATCACTGCATGTTTTTCACGTCTTGTACAAGGCAGTATCCCCGGTTGCGCACCGAACGAAACAACCGCTCGTCAAAGCTATCTCTGAATTTGTTTTGAAGGCGGCTTAAGCACATTTCCAGTCCGCTATAAGTCTGTAGATCTTTACCAATACCTGAAATAAGCTCTGGCTTACTGCAAATACGCTCTGTACTAAAAATTAATGTCCTAATCAGCAGTGCTTCTATGGCAGTAAGTTGAATCCGGGCTGTCTCATTACGTAGTTCTCGCCCAGTATAACTAAAGTACCAGGTCTGCGGCGATGGTGAAAAAACTGGGGGAGTAGTAGAGATTGGCACGGAATTAGTCGACACTCTATGCAGGGTTTCTAGGGGTATTGGTTCAATGTCATAGATATTGTTATTCATGGCGTGTGCGATATCTATTTTTTTTACAGTACGCAATTTTTTATCGGCGGTGAAGGCATCCGCAAAGCCATAATAAAGTATGCTGCCCAGTAGGAGGTAATTATTCGGAGTCTGGTAGTTGTTGGTTTTATAGGCTAAAGTTTTTTGCTGGCTGTATAAATTATAAGTTGTGGTTTTATGTTTTTCTAATTCGTTTAAATCATATGTTGAATCTGGTAGCGGCTCACGTGGTTGTGATAAGTTTTTAAAGGATGTTGGCGAGATCTTCATGCTTCAAATCCTCCATGGATTATACGCAGCGCCCAAAAAATTAATTTATGTTGGTTTGCTATCTAGTGAGGCCCAACGAACAATAACTTTAATGGTTGGCCGTAGGAGGTCTTACAAATAATTAGTTATCTACTAACTGTTCCCCGACGCAAGCGGTAGCCAAAAGCTCGTACACTCAGTATAAGTTCTAGATTGAAGATTCTTTTGATCTTGGTTCTTAAGCGGCTAATAGTTTTTTCAAGTGCTCTAGGGTCATAAAAAACAATATTGGGATCTAATGTTTTGGCAATGCTGTCTTGGCTCATGACGTGCTCCGGTGCGTGTATCAGCGCATCGATTATTGTCATTTCTGTATACGTTATTTCAAGTTTGTTGTTAGCGCTGCACAGTAAAAGTCTCGTGCGGTCAAGATACAATTTAATTGGTTTTTTCCAGTGCGAATCTTCTAGTGTGCATGACAGTAAGTTTTGTCTTTCTTGTGAGTCATTCGGCAGCTTTACACAGTGGTCAGCACCCGCAATATAAAAATTGATGCTTGAGAAAGATTTGGTGTGTGTGACTAGTACAAAAATACATGCAAGTTTATTTGTTTGACGAATTAATCTTACACGCTCGATACTTTCATTGATAACTTCTGGCGTATGAACTTCGAAGAAAATAGCTTCCGCTCGTGTAAAACTACACACTTTATTAAAGTCTGGGTCAGAGGCGTTAATATGCAAAGCCTCTGAAGCGACAAGTTTGTTTATGTCGTCAATAAGCATGTGCGTGTGTGCAAAATTGAACACCGAAGAGGTTCGCACGTCGGGTTTGCATCCTGCGAAAAGCATATCATCTAACCTGAAGACTTAGAGGCGGCTCGATTTTGCCATACCTATCAATGCAAAAATCGACATTTTATAACAGAGTTGCACATTTTGCAGGAAAAATATGGTTTAACAAAGGTTGGTGTGTCGAATAAATCAACCATCTTATAAAAGAATGGTCTAGCTAAATGTTATTTCAACTCCGACGTTTATTTATGCAGCAGCGCGCTCTGTTAAGTGTTGGACATCATGCAGTGGTGACGATAACAAGGCCCGCAAAACTAGGCTCGTTTTGTCACTGTAGTATGTCGGTTAGACGTCTACGAAATATGATCGGTATATTCAGAACCTGAATAATCCTACGGCAACTACTGCAAAACAGATTTTTTAGAGATAAAGCCTCTGATCGCTGAGAGGCGATTGAACGCTCAAGCTATTGAATTAGTCATAGCCATTAATAGGTGTAGCAATTGATCCGGAGTAATAAATTACGGAATAGGCTGCGCGTGCAGCCCCCCGAAAATTTAATAACTTATTACGATGTCAAGCCTAATGAGCTTAACCAGGTGGGGTGCTGAGTGATTAGGTCAAATATCAGAATCACTCGGTGATTTTTCCGAAGTTCTCATAGAACGCATCGATATTCCGTCCATCGGTCATGGTTTGCAGAGAGTATTGGCGATGCAGCATGGCGCCACCGTCTCGAGTTAGCGGTGCCCAAGTAATATTGGCTCGACTCATGGTCGAAACGCTCATCATCTCGTCGAAAGGAATTGAGATATAGATGCCCTTGTCAAAGCTACCCTCTCCGTACTCTTCTTTGGACGCTGTGGTCCTGGTCACCCAGCCACCAAATTTGACTCCATTGGTAAACTCACGGGAAATATCAATTGTTGTACCCCAGTCTCGCGCCAGATACCTGCCTACACTGACGGCCGCGTCCAGATCAAATGGCAGCTTGGTATAAGTAGTGATATGGCCTGTGACTGTTTTATAACGCTTAAGCCCGAAATCTTGCTCATAGTCACGCTGGCGCACAAAGTTTAAGTCAGCACCGATCGACCAGCGCTCACCCATTGGGCGATAAAGTAACTCGCCGCCAACCCCTGCGTACATTGATTCAAGGTAACCGCCATACACCATACCGTACAAATCCTGATCCAATTGTTTGGCACGGTTAAGTTGCAGAGCAGGCATGGTGACATCAGAGGTGGTGACGTATTTGCGCACGTCTGTTCGCACCCGGGGCAGACCACTTGGCGCGTCATACTTGAACTTATCGTAGTTATTCAACAAATTCGCACTTAACCCCCCACTTGCCCAAAGCCCGGGTGTGAAGCGATATTGCCCTTCTGCATAGGCGCTTATTTGGTACAGGAGAAACCCGTCGGGGCCGCCAATATTTTGCTGGTAACCCAAGCCAAAGCCGTAGGTAAAGGGCTCATTTTTTTGTGTGTAAAGAGTGTCTTCAACGTGCGGGGCTGGACGATTGATCTCGGTAGTGCGGTGCAGGTCAATCAGGTCCTGCTCGTTGTTTACAACATCGCGGAACGTCTTGCGTGGCACGCTGGTTTCTTCCACTGGCATGTCATAACGCTTATTGACCAGAGTGAACCACTGAATATTGTCATTGGCATTGTTGTCCAGAATTCGACTAGCCCGACCTACGCCTTTGGCTGAGTAGAAGTACTTCGACTGTTCTCCATACACCATCAGCTCTGAATCACGCTGAGCAATACGCTCAACTTTGTATCCGGCATTTTTTTCCAGTTGCTTGGACACGCTCGCCCAGTCGACCTGATTAAGCGGCATGGCAGTTATCTGTGCAGGCAACGGCTGGGCTGGAGGGTCGAACGTTTTGGCCGGAGCCTTACGGCTGACAAAGTTGGTGTGTAAGGTAATGCCGAACAGCGCAGTATTGCCGCGCTCCCAGCCAGCGCTCAGATCAATATTTTCATTGAGCCGATAAACCGCCCCGATGTTGATAGGTGAGTCTTGTACCTGATTATTGCCCTTCGGCTCGTGTTTGTAATCATTGCCATCGTATTCAAGCTTCAGACTCAAAGGTGCCCAAGGAGTTTGATACGAGACGCCGCCAAATAATCCGGGTCTGCCGCGAAAGTACGAGCTTGTATTGACATCGCCCGCAGTATCGCTTGTGGGTCGTGTATCAAACCTATCATCAAGGTAGCCCAGCGGGTTTTCGAAATCGCCACGGTTGCCCAAATAGCCCCAGGCAACTCCAACGCTGAAATCCAGATCCTTATAACGCTTGTTTGCGACAAAGTATTCACTTGAAAACAGGCCGGTACCGCCGACGTCCAGAAAACCCAATGCAACCTCGGGCAACCAGTGGCTTTCTTGCCAGAGCCGGACTTTGACGTCAACTGCCTTATCCTTATAGCTCTGGCCGTTGACAGAGGCTGGGCCGTAGTCAATGTTACTGATAGCGGTATAGCGAAATGTCCCTTCCAGCCAATCCAGTGGCTGCAATGAAAGGCTATAACGAGAGTAGGGGTCTGTACGGTTGGCGTTGAGGCTCAACTCGCCAGCAGGAGCCATACGGGCGGTTGGCGTTTGTAATAAACCGACGCCGCCAAAATCATACTGGGTATAGCGGGGCTCCGCGTGGGCGAGTCCATACGGTAATAAGGCGACAACAACAAAACGTAACTTCAAGGTGCAACCTCAGCCATCGGTTGAGTGGCGAGAAACTGCGCCAACTGCTCATTCAAATCAGGCGTGGGTAAATCGGAATTATCATTGCGCACTGGCACAAGAATCATGCTGCCAGCAGCGGCATGCACGCCATCCTCTCGATTCCAGGCAGCAATGGCGACACGTCTATACGTGCCATCAGGGTAAATGAGCCACAAATAATCAGCTTCTGATTCTGCCAGCGACGGGCAACTGTCAAGATAGTCCCGTGCTTGTTGCTGCGGCTTAAAGGGCAGGGTACAAGCATTCTGCACCGCGCCAACCACAGTGACGGTATTGGTTCGATGTGGGTAGATCAGGCTATCGCCGTCACTGAGCAGATAGTTTCGGGCAAAACCTACTTCCAGCGCCACTGGATCCAGCACCGCGACTTTTCGGCCAGTAACCGGTAAGTGATTAATGTATTCATGCAAGTGTGCTGCCAAGTCAGCTAGCGCACTGTTGTTGTTCAGCAATGCGCCACGTTGCAGCATTTTCAAGTCAAACAGCACGCCGACTTTCAGGCGAGTCTGTTGCTCCATCAGCGGCTTGTGTAGCCATGCCGCGGCCAGCCAGTAACTCTCAGGGTTGGGCTTAGCTTGCTCAACTACATCAAGTAATCGAATGCCTGGGGTATAGGCAAAGCTGCCGGCGTTGAGTACATCGCCGCTTACTGTCACTGCAGCCGTACTTGCCACTGAATGGCTTAGCAGCAGACACATTGTGAATTTTTTTAAATAATTCACCGTGTCGTCTCCCAGTCAGGTCGTATGTGAACTATCGTCATGAGCAACTCAGGCGTCACATACTGTTCACTTTGCAGTATCTGGCCGTCGTCAGGTCGTACCCAGTAACGGTTGGTCCCACTAAAGCCCAGCGCCGGGATTTCGAATTTTTCATCAATGCGCTGCAGCACATAAGGCTTGTCGATAATGGAAACTGTTTCCAGGCCCTTATGGCTGAAGCGACTGTTCACTGCCAAACCGATTTGTTTACCTTGATACATATCAATCCAGCGGATGCTGGTTTCATCTTCACTGACACGTTGCAGGCCGCGCTTGAACGGTGACTCACCGTCGAAACGAGTGCCGTCAAGCCCTGGCTCGAGCCCGGCCGTACGTACCACTAGCCCGTTGCGCATCATCAATACTTGTTTTCCAGAGGCAACCCAATATTGCAGATCACCCTGTTGACGAAGCTTAGCCATTACCCCCTCGCTTGAGTGGGTCGTGACCTTGATTTGCGCATATGGTACAGCTGCCACGTCAGCCGCTGTGATGTGTAAGGGTTCTGGGCCTTGAACGGCGGCCTTAAAGGTATCAATTGAGCCTTTCATTAGCGGGCTGCAACCACACAGCCACAGGCATGCCAGTAGGCATGAGCGGTTACGAAGAGTTTTCAAAACGGCTCAAACCTTATCGGCTATTGGCTTCACTGAGATTGTTAGTTGCCGAGGCACCAGTGCCCAGAATAGTCGCGGAAGGAAGCAATTGACTAATCAAACGGTTCCAGCGTGTAACCTGTGCAGGGCCAACGTAAACAATATCTTGGGGCTTCAGTTCAAAGTGCGTGGCAACGGCAAGGGCTACAGGAGATTGGGCATCCAGTTGGTAGACCTTGGCTGGCTGTGTTTCCACATTGTCCGCGCCGCGAATCACATAGAGCGCATTACCATTGGAAGTAGTTTGGTTCAAGCCGCCAACTGAGCCTATTACATCGGCGAGGTTCATGTTCTTGGTCTTGAACTTGATCGCTTGCGGTGCGAGCACTTCGCCCATCACATATATCTTTTTGCGATCGTTGTAAGGAAGGTACAACTGATCGCCATTCTTTAGATAAACGTTATGCAGTTGCGAACCCTTGGCTGTATTAAGTGCGTCCATGTTAAGAACGTACTCATGTCCATCACGGGTAAGAGTCAGACTTGATAGGTCTGCATTCCCTGTTTCAACTTCTGCTGCACCCAGTGCTTCGACAATACTCACAGGCGTGGTTGTGATAGGCATAGGGCCAGCTTTCACAACTGCTCCAGACAAAACTGCTTTCTGGCTGGCAAATCGTAAAACGCTCAAATCCACTTGTGGGCTGTCAACGTATTGCGCCAAGCGCTGGGCAATGATAGAGCGGAGCTCTTCAATGCTTTTACCAGCGGCATCGATTTTGCCTATATAGGGATAGAAGATAGTGCCATCAGGCCGTACTAAACGACCATTCGCGTCAATTTGCTGTTGTGGCCCGGATGGGGCAGTAAGTTCAGGATGATCCCAAACAGTGATGTACAACACATCATTCGCGCCAATCTTGTAGTCCTGCGGCTTGAATGCCAGCAATTCTGCTGGCACCGAGCTTGAAACGTAGGTCGCTGCGTTTTGAGCAATCAGTTTGGGGGTGATAGGAATCAACTCAACCCGACTGCTTTCTGGTGAGCCTTCAGTGCCAATCTCACTGGTATCCAGGTATTGACCGGGCGAAAACATACAACCTTGCAGGGCAAGCCCTGCAAGTACCGCGAGCGACAGACTACGAATCATCATTGGGGACACTTGTAAAAGAACAACATCAAAATCAAAGACCTGGAGTAAACCAGGTGGTTTAGTTCGATCGATCTGGCAGGTATTTAACGAGTACCGGTGGTGCCAGTTGTTCCTGTAGTGCCCGTGGTGCCAGTAGTACCGCCGTTGCTGCCGCCACCGCCGCCACCGCCAGAAGAGATGGCTGCAGCGCCTGCTGCAACAGCAACACCTACACCGATGGCTGTGGTTGCGCTCACGCCACCCAGAACACCAGTAGAGGTGGCCAAAGAGGTGCCAGATGCAGAACCGGCAGCACCTGCTTCTGCAGGAGCTGCGTCACTTGGCGCCGAGGCAGAGGCAGGTGCTTCTGCGGCCAGTGCCGAGGTGCTCAACGCCAATGCTAATGCGGAAATGATAAATTTGTTCATTGGGAAATCCTTTTGATAAATCGACTGTATTGGCTGTGATGTTGATAGCAATCTTCAACGCCACAAACTTCTGGCCGGGCAACCAGGTTTTAAACCGTGAAGCCGTGTGATGCAGCAAAGCGTCATAAACGCGTACGCAAGAGATTTTACGTGCATTTATCTGTTCTATCAGCTCAAGAATACCCGCGCAAAGCAGCTTGAGTAGCTGACGTTTTATCACATTTACTGTTTGGAGCATACACCCGCGCATGACAGACCCAGCCAGAGGCCAAGTAGTTCCCTGCGTAAGCAAGCTTGACCAAATTCGTCATAACTCTCTGAATAGTCTGATCTTGTTTACAGAACTAACGCAGTCTGAGGCATACGAGGACTACTTTTGCCTAATGGCGGTTCGTCGGCAGTGCTAGCGCCACTCAGCAGGGCAGTCAGCTTTCCAATCGGCAAACGCTGTCTCCAGCGTGAATCGGTATGGATAACCATTGTCCACCAAGTAGCCCGGATGGATATTATTTGAGCGCACCAGCTTGCGAATCCTGACCGGGCTAAACGGGTGCTTGATCCCCAGCGGGCGGGCGATTAGTTCAATCGTATATGCACCTGCAAGCATCACTGGATACGGAATTGCAGGGACTGTTCGTTGAACACCTGCCACTTTACACACGGTGTTTACGTACTCCTGGATCGAGGGACCAGGGTTCATTGACATGTTAAACAGCGTATAATTTTTGCCCTGAGCTTTCTGTCGTTGCAAAACCCAATCTATGGCACTGCACAGCTCCTTCACGTAGGTGCCTGCTTTGCGGGTGTCGCGGTTGCCCATATAAAAGAAGTAACGCTTGATCACTGCTTTGACCAAGCGAGACACATTTCCCCCTTCACCAGGACCGAATACAACACCGGGCCGCACAATTACCAAATGGCGTTGTGCCTTGTCCGCTGCGAGCCATGCCTGGTGGATCTTTTCAGCAACCAGCTTTGAGCCGCCGTAAGCGGTCAATGGCACAGGTAGCGATTGCTCATTTTTTTGCTGTTCGCTAGGGCCATAGGGCGAAATGGAGCTAGTGAAGACCATCTCGTTGCAGTCAATTCGTTCTGCCCAGGCACAGACGTTCTCGGCCCCAAGCAAATTGGTCTCGTAGTACTCGAAGTCTTCATGCCCGGGTTCACGGTGGATTGCCGCGAAATTAACGGTTAACGCAACAGTTTCTTTTGGTTGCCAGCTAATAGCTTGACGAACATCGCCATTTACCTCAACGATCCTTGCGTCTTCGCGAACGAGCTTGGCTCGGTAAGGGAACGGCTTGTTTGCAACCTGCTCATGATCGTACAGGTATACTTTTTCCACCCGACCGGAAGTCAGCAGTTGTTTGGCAAAAAAGACACCAATAAAACCGGAGCCTCCAAAAATGACAGCGCAGCTCATGTAAATCCTTTAGCAGTATGAGAGTTTCTCAACTCAAGTTCGGTCATTGATTACTCGCAGAAAACCGTAAAGCCGCAGTAACTTAGGCGCGACCGTACTTATCTTCGAAACGCACAATGTCGTCCTCACCCAGATAAGAGCCGGATTGCACTTCAATGAGCTCTAGTGGAATGACCCCCGGGTTTTCTAGCGCATGGATCTGCCCAATAGGGATATACGTAGATTCGTTTTCGCAGACCAGATATGTGCGTTCACCGTTGGTCACTTTCGCCGTGCCGCTCACTACAATCCAATGTTCTGCACGGTGATGATGCATCTGCACTGAAAGTTTGGCGCCCGGTTTTACCGTAATTCGCTTGACCTGGTAACGGTGTCCATTATCGATGGAGTCGTACATGCCCCACGGCCGATACACTTCACGGTGATTGATGTGCTCGTGACGCCCATCAGCCTTGATTTTCTCGACAATGGTTTTTACGTCTTGAACTCGGTCTTTATGAGCGACCAGCACCGCATCTTTGGTTTCGACGACTACCAGATCTTCTACGCCGACAATTGTTACCAGTCGGCTGTCCGCATGCACATAAGAGTTGCGCGAAGCTTGGCTCAACACATCCCCTTTGAGCACGTTGCTGTCTGCATCTTTGTTACTCACATCCCACAGCGCTGACCAAGATCCAATATCGCTCCAGCCGGCATCCAATGGCACCATCACGGCGTCGCGGGTATTCTCCATCACCGCATAGTCGATAGAGTCATCCGGGCATGTTGCGAAAATATCACTGTCTACGCGAGTGAAATGCATGTCTTGCGTACCGGCCTCAAGTGCCGCACGGCATACCGCAAGGATCTGCGGCTGGAACTCTTCAAGCTCCTGCAGGTAGCGGCTCGCACGAAACATGAACATGCCGCTGTTCCAGAAAAAATTGCCGCTAGCCAAGTAATCGCCAGCAGTAGCAAGGTCTGGTTTCTCGACGAAGCGATTGACTGCAAACCCGTCGCCGACCGCGGAACCCTTTTCAATATACCCATATCCGGTTTCCGGACGATCGGGAACTATACCGAAGGTTACGAGTTTGCCATCTTGAGCAAGGGGCAGGGCTGCCTGAATACTGGCATGGAAGGCGGGTACATCTTTAATAAGATGGTCAGCAGCAAGCACCAACAGGATCGGATCTTGCGATTCTTTGCAGGCTTGCAGTGCGGCCAGGGCAATTGCCGGTGCTGTATTACGACCAATAGGCTCCAACAGAATGTTTGCCTGCTCGAGGTTCAATTGTCGCAATTGTTCAGCAGCAAGAAAACGGTGCTGTTCATTACAGATCAGTTGCGGTGCAGCAGTATCCAATCCTTGCAACCGCAAAATAGTAGCCTGCAGCATTGACAGTTCAGCATCAGCCAATGGCAAAAATTGCTTGGGGTTAAGTTGGCGAGACAAAGGCCACAGACGCGAGCCGTTACCGCCAGCAACGATTACTGGAAGAATCATCCGGAACATCCTGTTATTCAGAGACCAGCAAAAACTGGCTATAAGTTTGCGAAGGTGTCAGAGAAAGATATCAAGCCTCAGACAAGGCTTTGTCGACAAAGGCCTTGATGTTCTGCTTGAAAACAGATTTGTCGAAACCTGCGGCGTGTTCATGCAGATGAGCAGGGGGAAATACAAACTCACCAGATTCAAGTTGTTGAACGGCTGCAATTAAGGCATCAACTGACTGTTCATGAAAATGTATTCCGGTACTACCATGGATCACTGTTTCGAGTGCTCCGCCTTTCGCATAGGCAATGACCGGAGCCCCTGCTGCCATTGCTTCGACGGGAACGATACCAAAGTCTTCTACGCCCGGAAAAATCAATCCACGACAGCGCTCGAGCAAGTCCTTGATGACCGGAAACGGTTGTCGCCCCATCAGTGTCACGTTAGCGCCCGCACGGGCTTTTAAGGCCTCGTAGAGTTCTCCCTCACCAACGACAATCAACGGCAAACCTAGTTGGTTGAAGGCATCGACGGCCATGTCAGCTTTTTTGTAGGGTACCAACTGACCAAGGCAAAGGTAAAAGTCGTCGCGCTCTTGATCGTGAGAAAACTCGCCTGTGTTAACCGGCGGATAAATAACTTCAGCTTCACGCCGATAAAACTTTTTAATACGCGAGGCAATAAAACTTGAGTTTGAAATAAAATGGTCGACACGGTCCGCAGAAAGTCGGTCCCAAATGCGCAAGTAATGTGCGATAAAAGGAAACAAGGCTTTAACTACACGGCCTGCTGTGGATCTGTACTCATGATACATATCCCACACATAGCGCATGGGGGAGTGGCAATAACAAACATGCACGGCATCTGGGCGTGTAATAACGCCTTTGGCGGGGCCGGACTCACTGCTAATAATAAGGTCGTAAGCGGTGAGATCTAGCTGTTCAAGCGCCAGCGGCATGAGCGGAAGATATTTTTGATAATGTTTTTTTGCGCCTGGCAGACGAGAAATGAACGTGGTTTTGATCTCACCCTTGAAAGTTGATGGTAATGCTTTACGCACTACATCTTCGTTGCAAACGTGCAGAAAAATATCAGCGTCAGGGTAAATTTCAGCCAGTGCTGTACATACGGCTTCGCCACCACGATTACTAAGCCACCAGTAGTGAACTATTGCAGTTTTCATTGTGTGTCCTGGAGTCTTATAGAAAGTTTTTTGGGATTAAATCATTCCTTTGAGAGCATCTCTTACCAAGTCGGATGATCTATCCCAAGTGAACAGCTTAGCGCGTAACAGTCCTTTTTCTCGCATCTCTTTACGAAGAGATTCGTCGCCTACAAGATGTTTCAAACCCTCAGCTATACTTACGACGCTCAGCGGGTCTACGTAATATCCTGCGTTACCGCCAATTTCGGGTAAACAAGTTGTATTAGATGCAATGATTGGTGTGCCGCACGCCATGCTTTCAACCAAAGGCAAACCAAATCCTTCATATAAAGAGGGGAAGGCAGTAATAACTGCGCCTGCATACCAACTGGCGAGTTCTTCCTCGGATACTTGTCCGGTAAATATGATTGCTGATTCTAGCTGTAATTTTTTTATGAGATCTAATATGTCGTTATCCGGTTTTCCCGAAAAAACGAGTTTCATTTTATTGTTTAATTCGCTTTTTTTGAATGCCTGTAGTAGACGGGGTTCGTTTTTATGCCCTTTTCGGTTGCTGCAACAAAATATGTATGAGTAACCTGGTTGCATAGGGGGGGCAGCCTCATTAAAGACTGCCGTCACGCCATTTCCGACGACTGTAACTTTTTCAGGAGAACATCCTGACCAATCAATTATGCGTTTTTTTGAAAACTCCGATACCGTCAAAACGCGATACGCTTTTTTAATAGCAGGTCGGATTATGAATCGATAGTAAAGACGTTTAAGAAGTGAACTATTGTGTTCTACATCTATGTGGTTAAGGTCGTGAATGGTAAATGAAAATGGTAGATCTGAGAAAAGTGGTGGGATATAGCTTGGACTGTAGACTGCTTTGCCTCTGCTATGCGTTGACCACAGGCCAAGTTCAATCGCAGATAATAAGCCCGCTGGATTTTTTTTGCTTGAATAGTTTTCTGAAAAACTCAATCTGTCAGCAATTTCTTTTGCAAAACGTCCAATTCCATGGCTCCCGATCCAACGAGAGTCATAAATTATTCCGTTTAGTTTATTGTTGTCGTTTTTATCGGACATATTGAGTTTGTGATCGTCTTTTTTTGAATTGTTCATATATGAATAGAGAAATTAATCCGGTAATTACATATAGAAAAGGCTTTGGTCCCAATATGTCTTCAAGGTTTCCGAGCCCGTAGAAGCCGATAATGTCAATTAATAACTTTGTAAAAGGTATTGCTGCAATATAGTATCCTTTGTTGTAGCAGTGTGCCGCTGTAACAGCAATAATGGCCAAGTATGCAGAAAGAAATATTTCAAAGGCAATAACCCCGAACCAGCCACTGGAAATAAGTATTATTCCAGGGTAGGCCATCGTGTAGTCAGCACCTTGTTCTATTCGAGTATATGCAAGGTTTCCCGAAACTAAAAGCATTAGCTGACGCATGCCAGAAAACTCAGGAGATTCTGAGTACATTGAAGTTAGGTTCTGTACAAAGATTTGCAATTTTGGATATTCAGAGGTTCCATAAAGGTTAACAGATCCCCAGAATAAGTGTGCTTGAAGTGCAAAGCGGTTTAAGACTTCATCGAATGCACCGTCAACTCCATGGTCGTATACAAAAGCGTATTGAAAAATTACGATAGAAGCTACTGTGGCCGCAGCAATTAATGCAGGTAATATGAATTTCTTAATTTTGATCTTGGCGTCAGAGCAAGAATAGTAAAAGAATAAAAATAAAGATGTAGAGAATAATAGACCTGAAAACTTTGAGCCGAAAAGTATTTGAATTAATAATGTTCCTATAAAAAGGTTCCGCGCTAAGTTTTTTTTGCTCTTGGCGTAAATGACGCCAAGTATGGCGGAGAGTATAAAGACCTGGCCGTAGAATGTTTTTAAAATTCCAGGTATTGATTGCCAAAAGAAGAATCTGTCAACGCCGCCTAGTAAAGGAAAGCCGAACTTAATGCCGATGATTATATTTGCAAGCAACCATGCGGACGCTATGCTTGTTACAATTGCATAGGGTATTTTGTTTATTTTTGTTTTGGGAGTATTAGTGTCTATGAGTTTGGTTTTTTTACATGCTTTCTTGAAGAAAAAGTAGCATGCTGCAATAGAAAGTATGGACCACGCAATAGCATAAAACGTCGATCCATTTGGGTACCCGGTGACTCCTTGCTCTGAAATATATGCGCCGTTTTCAATAGTCATGGAAGATAGGATTAAAAGAACTTTACCCAAGAGTATATATGAGTAAAAAACCAAAAAAAATATTTTGTAGCTTTTAACTTTATACATTTTGCATTATCACATATTCGAATCCTGCCACTACATTGGATATGTTTGGTTCTTCTACAATGCTGGGTATTGATTTTACATCTGATATTACTCCTTTGAATGAATCGCTCAGAGTATTATTCAAGTATTTTAATATCATTTCTTCGCTTGGAGGGTTGATATCGGAGAACTCATTCTTTGCATGTTTGGCAATTTCTTTGATAGAGCAGTCAGAGAGTGCCAATATGTCTTTAAAAAATACATTTGCTGTACAGATTGCTTTTTTCCCCAGGATGCCTGTCTCCAAACAAACCGTGCCGGAAACAGAGATGACTACTTCACTTTTTTCAATAAACGGCCTGACGGGGATGTATGGGTTTACTAACTGGATGTTGTGTATTTTTTTAAGTTCTTGGAACCATTTCAATCCCCTATCACCAATTGCGTTACTATGCTCTTTAATCATTAATTTATAGTGCATTGGAAGTGAATTTGCTATGTTGATTGCTAGCTCTAATTGTTGGCTATTATAATGGTCGAGAAGGTCTACAGAAGCTTCTGGTTGTTTATGTAATGTCAGTAAAACATATTTGCTTGCCGAAGGCTCGGTGTGCCATGCGGAAATTTCTTTTTTTATTGATATCGAGTTTACAACCTCTTGTATTCTCATTGATATAAGTTTGCTTGTTGTGTTCTTTGTTTCGTCATTTGACCAATTTATATGTTTTATTGCTTTTTTAATATAGTCGAGCTTTAATTTCGGTAGTTTGTTATTGCCAGAAAAATAAAAAGGTTTAATGTCTTTGGTTCTAAATTCTTCTAACAGATCTTTCGCATGGCTGCTTGTGTTTTTATTGTTGTTTGTTTTTAATATTTTTTCATGAAGTGCTCCTTTGAAGAATCCAAAGTGATCTGATGGGAATCTCACTGTATGTGGAACTAATGATTCTGCTCCTAATGATTCGGCAATATATGCCGGTATTATGTCAAATGCCCATGTTTGTTCGGAAAATATTTTGGTAACGTTCTGTCCGTGTAAAAAAGAGTAAGTTTTCTCTGCAACTACCTCTAGGTACTTGGTCGCATATTCCTGTGGTTTGCTTTTAAGATTCCTATCGATTTTTATGATTGTGGAGATGCTGTAAGGTAACGTTTTTTCAATAGTTGCCAGAATCTCTCGCCCGCTAACTGAACCTGTGGTTTTATTCCAGTATTTTGAGATGTCTAGAATGTTTTCTTCTTTACTTCCTTGATTTATTAGCCAGTCTGCCCATTCCTTATTAGGGGATATCCATAAAGATTCTATGTGATGTTTTTCTTCGATATGCTTGGCAATTTTAAAGAATAGTGGGGTTTTATATCCGCTTACAATGAATGCTATTTTCTTCATTCTGATATTTTCTGTGAACTCTATTGAGGTGTTTTTATTTGAATGTATGTAGGCTGGTTGGGGTGTTAGCCTTAATGTCAATAGCAGCTTTCTTTTCGATAATTTCTTCAAGGTATTTTGGAGGTAGCCCAAACCCAGGACGAACACTTCTTACTGCATCAGCAGTAATTACATCACCCGCTTTCAAATCTTTAACAAAATACAGAGAACGACGGAACTTAACGTTCCCTTGTTCGCTCGACTTGCGACCGTAGTCAACTTGACCCAGCGATGCCCAAGCGGTTTTGCTGTCACGGCACAAAGCAGCCAATTCTGCTGGCTCTAGCGAGAAACTGTCATCCGGGCCGCCGCCACTGCGATCAAGCGTAAAGTGCTTTTCAATAACAGAAGCCCCCATCACAACGCTGGCGATAGCAGTCGTATTGTCTAGGGTATGGTCCGACAGGCCTGTTACCAGACCGAAGCGGTTCATCATGTCGGGGATAGTGCGCAGGTTGTAATCTTCCGCAGGTGCGGGGTAGCCACTCACGCAGTGGAGAATAGCCAGTTCCTTGCAACCACCTTCGCGAGCGGCATTGATGGCTTCCTGAATTTCTTCAGCATCTGCCATGCCCGTAGAAATAATCATCGGCTTGCCAGTGCTGGCAACGTACTTGATCAGCGGAAGGTCTACGGCTTCAAACGATGCAATTTTATAAGCAGGGGCGTTCAGGCTCTCGAGCAGGTCAACAGCAGTGTTGTCGAACGGAGAGCTAAAAATGGTAATACCTAGTTTACGGGCATGCTCAAACAATGTTGCATGCCATTCCCAAGGCATTTGAGCTTCTTTATACAGTTGATAAAGGTTTTTACCATCCCAGAGCCCGCCATGGATCTGAAATTCTTCAGCGTCTGAGTCGAGGGTGATGGTGTCAGCAGTATAGGTCTGTAGCTTGACTGCATCTGCGCCTGCTTTTTTCGCTTCCTCGATAATTTTGAGGGCTGTTTCGAGCTTGCCGTTATGGTTAGCGGATAGTTCGGCGATGATGTATGGCGCGTAATCTGGACCAATTGGACGTCCAGCAATTGAAATTTTCGGGTTCATGCGTTTTTTCCTGAGAGTTTTATCAGTTTATTCATCATGTCGACGCGTTTCTCTGCCCATTCTGTGGCGAGTAGCCCTAGTCGATAGATGTCGATAAATTCTTGATCTATTTTGTGATGTTCGCGAAGTATGCCTTCGACGCTAAAACCAAATTTTTGGTGCAGCTTGATTACTGGTGCATTGAATGCCAGTACTTCACAGTGAAGCTTATGCAGTTCAAGTTCATTGAATGCGCACTCCAATGCTAAAAACTCCATCTTGCTTCCGGTACCCTTCGGCGCTTCTGGAGAGGCATAAAATGCCCAAGACGAGTTCTGGCTGGTCTTGTCTATGCCAGTAAAGCCAACAATGCCGAGAGGCATATCATCTGCCTCGAACATGAAGTAGCGTTGGTCATCGCGTTGTTGAGTTCGTGCCCACCAGGCAAGGTGTTCATCCATGCTTATTTCGTGACGGGTATACATATTGGCCCGCACGTTGGGAGCGTTTCGCCAACTGAGCATTAGTTCAAGCTCTTGTTGGTTTATATCGCGCAGCTTTCCAAATGCCTGCATTACATGCTCCATTAATTGAGACTCAACGAATTCAGTGTATCGGCGACAACCTTGCATCCTGTGCCGTCGGTAATGTGTTTTGCGTGGTCTGTAATATTGCTGAGGCGACGTACGTCACGCACAAAATCAATAACGATTCCGGCAAGTTTTGCGTCTAGGTCATCGCTAAGGCACAACATCACGGCAGCTTGTGCGCTGTCCAAAATACCTGCGGCCATTTTCTGGTTGTCGGCCAGCACCAGCATTACAGTTGGTAAACCCAAGCAGCAGCGCTCCCAGGATGTTGCCCCCGCAGCGCCAATGGCTAAATCGCTATCAGCCATCAATTGCGCCATATCACTGATGCCAACCTTGACTGTCGTTTGCCACGGCATTTGTTCCGCGAGTTGGCGAACCTCGGCAAGCCAAGGGGCCGTGTTACCCATTACGACACTGATTTGGCAACTGCTTGGCAGTTCGGCATTTTTAAGTGCTTGCAAGATTTGCCCGGTGGCATTGTCTTTGTCAACGCCGCCCATGGTGATAAGCAGGTGTTGCAGTTGCGGGTTTTTCCTGCGCTCCAGGCTGTAACTACGCAATGCTGCAAACTCAGGCCTCAGCAATGAGTACTGTGATCCGCAGAGCAGGGTACAGCTGTCTGGTGTCCAGGCTGCATAGTCTTTGGCGTCACGACCGAAAGTCTGATCCAGTAACAGGTCACACCTATGTGCTCGGTCGGCCAGATCATCAATAACCATAAGTTTTTGGTAGTACGGTTTAAGCGTTACTTCCCAGCGCGCATCCAGCGCATAGTGATCGACGATCAACCAGTCTGGTTTCAGTTCGCTGAGGATCGCAGTGCTTTGAGCCGCGTCTTCCTGATGTGTTGCCCCCAGCCATGCAGCGTGAGCCAGTTGTAATTCTTCGATCTTAAAGGCTGACGAGCTCAAATTTGAGCCCGACAGTGGTAATACATGAACTTGGAAGCCCTTGCTGCGAATGTGCTCAATCAAGTTGCCTGGATGTTCCCTGCAAATGAACTGACAATCGCCGCCGTCTTGCTTCAGTGCTTCGGCGAGGGTCAAGCAGCGCATCACGTGCCCTGTGCCCATTTGCAGCGAGGCATCGACCCGGAAGGCCACTGTTAGAGAGTGTGGCTTCACTGTGCTTCAGCCTGCATTGCTTTGAACAACCATTCAGCACGTACCCAGTCTTCTGGTGTGTCGATGTCTTGTACACGATGGCGTGGCAGGGCGACGGGCACTGAGCCTGTGCCAAAAATCATACGACCTTGTAGCCATGCATCCGCTTTGCCCCAGTAGAACTGGCCAGCATCATGAAATGCTTCTTCAAGATCCTGAGAGCGGGTATTGAAGTGTTCTGGGTTGAACATTTCAACTCGGCCATTTTCATTCAGGCGAATGGCTCGTTGAATAGGGAAGGCATAGCTGGTGACTGAAAACGCATAGTCACCGCCATTGGCTTCCAGGGTTTCTAAACCGCGACGAATATCCTCGGGGCTGACGAATGGAGCCGTTGCATACAGGCAGCACGCCTGTTCAACTGATTGGCCCTGAGTATTCACCCACTCAATCGCGTGCTGAATAACCGGGATGGTGCCGGTATGGTCGTCAGACAGATGCACCGGGCGCATAAATGGCACCGTAGCGCCATAGAGGCGTGCAACTTCGGCGATTTCTTCGTCATCGGTCGACACGATGACCTGATCAAAGCAGCCACTTTTCAGGGCTGCTTCAATGGACCAGGCGATCATCGGCTTTTCGCAGAACAGCTTGATGTTTTTGCGTGGAATACGCTTGCTGCCTCCGCGGGCAGGGATGATCGCCAGTTTCATGGCTGCACCGCAATGCGTAGAGCAGCGATGACTTCGTCCTGCTGTTCATCAGTCATGGTCTGGAACATCGGGATGCTGATTGCTTCTTTGTAATAGACCTGTGCCTGCGGGAAATCTGCTGGCTCAAAACCCATACGCTCATAGTGCGGCTGCATATGCACTGGAATGTAGTGCAGGTTTACGCCAATACCTTGCTCGCGCAGCGATTCAAAAACCTGGCGGTGAGTCTTCTGGATTTGATCCAGTTGCAGGCGGATCACATACAAGTGCAAGCCAGAGTAGCTGTCTGCATGCTGCCACGGAGTGGTTACTGGCAGGTCGGTCAGCAGATCATCATAACGGCGTGCCAGTTGATGGCGACGAGCCACGTACTGATCCAGACGCTCCATCTGCGTAACACCGAGTGCAGCTTGCAGTTCGGTCATGCGGTAGTTGAAGCCCAGATCGATTTGTTGGTAGTACCAAGGGCCGTCTGCTTCATGAGTCATTTGCGCAGGATCACGGGTAATGCCGTGGCTACGCAGCAGGGCCATCTTGCTAGCCAGTTCGTCATCATTCGTCAGCGCCATACCACCTTCTGCGGTGGTGATGATTTTCACAGGGTGAAAGCTGAACACGGTGATGTCGCTGTAGCGGGAGTTGCCGATGAACTCGCCTTGGTATTTACCACCAATGGCGTGAGAAGCATCTTCAATAATCTTGAAACCATAGCGCTGGGACAGCGCATGAATGGCTTGCATGTCGCATGGTTGGCCACACAAGTGAACGGGCACAACGATTTTTGGCAGTGTGCCTTCGCGTTCGGCCTGCTCCAGTTTCAACGCCAGTGCTTGTGCACAGAGGTTGTAGGTGCGTGGATCGATGTCGACAAAATCAACTTCTGCACCGCAATACAGAGCGCAGTTAGCTGAGGCGACGAAGGTAATCGGTGTGGTCCACAAACGATCACCCGGGCCTAGCCCAAGGGCCAGGCAGGCGATGTGCAATGCCGAGGTGGCACTGTTAACCGCAAGGGCATGGCTGGCACCAACATGCTGCGCTACGCTTTGTTCAAAGCGAGGAACCATGGGGCCCTGGGTCAGGAAGTCAGATTGCAGCACCCCCACGACCGCATCAATATCGGTCTGGGTGATGTCTTGGCGGCCGTAGGGAATCATGCCTTAGATGCTCCCGATCTTTTCGCGGTTGGTTTCGATCCAGTCTTCCAGCTCTGCGTCGGTCATCCACTCAGTGTTGTTGTCACTTGCGTAGACAAAACCTTCTGGTACACGAACGCCATCTTTGATGCGTTTAGGGCATGTAGCCCAGCCGTTGATGGTCGGCAGGATCTTGAAGTGTTCAGGGTATTCGTAGGTGTAATAAGCGTCTTCGGCGCTGATCATCTGCTCGTGCAGTTTTTCGCCTGGGCGGATACCGATCACTTTCTGTTCCGCTTCTGGTGCGACTACGCGTGCCAGGTCAGTCACTTTCATCGACGGGATTTTTTTAACATAAATCTCGCCGCCTTCCATGTCTTCAAAGGCGTGCCATACCAGTTTGACGGCGTCTTCAAGGGAAATCATAAAGCGAGTCATGCGGTCATCGGTAATTGGCAGCACGCCCTTATCTTTGATCGACATAAAGAACGGGATAACTGAACCACGTGAGCCCATTACGTTGCCGTAACGTACTACGGAGAACGTTGAGTCATGGCTGCCCGAATAAGAATTGCCAGCGACAAACAATTTGTCCGAAGCCAGCTTGGTGGCACCGTATAAGTTGATTGGGCTGCTGGCTTTGTCAGTGGACAGGGCAACAGTGCGGTGAACACGTTTGTCAATGCAGGCGTCAATCAGGTTCATGGCGCCATTGATGTTGGTTTTCACGCATTCAAACGGGTTGTACTCGGCGGTCGGTACGATTTTTGTGGCGGCAGCGTGAACGACATAGTCAACACCGTCCAATGCACGGTACAGACGCTCTTTATCACGGACGTCGCCAATGAAGAACCGAACGCGCGGGTCACCTTCATATTTCTTGGCCATGTCCCACTGTTTCATTTCATCTCGGGAGAAGATGATGATTTTTTTCGGGTTGTATTTGGCCAGGGTCATCGGCACAAATGTATTACCGAAAGAGCCAGTACCGCCAGTGACAAGAATTGTTTTGTTAGTGAGCATTCAACAGGTTCCTTTGTGAAGTTCTTTAAGGCGCAGGGTAGTCGTTATCGATACTGCGCTGGGGTCAATCGAATAAAAGCCAGACTTTTCCATAGCAAAATAAATAAAAATGCAACGCATAATCCAGCGGGCACTGCTTGCAATGGCCAGTACAGCGATAGAAGCCAAGTAGTTGGAACAAAGATCAACAGGCTCGCAATATGGCTATGAATTATCGGGCGGTCCAAGCCTTGGGCATAAAGTGCATAGTGTGGAATCATGCCTAATGCAGAGAGTAAGGTGATCAACAATGTCCATGAAAACAGGTTCTCATTTGCCAGGTACAAGGGCTTATTTAGCCAGACCAGCAGCGGGTCTATTACCAACAGAGTGAAAATTGCGAATGAAATTGACAGGATTACTGTTTGCCACAGAAGCGCTCGTAGTTTAAGACGAAAGCCTGCAGCATCTTTGTTGTGGTGTGCACTGATGAGCGCAGGGTAGATAAAAGCAAATACGCCTGCATCCAGAAATGACAACAGAGCGTTACTGATCCCCATAAATAGCACGTAGGCACCAAGAACTTCCAGATTCACCAAGTCTGCAAACCAATAGCGATCTATAGTGAGCAGCCCGCGAAGCGCCAGTGTTGCAACTAATAATGGAATCGCAACCTTTAAACCAGTACCTATCCATCGCCAGTCTATTTTTTTATGCCAGCCGGAGATGTTTAATTGCTTAAAACGATAAATAGCCAGCAGCAGGGCGGTAAAACTGCCTAAAGTCCACCCGCCTAATACGACGTTCAGGTCACGTGTGTCAGCGCGAAAAAACATCAAGGCCGTCACAATGACTGCCCAAATGCCAGACCGTAAAAACAGCATGATACTGGCCAGCAACTGTTCAGAAATAGCGATCAATAGACGGCTGAGTTCTTGGGTCAAATGCTCTAATACCAGCAATGCAAAAAACCAACCCGCGACGCTCCAGGGTAAAAGCCCTTCAATGAATATAACTGTCAGCAGCGGTAAGACAATAACGTACAGCACTAATGAGAGAGCGCCTTGGTCTTTAAGTAGCCCGCCCCATTCATGACGTTTTAGCTTAATAATCTCGCGAGTGGTGAAGGTGTAAAAATCAAAGCCCAGCAGATAAAGCGCGTAACCGATCGTAACAGTGAGCAATCCATACAAACCAAGCTGCTTGGGTTCAAGAAATTTGGCCAGAAAAAAAATTAGTAAAAATTTGCTGCCGAGTGTAGTGCCTCGCAATGCGATGTTGATAAGGCGCGTAAGGCTATGATTCGACATGTAATGTTATGCCTTTTACTTGTCAGGCCGGTTGTTGTGATTATTTAAAGGTGGCTATTTAATATTGTTCTTCGTTGCAAGGTCACGCCATTTTAATGGCGGTATTACTGTTTTAGGCATGCTACCGCCCCAGGATTATTTGCTAGTCCCTGAGAGCGGCTTGATCTGTGATAAGTATGTTTTATGGAGCTTAAGCAGCAAATGCGCTCTTGTACCACTAGAGCGCATCTATTTCATTTTATAAATAGCGTTTGTTAAACTTTGTCGGATTTGTATTCATAGTTGTAATAGCCATATGCTCCATAACCATATTTCGCCGATGCGCGTTTTTCCACGCCATTGAAAATAGCACCCTTAAGGTCAATTCCGTTTTGAGCAAAGCGACGCATGGTCAGCTCAACCTCGCGTGCCGGGTTCAGTTCGAAGCGAGTAACAATCAAGTTTGTACCGGACTGGCGACCGACAATTGCAGCATCGGTTACAGCAAGGAACGGCGGTGTATCGAGAATCACGAGGTCGTAGTCTGCGCTGACTTGATCGAGGAACTCAGTGAAATTTTTATGCATCAGTAGTTCGGAAGGATTTGGCGGGATCTGACCGCGACCGATTACGAAGAGGTTCTCTACTTCTGATTTATGAGTTGCGGTATTCATGTCGCAACGTTTTGCGAGAAGGTCAGATAAACCATTCTCAACAGGCATACCAAACATTTTATGGATGTAACCTTTACGCATATCCACGTCCACCAACAGCACGCGCTGCCCTGACTGTGCAATCACAGCTGCAAGGTTGGAAGACACGAACGACTTACCGACCTTTGGGCTTGGGCCGGAGATCATCAAACGATTATTGTCGGCTTCAAGCATTGCAAAGTGCAGGCTGGTACGAAGACTGCGCAGGCCTTCAATCGCTAGGTCCGTTGGATGACTGCTTGCCAGTAATGGTGTGACGCGAGTCCCGCGACCTCCAGGACTCTTGTCATCTTCAACTTTTTGCAAAGAGCTAAATGGAATCGAGGCATATACCGGCAGACCTAGTTTTTCAATGTCATCAGGGTTTTCTACTCCGCGGTTAAGCGCTTTTCGAAATAGAACATAACCTATTGCTAAGAGTGCTCCAAGTAAAGTCGCGATTAGTACAATCAGCGTCTTCTTGGGTTTGACTGGTGTGCGCAAGTCAACGTCTGCGGTGTCAATAAGGCGAACGTTACCTACGGTACCCGCACGCATCACATCAAGTTCCTGGGATTTATTCAGTAGCTGCGTATAAATTTCAGTGCTCACCTTTACATCGCGGGTTAGGCTCAATAGTTCTTGCTGGGTTGTAGGTAACCCCTCGACTTGCTTGGCCAGTCTTTGCTGCTTGCTTGTCAATTCAGCTAATTGGCCCATTAGTGCTCGGTAAGCTGGATGCTGTGGTGTGAACTTACGATCCATTTCGGCTTGCTGGAGCTTTAAAGTTGAAATGCTAGTATCGAGCGCTACAATCTGGTCGAGAATGGCTTTAGCTTCAAGGCTAATATCAATCGACTTGCTGCGAATCTGGAATTGGTTAAGTGCGTTTTCAGCCTTCTCTAAGTCTCGGCGTACCTGCGGCAATTGATCCTTCAGGAACCCCAGGCTTTGTGCTGCTTCGGCAGAAGTGCGTTCAATATTTTGCTGCACATACAGGCGAGCAATTTCATTCAGCGTCTGGATTGCTGTTGCAGGGTCGGGGCTCTCAATAGCTATACCAATCATGCCCGATTCTTTTCCTCGCTCCACAACATCAAGAACTTTTTGGTAGTTCAGAATAGTTGTCAGCCGTGGGTTGCGAACCACACTAAAGGTCGCTCCGGGGTTAGCTTGTAGTGTCTCAACCTGAATTTTTACGCCATTTTCATTGTAGCTTTTACCAGTCTCCCCTTTGACTAGAATATTGTCATCTTGATCTGTAAGGATAAATTTCCCAGCATCTTCAGCAGTTAGAGTTAGCTCTTTGCCTAACAAGTTTTGAGGCAGTTCTAGTTCGGCGAGTTTTAGATGCTCTCCACCCCAAGCATAGCTATTCATGCCAAGCACTGGGCTAGCTATATCGTTTTGAGACTCAGGCTTAAAGCGGCGAGCAATAAATTCCCCAAATATTGGAAAATAGTTGGGTTCAACTTCAACGTCCAACTGAAGATTGTCGACTGCAGCGCCAATATTTTTGCGTGACTTAATCAGTTCAATCTCTGTGGCAGACGGCGATTCTTTGCCGAGCATGCTGCCGATATCAGAGAAGCCCAGCATGTCATTTTTCTTAGCCTCAACTTGAATGAGCGCATTGGCCTGGTACACCGGAGTAGCCAGGAGCGCATACGCCACGCCTGCAGCCATAAAAGCGCCGGTAACACTTGCGATCAACCATTTATGATCGAGCAGAGTGCCCAGCAACCCCATAAGGTCGATTTCGTCGTCTTCGTCTTCGTGTTCATGGGACTTTGTCACGGGAGCTTGCTGCATAATTCGATTCTTTTTCTTCACAGTATTCGAGAATTTGCTCAGCGCTTGAGGCGCTGTGCCCATGCGTTTACAGCTTCTTCAATCAGCGCGTACGCATGGTCGAAGGCGGCTTTCCCCTGGCGATAGGGGTCGTCGATTTCACGGTTGTTTTGCCATTTACCCAACAACAAGACTTTGCCGCGTGCTTCCGGTGCGATTTTCAGTACACCGTCTATATGTTTCTTCTCCATGACAAGGATGAGATCCGAGTCATTTATCAGAGAAGAGTTCAATTGGGTACCGCTGTGGTCGCTCAGGACATGACCTTTGCTCTCAAGGACAGCACGAGCGTTTTTTTCGATGGCGTGGTTTTCCAGGGCGCCCAGGCCCGCAGAGCTCACGGCGATGCCGGAGGGGGCGAGGGCAACCCGCAGCATATGTTCTGCGGTAGGACTGCGGCAGATGTTGCCGACGCAGACAATCAAGATTCGTTTAAACAAGGCAGCTTCCTTTGTGCCAAATATGCTCAGCCGGCGAGAGCATTCAACTAATCGTCACGACCACCATGCCCGCGTTTGGGCAATGGTTGTACCTGTCTATAAAAGCCTATGTGCAGCAATTGCTAAGTGGACATGGCCTTCACAAGGCAACAGTTCCCTCTGTTTTAATTACAGATAAGGCCGGTGTGAAGTTGGAGGTGCCGAAAATTTTAACGGCGAAGGGTCTCTCAGATCAACCTTTATGTACAAGATGTAACGTAGGGGGCTATATATAGCCTTTTTCAACGATTTTAGTTTGACAAAAAATAACATTTTAGGGCCTTTTTTTTCGGTCAAATCAACCCCTTAGGCGCCGTTGCGTTGCGCTGGCAAGCAGGCCCAAGGCGGTGTTTTCAGGGGGAAGATGAGTATTTATGCGGCTTCCAGGGCACGTTGTGCGGGTTGGGTTTGCGCTCACCCACTTGGGTGTGCTTTCGCGGATGCCCATCCTTTTAGATGGCAACCTGTGCCCGGTTCTGGTGCAAGGTGGTGCCCGCTCATCGCCCTGGCTGCACGGGTGCCGGTGGCAGGGTGCACGGGCAATTTTGCGGTAGAACTGTTTAGTTATATCTGGCGCTAACTGCCGCTTGGCTCTTCAGAAGTTGCATGACTATTCACCTAAACTTAGTGGTAGTGGCACGGTGATATTGATGTTGATATCAAAACATCAAATTAAGCGATAAGCGGTAAATAGCCGTGTATTACGCGCTTTTGTCACTGAGTTTGACAGTACTTATGCGCCCTAAATGTGTAGGGCGAATCTGAAATTCGCTTCAAGTTAGTGCAATTGCTCCAGATATCGCACAGCGATAAAGCAGAGCATTTAGGCCGGGCATGCGTTTTTGGCAATTTCGGATGCGGCTGGCTCCACCTGTCGAAATTTCTGACATAAAAATTGACCGGGCTCTTACGCCACAGTCTACTGTATGCATGTACAGTTTATGGAAAGGCGCGTGTCATGGGTTTCTCTCTCTTGGGTCCTCTTGCTGAAGGCAGCGTTCGCTTGCCGCTGTGTACGTTCAAGATCCCGGCGGGGTTTCCGTCGCCTGCGACGGACCATATGGAGCAGCCCATCTCGCTGGATGAGGTGCTAAGCCTGCGTGCCCCGCATGTGTATCTGGTGACGATTGATGGCGACAGCATGCAGGGGGTCGGGATTTTTTCGGGTGACCTGGCGGTGGTTGATCGTTCTATTGAGGCGGCAGACGGGGATGTGGTGGTGGCTCTGCTTAATAACGAGCCGATCTGTAAGCGGCTGTGTATTCGTGGTAAGCGCGTGGTGCTTTGCTCCGAGAACCCCAAGTACCCCGACCACCATGTGCTGGAGGGCGATGACTTGTCTATTTGGGGCGTGATTACGTATAGCGTGCGCAGCCATGGCCACTAAGTTGCCAGCGGTGTTTGCGCTGATTGACTGCAATAGTTTTTATGCCAGTTGCGAGCGGGTGTTTCGTCCGGACCTGGCCAAGGTGCCGATTGTAGTGCTGAGCAACAACGATGGCTGCGTGATTGCCCGCAGTTATGACGCCAAGCCGCACATAAAAATGGGTGAGCCGTATTTTCAGATCAAGGATCGGCTGGAGGCATTGGGGATTGTTGCGTTCTCGTCCAACTATGCGCTGTACGGCGATATGAGTGAGCGGGTGATGAGCCTGATCGAGTCTCAGCTGCCCGCCGTCGAGGTGTACAGCATTGATGAGTGTTTTGCTGACTTGACCGGTATTACCGACCCCTGCGAGGTGGGGCGCCAGTTGCGCAGCAAAATTGTGCAGTGCACAGGGATCCCGGTAGGGGTGGGTATTGCCCCGACCAAAACCCTGGCCAAGTTGGCCAATTACACGGCCAAGCGGTTGCAGGCGCGTACAGGAGGGGTGGTTAATTTGTGTGGCGAGCGTGAGCGCAGTTGGGTGCTGCGTAATACGCCGGTGGCTGAAGTGTGGGGTGTTGGCCGGCGCATGACGCTGCATTTGCAAGGCATGGGCATTATGACGGCCATGGATCTGGCCAGTGCTGAGCCATGGATGCTGCGCAAAAAGTTTAGCGTGGTGATGGAGAAAACCGCTCGCGAGCTGGCGGGTACGTCGTGCCTGGAGCTGGATGAGCCAGATCCGCTCAAACAAGAGATCTGCTGTAGCCGCATGTTCGGCAAGCGCCTGACCGCCATGGCGCCTATTAAAGAAGCGGTCGCGACTTATATGATGCGCGCGTCCGAGAAGCTTCGGGCCCAGCGTTCTTATTGCCGCAAGGTGCGGGTGAGTATTCGTACGGGGATGTTCAACCCCGATGAGGCCAAGTACGCCAATGGTGTTGTGGTGACGTTGCCGTACCCGACCGACGACGTGCGCTTGCTCACCAAGGCCGCGGTTGATGCGGTGGAGTTGGTGTTTCGGCCGGGTTTTAAATACAGCAAGGCAGAGGTGCTGTTGCTGGATCTGCGCCAGCCGGGCGAGTTTACCGATGATCTGTTTGCGATTAACCAGCCTGCGGAGGCGTCGCGGGTGATGGCGGTGCTGGACGAGATTAACGGGCGCTGGGGGCGTGGCACGTTGCGCGCGGCCAGTGTGCCGAGCCATCCGGAGTGGGCCATGCGCCGTGACTTGATGAGCCAGAGCTATACAACGCGGCTGGACCAACTGTGGCGGGTGGGGTGAGGTGTTTGCATGAATACACGGTTGGGCTGACGCGCCTGTCGCCAAGCAGGCGCGTGCTGCTTTAGTGCGTTGTTAAACCATCCAGCGACTTATCGACGTACGCCCTGGCCAGCTCCACCAAGTGCACGGTTGATAACACCAAACTGCGCGCGTGCCCGCTCATGCCATTTCCTGCCTCACTCGCGGAGGCACCCGCGCAGCGCAACAAGTCTGACGCTTGGGCCAAAGCCGCTTCTAAATTGACGCTGTCCGGGATGACATACGTGGCCAGATCCACGTGTCGTGGAGGTTTGGGTTCGAGCAGGTAAAAGTCCAGCGCGCGCTCGGCGGCCGCACGGTCTAACAGCACATCGTTGCACTGGGCAGCATCGAGCAAAGGAAGGGTGGGTGGCAGCCGTACGCAGGTTAGTAGACCGGTGATCAGGAAACCCGGCGCGCCCGAAGGCGCCCTGCGCACGGCCACCATAAAACGCGGGCCGAAAAAAAGCGCCTCGCTGAGGTGGCGCCTTGCGCCTGATCACTTGTCGGGCTACTAAACCCAACCGCTGATGGACAGCGATGGGCCGAGACTATGCCTCGAACTGGACAGGCGCAAGCGAACGGGATTTTCTCGGAAGTTTCGCTCAATTGAAAGCGAACTGTCGTACGAAACGGCTGATTTTTAAGTGCTGCTGACGTTTTTCATCGCAGTTTGTGGCTGTTTGCCATTGCTTAAATTTGCAACGGTTTCGTTTGAATGTTGCCTTTATTTGAAGCATGCCTTGGCCCGGTGGTGGCTGGCATAGATTTTGTAGAGCGCCCGCGTGGAGAAACCCTGAGAAGGGTGCTTTACTCCAACCCACTTAAAGCGAGAGCTCCGGCGGTAAGGGGTTCAACACGGTGAATACACTGACCGAAGGCCGATCAAGGCTGGAAACCCGGGCCGACTGAATTGAGGACTCTTCATGCCTACAACGCCGGCCACACTGTTAATTGTTGATGATGACGAAGGCATCCGTAAGTTGCTGGAGATCATGCTGGAGGATCAAGGCTATCAAACGCTCAGCGCCCCTTCGGGTGAAATGGCCCTGGCCATGGTGGCCAGGCAACCGCCTGACTTGATCTTGCTCGATGCCATGATGCCGGGCATGGACGGCTACCAAGTGGCCCGCCACATCAAGGCGAACGTGGCGACCGCGAATATCCCGATCATCATGTTGTCGGGCCTCAGCGAGCAAAGCGCACGGCTTTCAGGGCTGGAGGCGGGCGCCGAAGAGGTGCTCAGCAAGCCGGTGGTCAATGATGAACTGTGGCTCAAAGTGCGCAACCTGCTAAGGCTCAAGGCCTTTGGCGATCATCAGGTGGTGCACAGCTTGATGCTCGAGCAGCAATTGCAGAAGCGCACCATCGACGTTGAGCGGTTTCGTTCCGCCATGGGCAGCGACGAGCGCCTGTTGAAAATGGCCAACTACGACCCGCTGACCGGCTTGCCCAACCGCAACCTGTTCTACACCACCTTGCAAATGGGCCTGACCCAGGCCGAGCTTAGAGGCTGGCAACTGGCGGTGTGCACGGTCGATCTGAATGACTTTAAAAGCTTCAACGACGTGTGGGGGCATTTGATTGGTGATCAGGTGCTGGCCGAGTTTTGTCGTCGGTTGTCCAACTGCCTTAACGTTACCGACACCTTGGGCCGTATGGACGGTCACGAATTGGCCTTGATCTTGATGATCCGCAAAGGCCAGACGGGGCCCAAACAGATCGTGGACCGTATTCGAGAAGTGCTGCGCGAGCCGTTCAGGGTTCAGGAGCAAGACGTGACCATGACTGCCAGCATGGGGCTTGCCCTGTACCCCGATGATGGTGCCGACGCCGAGGGGCTGATCAAACAGGCCAGCACCGCGATGAACCGCGCCAAACAGGCGGGCAGGGACACCTACCGGTTTTACACCGCGCAAATGAACGTCGAAGTGCAGGCACGCCAAGAGCTCGAAACGGCGTTGCGTGATGCGGTACGCAAGCAGGCGTTTGAGCTGTATTACCAGCCGAAGATAAGCCTGCGCGACGGCACCATGTGCGGGGTTGAAGCGCTATTGCGCTGGCATCGCCCGGGGCTGGCGAGCGTGCCGCCGTCGGTATTTGTGCCGATTCTGGAAGAAATGGGGCTTATCTCCATGGTGGGGCAGTGGGTGATTGCCAGGGTTTGTAAGCAAATTGCCTATTGGCAGCACTCCGGTTTGGGCGTGTCGCAAGTGGCGGTCAACGTCTCGGCGCAGCAGATAGCCGAGGGGGATTTTGTGCAAGACATCCAGCGCTCGCTGGACGAACATCAAATCGAGGCTAAATGGCTGGAGCTGGAGTTGACCGAAAGCTCCTTGATGTTCAACACCCCCGAGACCATAGCCAGTTTGCTGGCGTTGCGAGATTTAGGGCTGAAGATCTCAATAGACGACTTTGGCACGGGGTATTCGAGCCTTGCTTACCTGAGTCGATTCCCGATTGATAAATTGAAAATCGACATCGCTTTTATCCGCGAAGTCCCGCACAACGTCCAGGACGCGGCAATTACCCGCACCATCATCGAACTGGCCCACAGCCTCAACTTGCAAGTGATTGCAGAAGGCGTTGAAAACTGTGAGCAGCTGGCGTTTTTGACAGAGAACGGCTGTGATCAAGTCCAGGGTTACCTGTTGAGCCGACCATTGCCGACAAAAGAGCTGGAGACGTTATTGCGCGAACAAAGATGTTTTACGTGAGACGCACAGTTGTACCGCGCCCGCTTGTAGTCGCTGACGAGGCACGAGGCTGCGAAAGATCAAAAGATCGCGAGCAAGCGCATACACCTGTAGCAGTTGGCGAGCCTTGCGAGGCTACGCAATAGCCAAAATCAAAAGATCGCAGCCTGCGGCGGCTCCTACGCTTTTACCGCGCACCCCTGTAGTCGCTGACGAGGTACGAAGGCTGCGAAAGATCAAAAGATCGCGAGACAAGCTCGCTCCTACAGGTGTATTGCGCGCCCCCCCCGTAGCAGTTGACGAGCTTTGCGAGGCTACGTCCGGGCGCGCAGCGGCCGTAGATCGCAGCCTTCGGCGGCTCCTACGCTTTTACCGCGCCCGCCTGTAGTCGCTGACGAGGCACGAAGGCTGCGAAAGATCAAAAGATCGCGAGACAAGCTCGCTCCTACAGGTGTATTGCGCACGCCTGTAGTCGCTGACGAGGCACGAGGCTGCGAAAGATCAAGCTACCCGCGTTTAAACACTAATGCCGTCAGGCGTGTTTGTACGTAGGTCTGGCCTGGCGCTGTCGGTGCGCTGGTCATTACCGCTAACGCCAATGTTTGATCCTGCATCTGTAAGGTTCCACATAACGACTGTACGTGGGATGAGTGTGCAGTGCTCAGTGCCAGTGATTGCAGCACTAACCCGCTGGCCATGGCTTTGATGTCGGTAAACCCCACCACCTGTGTCTGGCCCTCTGCATTGATCAAAAAGCCCTGCACACGGCCCACTCGACCTTCTTTGGTGGCTTCAACCCACAGGTTTAAACCCGTGCCGTCCGGCGTGATCCATGTGCCCGTCAGCGGGTTGTCGACGCTCGACGCTATGGCCGTAGCCCCCGTCGGCACCGCGCGTTGCATACGGCCGGGCCTGCGATACACCAGTTTGTCGACGTAGGTTCCCTGCGCGGCAAGCCCCGCAAAGTCACTGCTGGCGACCAGTAAGTGCGAGAGGGTCAATACCTCTTCCTGACCCTGCATACTGATTTGCCCGCAGAGTGAGGATGACCAGTTCCAACTGGGGTCCGCCGTGCCCTTGCCGACGGAATGCCAGTCGATGGCCAGCGCCACGGGTTGGCCCTGTGTCGCCGTGGCGGCTGTGCCCAGTTGGTAACCGCTGACTTCGTACTGCCCCGTGGAGCCCGTTGAAGACTGGTAAACCCCCGACACTTTATTACCCTCAACGACCAGGCTCATCAGCGAGCCGTATTCATTGGCCCAAAGGCCTGCAACCGGGCTCATTGCAACGCCTTCCCTTGCGTCTCCGGAATAAACACCACCAGTAGCACGGTGACTAACATGAAGCCGTTGATGAGGGTGGTGGTCAGGTTGAAGGATGACCCGTAGGCCACCAGCACGCCGATGATGGACGGTGCCAGGATGTTGGCCACACGCTGGGCAAAGACTGCCCAGCCATAGCCGATGGTGCGCAGTGGGGTGGGGTAGAGTTCGGCTATCCAGGTGCCCCACACGCCCCAGGCGCCGAGGCTGAAGAAGGCCAGGGCAAAGTTGCTGAGGTAGAGCATTTCCAGGCTCTGGACGTTGGCAAAGGCGTACCCGGCGACGACGGAGGCGCTGATGAAGGCGATGATGACTTTTTTACGCCCCAAACGGTGGGTCAGCCAGGAGGCGGCCATGTAGCCCGGGATCATGCACAGGGCTGACAGGGCAATAAAGCCGTAGCTTTGTGGCAAGTTGAGGCCGCGCTGCTGGAGCAAGGTCGGGAGCCAGGTTTGCAGGCCCCAATAGCCCCACGAGAAGGTGAAGTTGACGGCAATTTGCAACACGCTGACTTTGCACAGCGCGGCTTTGAACAGTTCACGCTGATGGCCCCGGCTGGTCTGGTCGATGTGTAGCCGGCAATGCTCCGGGACTTGCACCGCGCCCCGGCTGAGCCGGGCAATCACGGCGCGGGCCTGGGTTTGTTTGCCGGCACCTGCCAGCCAATAAGGCGATTCCGGCACCCAAAACGCAACCACCAACGCCCATAAACTGCCCATTGAGCTCAGCACGATAATCGCCCGCCAGCCCCATGGCAGCAGCCAGACGGTCGCGCCCAGCGCCAATAACATGCCAACCGGCCAGCCTGCCGCGAGGTACACCGACAACGCGCCGCGATAGCGCAGGGGCAGCAGCTCCTGAAAGTGGGCAAAGGTGACGACCATCATGCCCACCGCTGCCACGCCCGACAGCAGTCTCAGGCTGTACAGCGTGACGTAGTCGGGGGCAAAGGCGCTGGCCAGCGAGATTACGCCATAGGTCGCCAGGCTCAATAGGATGGCGCGTTTGCGGCCGATGCGTTCGGCCACTTTGCCCCAGGCCAGCGACCCCAGCAGCATGCCGATAAACATGGCGCCAATCAGGTTGCCGACGGCGATGGTGTCGAGGCCGAAGTCGTTGGCGATCAGTGGCGAGGTGTAGACGATGATCATCATTTCCCACGCTTCAATCGCGAAGACAAAAAACAGCGCCAGGCAGCTTTTTAAATGTTCGCGGGTCAAGGGGACGGTGCGAAATACATCACCGACCTGCCGGGTTGTTGTGGTGTCAGGCGTCATGCTCATAAGGGCGGCATCCAGGATTAGGCGTTGATGCGGTTGCCAATTGGCACCGGTTCTTGAAACAGCCCGAAGGCCTTGATCTCTGCTTCGGATGGCGGCTCACAACTGCCTACCCGGCTGGGGCTCCAGCCAAAGCGGCGTTTCATGCCCGCTGCGGCTTCGGCCACCTTGAATGCGGCGACCACCGGGTCGATGACCGGTACGCCGATTTGCGCCTGTACCTCTTCGAAGAAGCCAAACTCGATGGTGCAACCGAGGATGATGGCTTCTGCACCGTCCTCTTCGACAGCCCGCCGAGCCTGTTCAATGATGGTTCGGCGGGTGAGGGCGTGATCGCGCTGGAACTCGTCAACGCCCATGCCCAGCGAGCGCATGGAGGCCAGCCGGTCTTGCGCGCCGTAAGCCCGGATGCGCCCGTGCATCTGCTCTATCCATTTGTTGCGCCCCACAATGATCGAGAACTGGTTGGCCAGATTGGCAGCCACTTGCACGCTGGCCTGGCAAGGGCCGATGACCACGGTCTGGCCAGAGATTTCTCGGGCATCTTCAAGGGCCGGGTCGTAGAAGCAGCCCAGTACCAACGCGTCGATGTTGTGCTGGGCGCTGTCGCGGGCTATGTGCACGATGGGCGCGTAGGTCAGCGCTTCATACGCGCGGTATTCGAGATGCGTGGAGCTGGCCGCCATGGCCAGCGACAGCACTTCAACGCGGGTCGAAGGTAGTTTGATGGCGTGCAGCAGTTCACTGATCGGCGCATCGAAGGTGGGGCGGCCAATCGGGTTCAGCCAGCGCACGGTGACCGGCACGTCGTGTGCCGGGGTAGGGAATGTCGGGGTGTCCATGGGCATGTCCTCGCAAGGTTAAAAGAACTTCACCAGCGCCATGGTCAGGGCGTTGGAATGCTTGAGGTTGGCGCTGTGGTAGTAGTCAACATTAAGGTTGGCGGAGATGAAGAGGCCGTCCTCGGCAAACCCGGTGTAGGTCATGGACGGGCCGATCTTGCCGGCCCGCGACACGTTGAAGTCCGAGGCGGTGGTGTTGTTGATGTGGTAGACGTGGTGCACGCCCAGCCACAGGTCTTCGGTTACCAGATACCCGGCGGCAATGTCGCCCAGCCACAGGCTGACCCCGCCGCGCAGTTGGGCGGGGTCGCCCGCGCCCAAGTCGGTCGCGTGGCGGTTGCGGGCGGCGTAATGGATGCCTGCGGGGGTGAAGGTGACGGCGAAACGACCCACGCGCAGGTAATTGGCGACGCTGAAACTCACGGCATAACGATTGGCAAAGGCGCCGTGGCCGGTCAGGTCGTCATTGCCGTTGGGGAATTCGACCATCAGCGTAGGGTTGGTCCAGAACGTGGTGTAGTCATCTGAGCCCATGTCGCTGGTGGGCTCGACCACGTTGTAGTAGTACGAAAACCCGACATTGGGCGAGGCAATGCCCCACGCGCTGCTGTCACGGGCGCCGTTGCTGCTGGCGTAGCCGGGGATGGCGCCTACCCAAAATTGCAGTTGATCACGGGTGGTGCCGGTGAAACCGGTCTCGGAGAAGTACGCCAGCACCGTATTGGCGGCCACGCTGAGGTCGCCGTCGGTGGTGCGGTTGAGCATCGGAAATGACTCCACCGCCCAGCTGCCCGGGATTCCGGGTTGGGCGAATCCGATAAATTGCTCGCCCAGAGCCAGCGGGCTGGAACTCAGGGTGCAAGCGAGTGCAAGACCGACGCTGAGGCGCCGTGCAAAGTGTGTGTGCATGGTTGAGCTCTCTTTATTGTTGTTTTTGTTTGAAGCCGTGTTTCAGCCCAGGTCAGCCTTGAACGCCATACACCGCGTGGGCGGTGGCGGCGTCGACATAGCCGTTTTTCAGGTCATCGCGCACCGCGTCCTTGCAGCGTTTGCCGGGTGGGCCAAAGCCGCCGCCCGCGCCGGTGCGTACGCGCACCAGGTCACCCGCATTCAGGGGGATGCTGCTGGCCATGGCGTAGCGTTCGTGCGCGCCGCTGTGCTGGCGGATCACTTCTACGTAGTTGAGCGAGCCGGGCTCCCCCTGTTGCAGGCCCCACGGCGGCACGACCGAGCGGGTGTAGCCGCAGGTCATGAAGCTGGCGTCGGAGCGCACCCGATAGTCGATGCAGATACCCCGGCCACCCCGAAACTGGCCGTGGCCGCCGGGTTCGTCGTTGAGTGCCATGCGCTCGACATACAGGCCGTAGCGGGCTTCGCAGATCTCGACCGGGCAGTTGTAGGTTTCGCCATGCAGGCCTGAGTACATGGCGTTATTGCCGTCGCGACCCGGTTCGGCGCCCCAGCCGCCGATTTCGGGTTCGACCAGGGTGAACAGGCGCCCGGTGTCCGGGTGCACGCCGCCAATGATGGTGGCGCACACCGAGGCGAAATTGCCGGCTGGCAGGCGCTCGGGGAACGCTGTGGCCAAACAGCGCAGGAGCAGGTCGTAGACCCGGATCATGTTTTCGAAATAAAAGCCCTCGGCGGCGGGTGCCTGCGCATCAAACAAGGAACCGGGGCGCGTCAGTACCTTGAGCGGGCGAAAGGTGCCGCCATTGGTTACGCCCTGCGGAGCCGTCAGCGCCTTGAATGCCATTTGCGCTGCCACCACGGCTCCGTCGCGGCTGAGGTTGACGGGGCCTGCGCACTGGTCGGGGTTGTCGCGCAGATCAATCAGCAGTTGTGTGTGGCTGATGGTAATACCGACCTTGAACACGCTGCCGTCGTCTTGCGGTTCGCTCAGGCTGAGGGTTGTGCCGGGCAAGGTTTGGAGGGCCTTGAGCGAGATTTTTTCGCCCAGGTCCATAAAGTCGCGCATGGCCTGCAAAAACAGATCGGTGCCGTATTTGCTGTTCAGTTGTTGCAAGCGCAGAGCGCCACCGCGCACGGCGGCGATACCGGCCCACAAATCACCCTCCATAAAGTCCGGCATGCGCGAATTGGCGCGCAATATTTGCAGCACCGAACGAATCGGCTGCCCGCGGCTGATCAACTTGACCGACGCCAGGCGCAAACCCTCCTGAAAAATATCAACGGCTTCGGTCGATAACGAGCCGGGCACCATGCCGCCCACGTCATTCCAGTGGGCGATGTTGGCCGTCCAGGCCACCAGTTGCCCGTCAGCAAACACCGGCATGGCCAGCACCACGTCATTGAGGTGTGTGACTGCGCCGCCGTCGTGTGGGTCGTTGCTGATAAACACGTCGCCGTCTTCGATTTCATCGGCGTGGTGGTGCTTGAGGATTTGCTTCACGGCCTTGTCGAGCACACCGACAAAGGCCGGGATTCCGGCGCCTGAGCTGGCGATGTCGCCCTGTGCGTCGGTAATGCCGGTGCCCATGTCGAGCACTTCATAAATAATCGGGCTCATCGCGGCCTTGCGCATGGCGGCAAACATTTCGTCAGCGATGGCCTGCAAAGCGTTCTGGATGATGTCGCGGGTAAAAATATCGAGGCTGTGCATGTTTACGCTCCGTTGCCATCGAGGGTGATATGCAAGTTGCCGAGGTGATCGACCCGCACGTGATTGCCGGGGTGGATCACCACCGTGGTGCCTGAGTCTTCAACGATGGCCGGGCCGCAGAAGGTCATGTTCGGCTCGAGCAAGGCGTAGTCGTAGAGCGCGGCCTGATGCACGCCCTGAAGGGCAAAGTCGACGTTGCGCTGGCCTTTGCTGGCGGCTTGCAAGGTGCGGCCGGTGACGGGCAGGGCCTGGGGGATTAACTTGCCGATCTCGGCCACGGCTATCAGGTGAAAACCGACAATTTCAACCGGTGCCTGCAGCCGGTAGGTGTAGTGCTGCTCGTATAACGCGTGAAAACGCTGCTCGATAGCGGGCCAGTGTTCGGCGATGGCTTCATGGCTGTTTAGCGCAACCTCGACCGAGTGCTCCTGGTTTTGATAACGCAGCTTGGCGAACACCTGCAGTTGCACCTGAGCTGGCGCCATGTTCTCGGCCGCGAATTGCTCGCGGGCCGCGTGCATCAGCGTTTCAAGTGCACATTGGGTGTCAGCCAGGGCGGCGGGTTGGGTGGTGTCCACGAAGCGGTTGATAAACAGGTCGCGGCGCAGGTCAGACAGGGTCATGCCCCACGCCGAAAACACCGCTGCGCTGCGCGGGACGATGACCTTTTTAACCCCCAGCTCTTGCGCGAGGGCTACGGCGTGCAGGGCACCGCCACCACCAAACGCCATCAAGGTGAGTTCGCGCGGGTCATGGCCACGGCTTAGCGAGACCAGCTTTAGCGCGTTGACCATGTTGTCATTGGCCAGCCGCACGATGCCGCGTGCGATCTCGATGGGCGGCAGCTGTAAACGCTCGCTGAGCCGGTCCAGCCCGCGGGCGACTGCGCCTTGGTCGGCGGTCAGTTCGCCGCCGCAAAAATAGTCCGGGTTGATCCGGCCCAAGGCCAGGTTGGCGTCGGTGGTGGTGATGTGTTCACCGCCATTGCCATAGGCGGCCGGGCCGGGCAAAGCCCCTGCGGACTGTGGCCCTACGTGCAGTTTGTCAAAATCATCGACCCAGGCAATCGAGCCGCCACCGTTGCCGATCTCTACCAGATCCACCACCGGCACCATGATCGGATAGCCCGCGTGGGTGCTGTCACGCTCAATCCAGTAGTCGGTCTTGATGCTGACCTGACCGTTCTGGATCAAGGCGCACTTGGCGGTGGTGCCGCCAATGTCCAGCCCAAGCAGGTTGGGTTCATCGATCAAACGCCCGAGTTCGGCTGCCGCCCAAAAACCGCTGGCAGGCCCGGATTCGACCATGGTGATGGGGGTTTCACGGGCGTGCGCCAGGCTGTCGACACCGCAGTTGGACTGCATGATGTACAGCGGCGCCTGATACCCCGCGTTGCGTAAACCGGCCTGTAATTCATCGAGATAGCGCGCCGCAATGGGCTGTACGTATGCCGACAGTACGGTGGTGCTGGAGCGCTCGTATTCGCGCCACTCGCGGGTGATCTGGTGTGAAGCAACCACCGATACGTCGGGCCAGAGCCTGCGGACTTCGGCCAGCAGTGCTTGTTCATGAACGGGGTTGGCGTAGGCGTGAAGCAGGCAGATGGCTACTGCTTCGACGCCTTCACAGCGCAAGGTATTGAGCAGGTCGGGCAGTGTCGACAGGTCCAGTGGCTCGCGCTCGCGGCCATCGGTGTGCAAGCGGCCATTAACTTCCAGGCGCAGGTAGCGCGGCACGAAAGGGGCGGGTTTGACCCATTTGAGGTTGAAGTAATCCGGACGATTGGCCCGGGCAATCTCCAGAATGTCGCGAAAACCGCTGGTGGTGATCAGCGCCGTTTTGACACCCCGGCGCTCGGTCAAGGCATTGATCACCACCGTGGTGCCGTGAGCGAGAAAATCAACCTTTTCCAGCGCCACGTCGGCTTTTTGAATCACGTTGAGCACGCCTTCGGCGAAGTTTGGTGCGGTGGTGTCGACCTTGGCCGTGCGAATCTGTTGTTGGCCAGTGGCGGTGTCGGTTTCGAAATACACCAGATCCGTGAACGTGCCGCCGACATCCGTTGCAACCCGTACGATTTTGCCGTCCATACCCACAGGGCATCTCCTGTTGTGATTGTTTTTGCTGGAGGCAGCGCAAGGCCTGCCCGGCGTTGTACCGGGGTCGATGCTAGGGGGGCGTGTGGGCGGGGGGCTACGGAGCCGAAGGGTAGGGCAGCCGCATGTTCTGCCATGAGCTACCCCAACGGGTAGGTTTGGCGTTTGAATACCGATTACAACGGTGGGGCAATCAGGCCTTGGCGCAGGGCCATGTTGATGGCGCTGGTGCGGTTGTCCACCGACAGCTTGGTGTAGATGTTTTTTAGGTGGAATTTCACGGTGTTTTCAGACACGTCCAGCGCCTGGGCAATGGCTTTGTTGGGCTGGCCGCAGGCGAGCAGTGTCAGGACTTGGGTTTCTTTAGGGCTGAACGGGATCTTTACCCGCAACGGCTGCGCACGCCAACTGCGCAGCCGGCTAATCAAGGGTTGCAGCACCGGCAGCGCCTCTGTGTAGTCTTCCAGCACGGGCAGCAGGCACGGCCCGACCTCCAGCAGCAAACCGGGCACCGCGTTTTCACACAGCGGCAGCAGGGTAGTGAGTACGTCGTCTGTCTGCTGGGGGATTTGCGCTTTGTGCAAGGCCACCAAAGCCAGCAATTTCAAGCGCCAACTCGGCAGCAGCAACCCTTTGTCATGTAAATGCGCAGCGTCACGTTGCAGGCGATTGAACGCAACCTGTGAGGCACCGGTGGCGATGTGCAAGCGGCTCAGCGCCAGGCTGGCCGCTTCGAGGTTGCGCCAGTCTTGCTGGGGGCTTTGGGTGTGCAGGTCCGCTTGCTGCGCCTCTTTGCGGGCTTGGGTCAGCATCCCGCCCTGTACCAGCGCGTCGACCCGCCAGGCGTTGATCAACTGCTGCAATCGCGGCCAATTACGGATGCTGGCCAGTTGTGAAACGCGATCCAGCTCAAGTAGAGCAGGGTGCAAGCCCTTGGCCTGCAAGGTGGTGCGCCACGTGACTTCGGCGGTGCCTGCCACGACTTCCAGCCAGCCGTCGGCATATTCCAGCGCCGCCCAGCCGTCGTTGAGCCACGGCGTTGTTTGCTCCCAGTGGCCTTGCCAATAATCCTCACGGGCCTTTAAACAACCGATGAGCGCTTTTAACGAACTTTCGCCACCAAAGTGGCTATGGACAAAGGCCAGCGTACTGTTGATCAAGGCGCTGGATGCCTGCATTTGCCCGCTCAGGGCCAGCAGTTGCGCCTCGTGCAGGCAGCAGTAACTTTCGCCGCGCGGGCTGGCCACCAACTGCATTTGTACCTGCGCTGTGCGGATGCTGCTCAGGGCATTTGGTATATCGCCATGGGTCAGCAAATGCAGGGTGTTTACACATTCAAGCGTGGCCTGGGCGAGCAGTTCTTCGGGATGCTCGCCCAGGCCTGGGGGCGGCTCGTCATGCGCAAAGCGATCCAGATACGCATTGGACAAGGTGCGGATCACATAAAAATCGCGCAGCAGGCGGGGTTCTCCTTGCAGCGACTTTTGCGCGAGTTCCAGCCGTTGCGTACACAGGGCATGCTCACCCAGCTTGGCGTGCAAATAGGCTTGCAGCAGCAACAGGTCGGGCGCATTGCGCCGGGTCTGTTCATCAAACTGTTGCACCAGACTTTGTGCGTAGCGAATGCCTTGGCGCAGCACCAGCGCCCAGCCACCTGCCTGTACCACCAGGTTGATTGCCAGCGCGGTGTCCTTGGCTTTCAGGGCGTGGGCCACGGCTTGTACCCAATCGCTGGCTTGCGCCAACCAATGGGCGGCGGCGCGGTGGATGCGCCGGGCTTGCGTCAGGCGTACCCGCGGGCCCAAAAAATCACGCAGCAGGCCGTGATAACGAAACCATTGGCGCTCGGCGTCCAATGGCATCAGCAGCGCATCAAGGTGGCTGAGCTGGCTGAGTAATTGCGCGCTGTCCGTGCGTTCACGTACTGCATCGGCCAGCTCGGCATTGAAGCGTTCGAGCAATGACGTTTCGAGCAAAAAAAGCTGGCATTGCGGCGAGAGGCTGCCCAACACTTGCTCGGCCAGGTAGTCAGCCACATCGGTAACACAACCGCAAAACGCCCCCAATCCGTACACATTGCCTTCATGGCTTTCTCGCCAAAGGCGTGCCAACTGCACGGCGACAGCCCAGCCTTCGGTGGTGCGATGGATGTGCTGAACATCGCTGGTCTGGGCATGTGCTCCGAGAATACTGCGGGTCTCGTCTTCAGACAGGCTCAGTTGGTGGGCAGACACTTCTTGCACCCAGCCTTTGGTTTTCCAGCGAGCCAGGGGCCAGGCCGGGCGGGTGCGGCTGGCGACCACCAGATTCAGCCAGGGTGTTGCCTGTTCAAGCAGCGTGCAGACAATGTGATCGACTTCTTTGCAGGTCACGTAGTGATAGTCGTCCAGCAGCAGCGTGATCGGGTGGTCAGCGTGAGACAACGCGTGCAGCAACGCAGACAGGGTTCGCAGCGGCTGGGCGTCCAGCGATTGAGTGGCGGCCAGGTGAGACAGCGGCCCCAGCTCCAGCCCGGCGCGTTCGAGGGCGAGAATAAGGTAGGCCAAAAAGCGATTGGGCTCGGCGTCGGCTTCATCCAGCGAAAGCCAGGCGAGGTGGGCAGGGGCAGGGCGAGCCAGCAGTTCCTGGTGCCATTGCATCAGCAAAATGGTTTTGCCGTAGCCGGCTGGCGCGACGACCAGCAGCAAAGGCGGTGAAGGTTGTTGGCGCAATGACGCGAGCAGGGTTTCGCGCACCTTAGACTTCAGCAGGGTATGCGGCGGGGTCAATTTACCGATCCAGCACCAGGTGCTGGATGAAGTGGGCTGAATGCTCATGGTGAGAAGGCCGATCTCAAGGGCTGAGCATCCAGAGCTTGTCCCCCTCGGCCAACACCGCCAAGTCGGCCATTGCCGAGTTCCGCGTAAGAAGTTGCCCTACAGCCTGTAGTCGCTGACGAGGCACGAGGCTGCGAAAGATCAAAAGATCGCGAGGCAAGCTCGCTCCTACAGATGTTTTGCGTGCAACCTGTAGCAGTTGACGAGCTTTGCGAGGCTACGTCCGGGCGCGCAGCGGCCGTAAAAAGGCCAAGATCAAAAGATCGCAGCCTGCGGCGGCTCCTACGCTTTTACCGCGTACACCTGTAGTCGCT
>Ga0302347_1000375_pt1 | contig 74185 bp, 79 predicted proteins | sample PhyWR1_FD_202178 | JGI IMG/M metagenome (GOLD analysis project Ga0302347, IMG submission 202178) | Leaf surface microbial communities from wheat plants in UC Gill Tract Community Farm, Albany, California, United States - DLSL W.R1 (v2)... | ecosystem: Host-associated > Plants > Phyllosphere >... | reverse complement strand
TCCAGCATGATTGCGCCGTGGGGCCAGGTTTCCAGAGTCCGTAACGGCATCTATAGAGACCTCCCGTTGGTTATTTAGCGGATTTCCCCAGTGCTTTAGCCACCAGTTGCTCATACAGTTCGGCGTAGGGTTCCACCGCCTGGCTCCAATTGAACGGTTGTGTCATCGCCCGGCAGCGCATGGCATTGAGCAGGCCAGGGTAGGCAAACACCTTGAACGCGCGGCTCAAGGCTTCTTTGTAGCTGTCGACCGTGGATTCATTGAACAGAAAACCGGTCACGCCATTTTCGATGGTGTCAGCCAAGCCGCCGGTATTGCGCGCGACCGGCAGCGAGCCGAAGCGCTGGGCATACATTTGGCTCAGGCCGCACGGCTCATAGCGCGACGGCATCAGCAGGAAGTCACTGCCGGCGAACATGCGCCGGGCATCGGTCTCGTTGAAGCCGATGCGCACACCGATCTGGCCGGGAAAGCGCAGCGCCAGTTCACGCATGGCATTCTCTTCTTCCGGTTCGCCGCGACCGATGATCGCGATCTGCCCACCTTGCTCGACAATAAAGCTGGCAACGGCTTCAGTCAGGTCCAGGCCTTTCTGGAACACCAGGCGTGAGACCACGGCGAACAGTGGGCCGGTGGATTCACTCAGGCCAAACAGCTCGCGCACTTGAGCGGCGTTAACCGCTTTGCCCTCCCAGTCGCCTATGTTGAAGTTGTGAGTCAGGTGCGGGTCGGTGGAGGTTTCCCAGCTGTCTTCAATGCCGTTGGGAATGCCGCTGAGCAAGCCTTGCTGGGTCTTGCTGGCCAGAAAGCCATCCAGGCCGCAGCCGAATTCAGGGGTGGTGATTTCCCGGGCGTAGGTGGCGCTCACCGTGGTGATGTGGCTGGAGTACGCCATGCCGGCCTTGAGGTAGGACATCTTGCCGTAGAACTCCATGCCTTCCTGCTGCAGGGCGTGGGGCGGAATGCCCAGTTCCGGCGTGGAGGCCAGGCTGATCACGCCTTGGTAGGCCAGGTTATGAATGGTGAACAGCGTCGGCGTGCGTGACCCACGCCAGTGCATATACGCCGGCGCCAGGCCAGCGGGCCAGTCGTGGGCGTGCACCAGGTCCGGGCACCAGTGGATCTGCGCAAGGTTAGCGGCCATGTCGGCGGCGGCCAGGCCCAGGCGGGCGAAACGAATGTGGTTGTCCGGCCAGTCGCGGCCGTTGTTGGCGCCGTAGGGCGTGCCTTCGCGCTCATACAACTCGGGGCAGATCAGTACATAGATGACCAGGCCGTCCTTGAGGTCCATTCGCCCGATCTTGCAGGGTGGCAGCGCGGCGTGGCCACCCAGCTCACCGATGATATGGATCGGGTTATCGCTTTCCATCACCTGCGGGTAGCCCGGAATCAGCACCCGCACATCGTGCAGGTGGGCCATGGCGCGGGGCAGGGCCGCGGACACATCGCCCAGGCCGCCGGTCTTTACCAGGTCGGCGAATTCGGAGGTCACGAACAGGACTTTCTTGCGATTAGGATTCTGACTCACGATCGGCCGCACAGTGGTGGGCAGGTCGACCAGCGAAGGTCCCCCTACCGGCTGACTGACACGCTCTCCCTGAATATTTACAGCGGCACTGATCATAGTTCTCTCCCACATGTTGGTCGGCTAATGGCCCGCTGCCACTAGCTCCGATGACCGCATCCTGCGGCCAGGCGCGCAAGCACTGTACAAACTGGCAAGGCGTATGCCAGTTGCACGGTTAGCCAAAAAAGATTGGATGGACGGGCATTTCGCGTGAATCACGCGTGCTCGCCTACCTTAAAACTGGACCTACGGCAGAGTTGGAAAGTTTCGATTTTTTGCGGGGTTTTTGTTTTGGAACGGACCCATCGGTCATCAGTCTAGGACATATCCTAGAGCCCGTAGGGTTTCTACGAAGATTTTGTAGGACAAAATACTTGTAACGATATGCTGCTTTGAATTCGGCCTTTAAGCCGCAGGCGCGAGCGTGCTCGCGAAAACCATCGCGGCGCCACTGCGCATCAGGTAGAACGCGGTGCTCTCGGGCTTTCCGCGAGCACGCTCGCTCCTACAGGGGGCGTTATGGCAATCACACCATGGGGCGCACGCTCCTGATTGGTGCGTCAGCCCAGCACGCGAATGGGCGCGCCGTTCGCCCACGCTTGAATGTCTTCGATCATCTGCGCGTAGAACCGCCGATAATTCTGTTCGCTCACATACCCCACATGGGGCGTGGCCAGTACGTTTGGCAGGCGACGGAACGGGTGGTCCACCGGCAAGGGTTCCTCGGTATACACGTCCAGCGCCGCTCCTGCCAGGCGACCGCTTTCCAAGGCCTGCACCAGCGCCGACTCATCCACAATCGGCCCACGGGCGGTGTTAACCAGGCGAGCGCTCGGTTTCATCCACCCCAGCGCCTCGGCATCCACCAGCCCCCGGCTGCGGTCACTGAGCACGAGGTGCACGGTAAGAATATCTGCCTGTTCAAACAGGGCTTGCTTGCTGACCCAGGTCACGCCCGATTCCGCCGCACGTTCTGGCGTAAGGTTTTCGCTCCAGGCAATTACCCGCATGCCGAACACCTGGGCAAACTTCGCCACTTTCTGGCCAATGCTGCCCAGGCCGAGAACCCCCAGGGTTTTGCCGTACAGATCGCCACCCAGGCCAACCTGCCAGTGGCCTGCACGCAAGGCGTTGGCCTCGGCCAGCAGGTTGCGCGTAGAGGCCATGATCAGCGCCCAGGTCAACTCCGGTGCTGCGTGTTTATAGCTGTCGGTGCCGCATACCGTGATGCCCAGCGCCCTGGCAGCCGGTAGGTCAATGGCTGCGTTGCGCATGCCGCCGGTCACCAGCAGCTTGAGCTTCGGCAAACCTTGCAGCAGGGCCTTGTCGAAGGTCGAGCGTTCGCGCATCACGCAAATCACCTCGAAACCCTTCAAACGCTCGATCATGGTGGCGGTGTCCGTCGGGTAGTCGTGCAGGAAATGCACCTGGCCCACGGCCTCTAGCACCGACCAATTCACCACGTCACTGGCCACATGCTGCCAATCATCAATGACTGCGATCTGTACCGACATTCACGAGTGCCTCGTTAAAGGTTGGATTAAAGCGCGTTCAAGCCCTGCAACAGCGCCGTGTGAAACCGGGCCGGTTCCTCCATCTGCGGTGCATGCCCCAGGCCCGGGAATTCCACCAGGGTTGCATGAGGAATCAATTGGGCCACTTGTTTGCCCAGCACGGCATAGTCACCAAGCTTGGCCTTGACCGCCGGCGGCGCGACGTCTTTGCCAATGGCAGTGTTGTCCGACGTGCCGATCAGCAGCAGCGTGGGCATCTGCAGGTTCTTGAACTCGTAGTACACCGGCTGGGTGAAGATCATGTCGTAAATCAACGCTGAGTTCCATGCAACCCGCGTATGCCCCGGGCCGTTGCTCAGACCGGCGTACATGTCCACCCAACGCTCGTACTCGGGCTTCCAGCGCCCGACATAGTAGGTGTTGAGCTGGTAGTTTCGAATGCCGTCGGCATTGACTTTCAACTCACGCGCATACCATTGGTCGACGGTGAGGGAGGGCACCCCCAGCGCCTTCCAGTCTTCCAGGCCGATGGGGTTTACCAGGCCAAGCTGCTCGGTCTGCTCGGGAAACATCAGCGCGTAACGCGTGGCGAGCATCCCACCGGTTGAATGGCCGATGACGGTGGCCTTTTGAATGCCGAGCTTTTCCAGCAGTTGATGGGTGTTGGTCGCCAACTGTTGGAAGCTGTATTGATAATGGTCGGGCTTGCTGGAACTGCAGAAGCCGATCTGGTCCGGCGCGATCACCTGGTAACCGGCGTCGCTGAGGGCCTTGATCGAGCTTTCCCAGGTGGCGCCGCAGAAGTTCTTGCCATGCATCAGCACCACGCTGCGGCCGTTGGCCTGCCCTTTGGCGGGCACATCCATATAACCCATCTGCAGTGACGTGCCTTGGGATTGAAATTCGAAATGCTGAAGCGGGTAGGGGTATTCAAAGCCTTGCAGCTCGGGACCGTACGTAGCGGCGAATGCCGGGGCGGCGGTGGCGGCGAGCAGGCTGGCGATGCAAAAAGCGCGGGTCAGGGGCATTGGCAGGGCTCCGAGAAGGGTGCTCGGATGCTGTTGCGAGACGATTAAGTGGGGATTAACACCCATTGCAACGCCACGGCAGCCAGCACGCCATAACGCACGCTTTTGGCCAGGGTCACCAGCAATAGGAATCGCCATAACGGCTCGCGCATCACCCCAGCCACCAGGGTCAGCGGGTCGCCAATGATCGGCACCCAACTGAGCAACAGCGTCCAATGCCCCCAGCGCTCGTAATGATTGCGAGCCTTGTCCAACTGTTTGTCGCTGACGGGAAACCAGCGTCGTGTCTTGAAGTGCTCAACCCAGCGCCCCAGCCACCAGTTCACCACCGAGCCCAGCACATTGCCCAGCGTGGCAATGCCCAGCAACAGCCACAGGCTGTAATGCCCGCTGAGCAGCAAGCCCACCAGCACGGCTTCCGATTGCAGTGGCAGCAGTGTCGCGGCGCCAAAGGCGGCGAAGAATAACCCCAGATAGCCCGCGATCATTGCGCCGGGTATTCAGCCACCACCACGTCTTTGCCCTCACGGGTCAGGCCAATGACTTGATAGGCCTCGCTGCGGCCTTCGACTTCCATGCCGGGTGAGCCCATGGGCATGCCCGGCGCGGCGACGCCCAGCAGGTCGTCACGTTTGCGCAAGGCCAGCACCTGTTCGGCAGGCACATGGCCCTCGACGAACTTGCCGTCGATCACGGCCGTGTGGCACGAACCCAGGCGCGGCGCCACGCCCAGGCGTTGCTTGACGGCGCTCATGTCGGCTTCGACGTGGTCATTGACCTTAAAGCCATTGCTTTGCAGGTGGCTGATCCATTTTTTGCAGCAACCGCAGTTGGCGTCGCGGTGCACGTCGATGGGGATCAGCTCGGCAGCTTGGGCCAGGGTAGTGGTGAAGAGGGCTGACAGCAGGGCCAGGCGCAATGTGGTTTTCATAGAAACTCGCGTGTAGGAGATGGCCGTTGGGATGGCGGCGATCATGACGCTGTCATCGCAGGCAAGCCAGCGCCTGGCCGGTGGGAATGTTTCCAAATTATACGAAGGGTGGGTTTTCCAACCGGTGTTTGAGCTGATCGAGGGCGACGGCCGACAACTCGATCATGCGCTCATGCAAGGTGGCCAATTGCAGCTCGGTCTCGTAGGTCAGCACCCGCTTGAACAGCGTGCCGCCCTGATGGGGCAGCAGGAAGTAGTGGATGGAACCATCAACGGCCAGGGAGGTGAACACCGTCTTGAATTCGCGAGGGCGCCGGGCGATCTGCACACGGTAACTCATGGGGACGCGGACCCCCAGCAAGTCGATGAATTCGGTGAAGCGCGCACCGGCAGGCAGTGAGCCGGTGGTGCCGGTATCGGCACTGAGGGACGTGGGATGCCATTCGTGCCAGCGATCCGGTTGGGTCACATAGTCATAGACAGCATCGATGGGGGCCTTGATAAAGCGTTCCTGACTGATCCGCTCCAAACGGACCGCCTGCTCGGCAGCTCGCATGCCACACCTCCTGTGTTGCGACTAGGAGCTGTCAGAATAGTCCCACTCCCGCACATTGCACGGGAGTGTTTCAGCCGTTTATCAGCGCACTTTGAATCGACCCATCAGCGCGATTACCCGACCATTCGCATCCAACAGGCTTTGCGTGTTGGTTTCGGTGGCATGGCCGCTCTGCACCAGCTCTTCGACCATTTGTCGGATCTGCACCATGCTTCGGTTGATCTCCTCGGTTACCGCGCTTTGCTGCTCGGCCGCCGTGGCGATCTGGGTGCTGAGGTTGTTGATGTGGCTGACAGAGCCGGCCATTTCATCCAGGCCGGTGTTCACCCGCGCCGTGGCATCCGCCGCCGACTGGCAGCTGGCCTGGGTGTTTTCCATGGCCGCTACCGAGGAGCTGACGCCGGCAGTCAGGCGCGTGAGCATTTCGTTGATCTGCGAGGTGCTGGCCTGAGTGCGTGCGGCGAGCGCGCGGACCTCGTCGGCCACTACTGCAAATCCACGACCCTGCTCGCCTGCGCGCGCAGCTTCGATGGCGGCGTTAAGGGCGAGCAGGTTGGTCTGGCCGGCGATCGCACCGATTACGCCAAGGGTTTCGGTAATGCGCGCCGCGTCCTGGCGCATGTTTTCCACGCTGTGGGTGGCGCTGGACACTTCGCCAATCAAGGCGCTGACGCTGTTGGACGCTTCACCCACGACGACGCGGGAACGGTCGGCATGCTCATTGGCGCGCTGGGTGAACGCGGCGGTTTCGGCGGCGTTTTGCGCGACGGTGTCAGCAGTGGAGCTCATCTCGGTGATGGCCGTGACCGTCTGGTCGGTCTCCGAGGCATGCCGCACCAGGATCTGGTTGGTGTGCGCCGAGGTCCGCTGCAGTTGCTCAAGGCTCGACGACATGGCGCCGGTTGCTTGGGTGACTTCGCCAATCATGTTCTGCAGGTAGACGATAAAGCGGTTTACCGAGTGGCCGATGGCACCCAGTTCGTCTTCAGCGCGAATGGTGATGCGTCGCGTAAGGTCGGCATCGCCGGTGGACAGTGCGTCGATATTGGTTTTCAGCGACTTCATGCGCTGTACCAGTTGACGGATCGCATACACGGCGAGCAGCACCAGCAACAGCACCATGGGGATTTGCAGCAGGGCCAGGGTGCCGAGAACGTCATCGCGCTGGGCGGTAATCAACGCGGTAGGCAGGGCGGTGGCAAGGAACCACGGTGTGCCTGCGATCGGGCGCATGTAAAAGGTGCTGGCCACGCCCTGGTTGTCGAACTCGCTGCGTTGCAGCGCCTGGTCGCGTTGGGCCAGGGCTTTGCTGACCTGGGCGGCGAACGCGGAGGTGCCGGTGAGTTCGCTGATGTTCTTGAGCACCACCGGGCTGCTGATACGCGTGCTGTTGCTGATGATCTTGCCGTCGCCTTCGACGATCAGCATTTGCCCGCCGATGTCTTTCTCTTTGCTGGCCACCAGGTCATTGAAAAAGCCCAGGGTCACGTCGATGGTGGCGACGCCATAGGGCACGCCGTCGCGCTGGATGGCCATGGCGCAGTTGGTGCGCGGCTCCTGGCTGGCGTCGTCCTTGTAGGCGGCGGCCCAGGCGCACTGGCCGCGTGGCGAGGCCAGGCCGCCTTTGTACCAGCTCTGGTCGTAGTAGTTGGGGGCGGGGTCGCTGTTCCAGAAGGTATTCACCGCCAACTTGCCCGAGGCGTCGCGGTGCCAGAAGGTGCTGTGTTTGTTGCGCCCCGGTGTGCGCTGGTTAGGCAGCGGCCAGATCCCGCCACCGAAGACTTTCAGCTCGCCATACTGGTCGACCAGGCCAGGCAGGACCTTGTCGATGGCATCGCTGTCGAGCAACGGGACGGTCTGGGTAATGCTGCGTTGCTGGGACTGAACCTTGTTCAGCTCGCCCTGGATCTGTTCAGCCACCTCGGCGATGCGGTTGAGCACCACCTGCTCTTCGGTGTGACGCAGCGTGGGGGCGACCAACTGGCCGATGCCCACGACGGTCAACACAAATAACACCAGGACGAACAGCACCAGGAACAGGGTATAGCGGGCTTGGATGGAGCGCAGTGGGGGCATGGGGTCGTCCTTACGAAGCGTTTATTATCGACGCGGCTTTGTTAGAGCTTCGTAGGGCTATCGGCCTGGGTGGAAAGAGCTTGAGGTACGATCGTGCAAGAAAAGCGAGCGCCTGTTGAGGGCGCTCCCTCGTTCAGATATCCAGCATGGCCATCACCGCTTCCGGGTAGCGCAAGCCGGCGGTCGCTTCAACGGGGAAGATCGCCTCCAGCGTTGCCAATTCGGCCGGGCTGAGGCTGATCGCGAGGGCTGCCACATTCTCTTCCAGATACTTACGCTGCTTGGTGCCGGGAATCGGAATGATGTAGTCGCCCTGGGCCAATACCCAGGCCAGTGCCAGTTGCCCGGCGCTGACACCTTTGTCGGCTGCCAAGGCCTGTACCTGCTTCACCAACTGCAGGTTTTTGCCGAAGTTTTCGCCCTGGAAGCGCGGGCTGAAGCGACGGTAGTCATCGGCGCCGAAGTCGTCCGGGCTTTGCAGTGCGCCGGTCAGAAAACCACGGCCCAGCGGGCTGTAGGGCACAAACGCAATGCCTAAGCGTTGGCAGGCGGCGAGGCAGCCGTTGTGTTCCTGGTCGCGGCTCCACAGCGAATACTCGCTTTGCAGGGCGCTGATCGGGTGCACCTTGTGGGCGCGCTCCAGGGTGGCGGCCGAGGCTTCGCTCAAGCCCAGGTAGCGCACTTTGCCCTGTTGCACCAGCTCGGCCATGGCACCAACGGTTTCTTCGATAGCAACCTGTGGGTCGATACGGTGTTGGTAGTACAAATCCAGCGTCTCCACACCGAGCCGCTGCAGGGTGCCGTTGATGGCTTCGCGGATGTACTCCGGCCGGCCATCCACGCCACGCGCTGCCGGGTGTGCCGGGTCGCGCACGATGCCGAACTTGCTGGCCAGGAACACTTGGTCACGCTTGCCGGCGATGGCTTTGCCGATTAATTGTTCATTGGTGTGAGGGCCGTACATATCGGCGGTATCGAGAAAGCTGACGCCCAGTTCCAAGGCGCGGTGCAGCGTTGCAGTGGCTTCCCGCGTGTCGCTGCCGGGGGTATAGAAATCGCTCATGCCCATGCAGCCGAGGCCGATGGCGGAGACGAGGGGACCGTTGTTACCGAGTTGGCGAGTGTGCATGGGGGAACTCCTTGTTGAGAAGGCCTGCATTGTCACGCTGGACAAAATCGGGATAAACCGGCTAAAAGCGCTAACACTGTTCGTAATTTCTAAATAATCAGCTCAAGGAGCCGGCGTTTGGACCGTTTCAACGCGATGCGCGTGTTCACCCGGATCGTCGAACTGCGTGGCTTTGCCAAGGCTGCCGACAGCCTGCAACTGCCCCGCGCCTCGGTGACGGTGCTGATCAAGCAATTGGAGGCGCACCTTGGCGTACAGCTGTTGCAACGCACCACGCGGCAGGTCAGCCCTACACTGGATGGGGCCGCGTATTACCAGCGCTGCGTGCAATTGCTGTCGGACCTTGAGGAAACTGAAGCGGTGTTTTCCACCAGCCGCCAGAGTCCACGTGGGACTTTGAGCGTGGATATGCCCTCGGGCATCGGCCGTTTGATCGTGATCCCGGCATTGCCGGACTTCACCGCGCGGTATCCGCAGATCGAGTTGGAGATTGGCCTCAATGACCGCCCCGTGGACCTGATCCGCGAGGGTGTGGACTGCGTGCTGCGCGGTGGCCTGGCCCTGGATGAATCGCTGGTGGCGCGGCCTCTGGCAATGATGGATCAACTGACCCTGGCAAGTCCCTGCTACCTGCAGCGCAGGGGTGTTCCCACGTCTTTTGAAGACCTGGCCAACCATCAGATGGTCGAGTACGTCTCCAGCGCCAGTGGCAAACGGTTTGGCCTGGAGTTCGAGGTGGGTGGCGAATGGCAGACCGTCAACCTGCCAAAGGGCCTGGCGGTGAACAGTTCCGATGGCTACTTCGCGGCCTGCGAGGCTGGGTTCGGCTTGATCCAGGCGCCGCATTATCACGCCATGCGCCAACTGGCCGCGGGGACGTTAGTGGAGGTGTTGCCACGGTTGGCGGTACCGAAAATGGCGCTCTCGGCCCTCTACCCGCCGCATCGTCAACTGTCCCTGCGCGTACGGGTGTTCGTGGACTGGCTGGTCGAACTCTGCGCCACGCCCGGCACCGGGTTGCGGCGCTAAGCCTGTGCCTTGCGATAAGCGCCAGGCTGTTGCCCAGTCACTTTGTGAAACGCCCGGGTAAACGCCGCCACCGACTGATAACCCACCGCCACTGCAACATCCGCCACCGTCTGGTTCTGCTTGAACAACTGGCAGGCATGGCGCATGCGCATCATCAACAGCACCTGCCCCGGCGATTGTCCGCACAGTTCATTGAAGCGCTTGAAAAACGCCGAGCGCGACAACCCGGTGCAGGCGGCCATGCTTTCCAGGGTCCAGGCATCGGCCGGGCGGGCGATCAACTGTTCCAGCAGGTCGGCAAACGCCGGCTGCCGCGCCAGCGCGGCCAGGCCACCCAGTGCGCTGTTGTCCAGCACCTGTTGGCGCAGGACGTACAGAAACAGCAGGTGGCAAAGCCGTTCAAGCAACGCGGAAGAGGGCGCAGGCAAGCGCTCGCATTCTTGCAGGATCAGTTCGAACAGGTTGCGTGCGGCGGTCAGTGAGGGATCGCCCGCACGCAAGATGATCCACGCGGGCAGGGTGTCGACGATCATCGCTGACAAACCGGACTGGAAGTGAAAAAAACCACACACCAGGCCGACGCCATCGCTGGCGGCGCTGTCCAGGGGCACCATTGGCACGCGGGGACATTCCTGCGCGCCCGCCGCCGTGGGTTCGCCGGAGAGGCGATATTCCAAGTCGCGCAACAGGAACACCGCATCGCCGTTGTCCAGCCGATGGGCTGTGGTGTCGCCGTCGATATGCAGCCAGCACCGGCCCTGTACGATCAGGTGGAAACTCGCGCTCGCCAGGCCATGGGTGCTCGCATGCCAATCGCCGCAGTAGCGACCCACATGGAACAGGCTGGTGTCGAGTTCAAGGCTGTCTAATAACCAATCGACAAGTGCACTGGACGAATTCATCTAAGGGAAAGACTCAAGAGCAAGTAATCGCTACTTTAGACTATTGAGGCGATTTTTTATAACCAACAGACTTAGTACACGAACCCATCAGGAGACACCTCCATGTCCCGTGTACCCTTGCTCACCCTTGAAACTGCGCCTGAAGCGGCCAAGCCTTTTCTGGAAAATGCACTGAAGGGCTCCGGCTTCATTCCTAATCTGCTTGCGGTGTTGGCCAATGCCCCGGCTGCATTGGAAACCTACATTACCGTTTCCGGCTTGAACGCCAAGGCCGAATTGAGCCTGGCCGATCGCGAAGTGGTGCAACTGATTGCCGCCACCACCCACGGCTGCGATTTCTGCGTGGCCGGCCACACTGCGGTGGCGCGTAACAAAGCCAAACTGCCTGAAGAGGTCATCGACGCCCTGCGTCAGCGCGGCGAACTGCCCAACGCCCGCTATGAGACACTCGCCGCGTTCACCCGTGAAGTGATCGCCACCCGTGGCGATGTCAGTGACGCAGGCTTCGAAGCGTTCCGCGCCGCCGGTTACACCGAAGGCCAGGCCCTGGAGGTTATCCTGGGTGTGAGCCTGGCCACCCTGTGCAACTTCGCTAACGTGTTTGCGCGTACCCCGTTGAACCCGGAGCTGGCGCAATACCGTTGGGAAAAACCGGCAAGCTGAAGTGGGTCCACCTGCTGCAAAAGGAGAAACAGGAATGCTTGACCCAATCTTGAGCCGTTGGCTCGATGTCCAGGCGCAAGCCTTGGACGTGGGCAGTTGCGATCCACAGGAAGTGCTGCCACGGCTGGCAGAGGCCAACGTATTGCGTATCGGCGTGCCGACTCAACTGGGCGGCCTGGGCGGCGATGTGACGGGGGCGGTGGAAGCCATTGCCAACGTTGCCAGTCATTCCCTGGCGGCGGCATTCGTGTGCTGGGGCCAGCGCTCGTTTATCGAATATTTGCTCCACAGTCCGAATGCGCGGCTGCGTGAACAGCTGCTGCCGGATTTGCTCAGCGGCAAGCTGGCGGGGGCGACGGGGCTATCAAATGCGATGAAGTTCTTGTCGGGCATCGAGACCTTGCAGATCAGCGCCGAACCGTTCAACGATGGCTGGACCCTCAACGGCCGCCTGCATTGGGTGACCAACCTGCGCAGGAGCGGTTTTGTCGCGGCGGCCGCCGTCGAGCTGGCGGAGGGTGGCGCGCCGTTTATCCTGGCGATCCCTGACTCGGTGGCGGGCTTGCAGCGTTCTGGCGACCTGGATCTGCTCGGCTTGCAGTCAAGCAACACGGCCGCACTGGATCTGGAAGGCGTGGAGCTGAGCCGCGACTGGTTGCTGCATGAAGACGCACGCAAATTCCTGCCAGCGGTGCGTCCGGCGTTTCTGGGCTTGCAGTGCGGGATGTCCATCGGATTGACGCGCCGTTCCCTGGCGGAAGTCGCCAACCATTTGGGCGCGACTCGCACGGTGCTTCGCGAAGAGCTGGAAACCCTGCGCGCGACCCTGGATCAGTTGGTCAGCGATTTGAAAAGCGGTCTGCGCGCCGGACGTTTTGCCGCCGAACCGGTGCCGTTGTTCAAGCTGCGCATCGCCCTGGCGGAGACCGCCGCCAGCGCCGTGCAATTGGAGTTGCAAGCCAGCGGCGGCAAGGCCTACCTCACGGCGCACGGCAGTGGTTTTGCGCGGCGGTGGCGCGAGTCGGCGTTTGTGCCGATCGTGACCCCAAGCCTGGTGCAATTGCGTACTGAGCTGCAGCGTCAGGCCAACCTATGACACATGCCGTATTAAGCGCCCAGGGGATTTGCCTGGGGTATGCCAGTGGGCCGGTGTTGCAGGGCTTTGACCTGCACTTGCAGCCAGGCGAAGTGGTGTCGATCCTCGGCCCCAGCGGTGTGGGCAAGTCCAGCCTGTTGCGGGTGCTTGCCGGTCTGCAGGCACCGCAGGGCGGCAGTGTGCGCGTGTTGGGCGAGCCCTTGAATGGCCCTCATCCGCGCGTAGCGGTAGCGTTCCAGGACCCGAGCCTGCTGCCCTGGCTGAACCTGGAAAAGAACGTCGCCTTCGGCCTGGATTTCGCCCGTCAGCCGCATCTGGATCATGACGAGCGCCGCCGCCGAATCGACCATGCCATCGCGGCTGTCGGCCTGGAACACGCGCGCCAGCAGTTCCCGGCGCAACTGTCCGGCGGCATGGCCCAACGCACTGCATTGGCCCGTTGCCTGGCGCGCCAGCCCCAGGTGCTGTTGCTGGATGAGCCCTTTGGCGCCCTGGACGAAGTGACCCGCGCCGACATGCAGCATCTGTTGCTCAAGGTCAACCGCGAGCAAGGCTCGGCGGCCGTACTGATCACCCATGACATTGACGAAGCGCTGCTACTGTCCGATCGCATCCTGCTACTGGGTAACCGCCCGGCGCGGACGTTAGGCGAGTGGCTGATCGACCTGCCGCAACCACGGGAAGAACAGGTGGAGGCCATTGGCGCGCTGCGTATCGACATCCTTAAAACCTTACGGCAGGCGAGCCGCCCTCAATCCAACCCCCTTGATCTGCTGGAGCCTGCCCATGTGCCTGGATGACCTGACCCACTCGCGCCGCGATTTTCTCAAACTCTCCGCCGTGCTCAGCGCAGCCGGCGCCTTACCGCTGCTCAGCAGCTTGCAAGCCCGCGCAGCCAGTGAGCCGGACGCGCCCGTACGCATCGGCTACCTGCCGATCACCGACGCCACGCCGCTGTTGGTGGCGCACAACAACGGCCTGTTCGAAGCCGAGGGCATCAAGGCCGAGCGCCCGGTGCTGCTGCGCAGTTGGGCGCAGGTGATCGAGGCGTTCATCTCGGGCCAGGTCAATGTGATTCACCTGCTGTCGCCGATGACCGTGTGGGCGCGCTACGGCAGCAAGGTTCCGGCCAAGGTCGTGGCGTGGAACCATGTGGGTGGTTCAGGTTTGACCGTGGCGCCGGGCATTACCGACGTGAAACAACTGGGCGGCAAATCGGTGGCGATTCCGTTCTGGTATTCGATCCATAACGTGGTGGTGCAGCAGCTGTTCCGCGACAACGGCCTCACGCCCGTGGCGCGGGCGGCGGGCAGTGTGATTGCGGCCAATGAGGTCAACCTGATTGTGTTGCCGCCTTCGGACATGCCACCGGCCCTGGCCAGCCAGCGTATCGACGGCTATATCGTCGCCGAGCCGTTTAATGCCCTGGCGGAAAACCTCAAGGTCGGCCGTGTGCAGCGCTTTACCGGCGATGTGTGGCGCAACCATGCGTGCTGCGTGGTGTTCATGCACGAACACGACTTGGCCAATCGTCCGCAGTGGTCGCAGAAAGTCGTGAACGCCATCGTCAAGGCGCAGGTCTGGACCCGCGACAACCGCGAAGAGGCGGTGAAGCTGCTGTCCAAGGACGGCCCGAACCGCTACACCCCGCATGCCGAGCCGGTATTGAGCAAGGTGCTGGCGCCGGCTGCCGGCGACCGCGCAGCTTACCTGGCCGACGGTGCTATCCAGCACGGGAATTGGGATGAACACCGCATCGATTTCCAACCTTACCCATTCCCCAGCTACACCGAGGAGCTGGTACGTCGCCTGAAGGACACGCTGATCGAGGGCGACAAGAAATTCCTCGCCGACCTGGACCCGGCATTCGTCGCCAAGGACTTGGTGGACGACCGCTTCGTGCGTAACGCTATCGAGGCTGTGGGCGGCATGAAGACCTTTGGTTTGCCGGACGGCTACGAGCGGCATGAGGAGATCGGCGCTTGAACAACCGTGAACTCCCGGGCTGGTTGCTCGGGCTGAGTGGCCTGGCGGGGTTGTTGTTGCTCTGGTGGCTGGGGGTGAAGGTGTTTGGCGCGACTGACGGGTTGTCTGCGCGTTTTTCCGTGGCCGCGACCTTCACGAGCTTGTGGGAATTGCTGGGGCGCGGTGAGCTGTATCTGCACATTGCGGTGAGCCTCAAGCGCATCTTCGTCGGGTTGTTCCTGGCGTTACTGGTGGGTGTTCCGCTGGGGTTGGTGGTCGGCAGTTCGCGCAAGCTGGAAGCGGCGACCACGCCGGCCTTTCAATTCCTGCGCATGATTTCGCCGCTGTCATGGATGCCCATCGTGGTGATGCTGATGGGGGTAGGGGACCAGCCGATCTATTTCCTGCTGGCGTTTGCCGCCGTCTGGCCGATCATGCTCAACACCGCTGCCGGCGTGCGCCAGTTGGACCCGCGTTGGCTGCAACTGAGCAGCAGCTTGAGTGCGACGCGCTGGGAAACCTTGCGCCGGGTGATCATTCCCGGTGTGGTCGGGCACGTGCTGACCGGCGTACGCCTGGCCATCGGCATTTTGTGGATCGTGCTGGTGCCCTGCGAAATGCTTGGGGTCAGTGCCGGGCTGGGCTATTACATTCTCGATACCCGTGATCGGCTGGCTTACTCGGAGCTGATGGCGATGGTGTTGCTGATCGGGCTGTTGGGTTTTGCGCTGGATGCCTTGGCGCGCTGGCTGCACCAGCGTTGGGTGCACACTGGCTGATTGGCCGAGCCAAAGTTTTTCATCGCCTGTAACATGAGCGCCTGTCGGACCTGTTTACCCTGGGGTGCAGGGCAGGTTCGGCGCTTCATTTTTCAGGTTCAGGAACCCGTCATGACACAAAAGCAACGTTTGAAATATTCGATTCTGATTGCCCTGGCCGTATTGGCGACGATGTTTGGCCTGTCCTATTTGCAGAACACCGGGGTCATCAGTGAGAAGACGTTCCAGACTATCGCCATTGCCGTTGCAGTGGTCGTGGTGGTGATCAACGGCATCATGCGCCGCAAGGTCAAGCTCTAAAGGGGGTCAGGCCCGGCCTTCGAGCACCTTGGCAGCCTCTTCATGGAGCGTGTAGGTTTTATCCGCATTGAGGGTGATCACGCCCTCGCTGCACAGGCGCTTGAGCACCTCGCGCACGCTGAGAAACGACAACGGGATGCCTAGCTCAAGCAGATGGCTGTGCACACCGCGTACCCCAAGGGTGCGCTGGTTGTCGGCGGCGGTGAGCAGGGCGTCGATGACCTTCAGCCGGATCAGGCTGGTGCGCAAGCCAAAACACTTGAGCAGGTGGCGGATACGCTGGTTGCCTTGCTGTTCGGGCGATTTGTCGAATGCTTGTGCGCCGTTGCCAAAACGGGTCTCGGCAGCCGGTGAATGTCCATCCGTGGGCACTTGCGGGTTATACATGCAAAAACTCCTTATCAGAGCCTGATCAGGAAAAAATGAGCGCTCTTGGTTAATAAGACGAACGAGCGAGCAAAATCATGAAGTCCCGAATGTAGAAATTTTGTCGGTATCGGTTTTGTCACATTCGCGCCGCCTTAAATAAACGCCCCTCGCGCTAAATTATCCCTGCTGGTTTGCGTTCTTACGGTGGGGTTATTACCCCTTGTGAGACGGTTAAATCTGACGGTGGAGTCTGCGTGATTATTTCCAATGGGTTGTCCAGGGTAGGTATGGTCGGAGTGTTGCTGGGGTTGAGCCTGGCTGCTTCGGCGCGGGAACAGGTGACGCAAGCCTCGGCGGATATCCGTCGCACCAGTTACGGCGTGCCGCATATCCGCGCCAACGATGAGCGTGGCCTGGGCTTCGGCATTGGCTACGCCTACGCCCAGGACAACCTGTGCCTGCTGGCCAATGAAGTGGTCACGGTAAATGGCGAGCGCGCCACGTTCTTCGGCGCCGAGCAGGTGACCCTCGAAGCGCGCAACAACCTGGCCAGTGACGTCTTCTTCACGTGGCTGAATACGCCGGAATCGGTCGCCGCGTTCTGGAAGGCGCAGAGCCCGCAGATCCAGCAGCGCATCGAAGGTTACGTGGCCGGCTACAACCGCTACCTGAAAGAGCAGGGCGCTCCGGCACAGTGCCAGGCCGCGTGGGTGCGGCCATTGGTGCCTGAAGACTTGGTCAAGCTGACCCGTAGGCTATTGGTGGAAGGTGGTGTCGGCCAATTCGCTGAAGCCCTGGTCGGCGCGACGCCGCCCCAAACCACCACCGGTGTAGCGACCAACGCCCAGGCCTTTGAACTGGCCGCCGCCAATCAGCAACGCTTCGCCTTCGATCGCGGCAGTAACGCGGTGGCGGTGGGCCGTGATCGCTCGTTCAATGGACGCGGCATGCTGCTGGCCAACCCGCACTTCCCGTGGGTGGGCGGAATGCGCTTTTATGAAATGCACCTGACCATCCCCGGCCAACTGGATGTCATGGGCGCCGCGCTGCCGGGGTTGCCGGTGATCAATATCGGCTTCAACCAGCATGTGGCGTGGACCCACACCGTGGACACGTCCAAACACTTCACCCTGTATCGCCTGACCCTGGACCCGAAGGATTCCACGCGCTATATGCTCGATGGCAAATCCGTTGCCATGGATAAAACCACGGTGACGGTGCAGGTTAAACAAGCTGATGGCAGCCTCAAGGGGCAGTCGCACACCGTCTATAGCTCGCAATTCGGCCCGGTGGTGCAATGGCCGGGCAAACTCGACTGGGACAACCGCTACGCCTTCAGCTTGCGTGACGCCAACCTCGGCAACGACCGCGTGCTGCAACAGTGGTACGCGATGAACCGCGCCGGCAGCCTCGACCAATTGAAAACCTCGGTGCACACCCTGCAAGGCATACCATGGGTCAACACCGTGGCCGCCGACGACCAGGGCCAGAGCCTGTACATGAACCAGTCGGTGGTGCCCAACGTCAGCGCGGCCAAGCTCGCGCAATGCAGCGACCCACGCGCCGGCCTGCAGATGATCATGCTCGACGGCGCCCACAGCGCCTGCGCCTGGGACGTCGACCCGCGCGCCGCGCAGGCCGGCATCTTCCCGGCCGATCAGTTGCCGCAGCTGCAACGTACCGACTTCGTGCAGCACTCCAACGACTCGGCCTGGCTGGCCAACCCCAAGGCGCCGCTCACCGGGTTCTCCCCAGTGATCAGCCAGGACCACATCGGCCTCGGCCCGCGTGCGCGTTTTGCCCTGCAGCGCCTGCAGTCCCTGGATAAACCGATCAGCGTCACCGACCTGCAAAACATGGTGATGGACAACGAGGTGTACCTGGCCGGCCAAGTCATGCCGGACCTGCTCGCCTTCTGCGCCACACACCTCGATGCCGACGCCACCACCCTGCAGCCCCTGTGCGCCCGCTTGAAAAGCTGGGACCAACGCGCCAACCTCGACAGCGGCATCGGCCTGGTGCACTTCATCAACCTGGTGGAGCACCTGCAGCAGATCCCCGACGCCTGGCGTGTCGCCTTCGACCCGGCTCAGCCCCTCACCACCCCACGCGGCCTCGCCATCGACCGCACGGATGTCGCCAAAGCCCTGCGCGAGGCCATGCTGGCGTCCACCGCCGACGTCGCCAAACTCGGCCTGACTGCCAACAGCACTTGGGGCGACCTCCAAGTCTCCGGCCAAACCCCGATCCACGGCGGGCCGCAGGAACTGGGGATCTACAACGCCATGCAAACCGTACCCCGCGACGACGGCAAGCGCGAAGTCGTCAGCGGCACCAGCTACCTGCAAATCGTCACCTTCGACGACCAGGGGCCCCATGCCCAAGGCGTACTCGCGTTCTCCGAGTCGAGCAACCCAGCGTCCAAACACGCCAAGGACCAGACCCAAGCCTTTTCCCAGAAAAAACTCAGCCCGCTGCCGTTCACCGAAGCCCAAATCAAGGCCGACCCGCAGTACCAACACCTGCACATCAAAGAGTAGGGCAGCCACGCAACCCCTTGATGCCAATACGAAATATTTTTGAAATCAAGGGGTTGCACGCATTGGCAAATACGTACATAATGGCGCCCATCGAACGCATCGAAGCATTAAAAACTTCAATGTATTCAATGAGTTAGAGTAGAGGCAGGGCTTTACCGCCCACTCAAGTTTTTACGCGGTGAGTGTCAGCAGTCAGGACATTGATCGTTTGAGGCCGAGTAGCAAAATGGTTATGCAGCGGATTGCAAATCCGCCTACGCCGGTTCGATTCCGACCTCGGCCTCCACTCTTAGAAACCCCGTAGATTAACGTCTACGGGGTTTTTTATTGGCTGCGATTTGGGCATCGCTTCCGCAATTTTTCGGATCGCTTCCGTAGCCCTACCTTTTTGTCGGGAAATCTGAGACGCGCTATCAGTAGGCCTCTCCTCGATTGGACGTGGGATTGTGCTTGAGACTAAAGAACCTGAGCGTCCACTAACGGCCAGAAGCGGACGTTCACCAAGGCTCTATTTTGAGATTTAGAGGCGCCTACAGAGCCGGGGATAACTCATATAGATATGGCGATTATCAGACCGAGGCAGAAGCTCTTGAACCGGCGTACCACCAAGCACGCCAGCTCATGATCAAGCGACTCAGAATGGGATATCAGTATCCGAACCATCGGCCCCAGCTGAGAATGGCTTAGGAGACTGCGCTACAATGGGGATCACCAAGGACGCAGCAGTGCGCAATGGCTCGACAGCGCCTACGTTACCAGACTCCCCGGAAACAACGATAAGTGCATCCTCCCCAACTGCAGTGCCGCCAGTAATTCCGAACAACTTCTCATCTTCTGGCTCATCCTCTACAGGATCTAAATCAACAAAGTCTCGTCCCATCATCATTTTATAATGAGGCATATGTTCCATAGCCTTAAAGACCTTGAAGAAGATCTTCATATAGCTGTGTGCCATACCATCGCTTATTGCCACGTATAGATCATCTGGCGAATAGTGGGATCCGTCGTTAACCCAACTAATTAATGATTGACACTGAACCTTCTCCTGGCCTTCGAACTTGTCGATGATGATATGCGTATCTATGTTTCCTAAAATTTTGAAGTAGTTCTCCAAAATCCTACGCATGGTATTTTGAATGGTAAGCGCCGGCAATGGTTTTTTCGTCAACTCTGCCCATAGCAACTGATAGGACGTCTTAATCGGATTGTTCTCAAAGCCTTCAATCTTCGAGAAATGATCGGGCTTGCGTACTACCCAAAACGTCTCATCCTTAATAGAAGCATCTCCAGCCCTCTGGGGGTTAAAGGTAATTTCTTTATGAAAGTGGACGTTATGGGTCAGGACAAAGACCTGTTTTAGGTTGTTCCCCTTCTGGCGAACCTCGTGAAAGAGCTTTTTGATCAAGCTGCTCACGATGAACAACACATCGCTATCCAAGCTTGAAACCGGGTCATCAATGACGACTATTCGATCAGTACTGATACCTGAGGTCGAGATACTTCCCCTAAGCAAATGATAGAAGTACAGGAAAGTAACGAAGGTCTTTTCGCCTTCGCTGAGCGTTGCTTTAGCATCAGTTCCATCGCTTCTGATCAGGCGATATGAATTATCGGCACACGCAGGATCTAGGGAGAAGCTCCGAAACCCAAAGTCTTTCAGGATTTTATTGATCGCAATGACAGTAGGTCTCACACTTGTCAGCAAAGTTTCAATCTTTGCAATTTCTGCGTCAACTGTGGATATATCTACCGTTGCCTTATCAACGCTTGCAGTGATGCCATCAATTGCTTTGCCCACGCGACCCACATCTTTAGTGTAATCAGCAAGAGTGTCCTTAAGCTCAACATCCAGAAGATACCGCCACACCGCATCTGTTAACTTATGCTGCTCAACGGAGAACCCGGAAACAAGACGATTATGTTCAGATACCTTGAGGTTAGCTGAATTGATCAGCTCAGAAACTCTAAGCGGAATTTCTGCAAGACCTTCCAACTCCACGTCAATACTAGGGCTAGCCACCTTGTGTTCGATGCGTTGCCTGTTCACCAACATGATTGCATTCAGGGCCTGCAATTCAAGATCAAGTTTCTCTTTATCTAGATGCGAACAATCCGTGGCCAGGACTGATTGAGCCTGGGCTAACAGACCATCTGCTATTGCGTTATAAGTATCCCGAAACTGCGAAAGAGCTCTAGTTTCAGCTTCGAATGTTTCGTCGAAATAATCCTCAAGGCTTTTTTCGAACTCATGCGGCAATTTCTGTTGACAGAAAGGACAGTCATCGTCGGTATGGCCCAAGTACTTCATACCTTGTCTAATCCAGTCACTGTTCCCCAAGTGCTGGATCATCGCAGATACATTGACATCTTCTTTGCCGACGATTTTCTTACCTAGGACAGGGTTTTGCTCAAGCGCGACCAAGCGAGACAGGTCAAGATCGGAGACAGCATTCATGGGTAATGGTGCGTCACCATAAAGTACGTTTGCGCGTTTGCGCAGGTCTTCGATATCAACCAACGGGGAGGTGTTGCTTTTGCTCTCCTGCAGAACCCTATTTTTGAAGGCCTCCCTGTTATTTCTTAGGCCTTTAAAAGCCCCGTGAAACTCATCATCGTGCTTCTGCTTTTGTTCCCAACACCGTCCTACCAGTTTTTCTTCCAGGGCATTTTTTTCGGCGATCTTCCCGCTCTTACCGTCTGGACCATTCAGGTTTTCTTGCGCTCTGGTTTTGAATAGCGCGTGGCGGTCTCTTTCCTTCTTGAGCTCTTCCAGGTGATCAAGTTGCGACTGCTCGGCCTGGCCCAGCGTGAACACACCTTTGAACTGCTTCGAGTCAGTGAAATTCGAAGCGATGAAATCGTTGTTGTAGACCATTGCCGGAATCGGATCGCCCTTCGCCCACGTGACCCTGGAGGTAGCTGATAGCGCTGGGTTGTTTATCAGCCTGCTGATCGTTGTCTTGCCTGCTCCGTTTGCACCGTAGAAGTAGTTCACAGCCTTCAGGTTTTGAATCGTTTCGGAGGTTACAGGGCTGTAGGTTGCTATGCCGGAAAGGGTGATCGATTCAATCATGTCTCGCATCCGTGGAGAGGAAACGTTAGGGAACAAGCCAAGGGGCGGCCTTAGATATGGCGCACGTCATCCTTGAACTCTGAGTAGGTAGTGGCCTTTTGCTTCCTCAACGTAGACCAATACACCAGCTTGTGAAGACGGTAGCAATCGAAAACTACCATCGCGAACCCAACTGTAGTGATCTACTCCTGTTTTTTGGCAATCTGGGGAGTGGTCAAGCGCGTCCTACGCAACTCGACAACAGCTAGCCACTCTGCATCTTCAACATGCGCATCATCTAAAAGAAACCAGCTCAGATTTATTTTTCTATCGTTGTCCGCTTTTGGCCGATTCCTGCCCGTCACAAACGGCAAAAGTCGGCCGACTGCAGCTATTCGCGACAGGCAGCAGTCGGCCAGAGGCAGACACTTGCGATGAGTCTAGGAATCCTAGGGCGATTCAGCTCGTCGGAACCCGCTCATCAAGTCCCGCGTTAACAATAAGCACTGCACTCTCCGTTATCTGCGCCACGCCGAACGTGCTCTCACGACTTTTTCGCTAGCTCCACCGCCGACGTTATCGCCGCTCGCGCCTGCGGACTGTTTTTCCAACATGTCGACCCTAATGCCGCCGATGCCTGCGCCAGGATGTCACTGACATCCGCTTTCCCCAGGACATCCATCGAATCGATCCCCATCTGCTCCAAACGAGTCACAACGGTGGGGCCTACGCCCTTGAGGGCAAGCAGCGCTGTTCTTTCTTCCAATGAAAATGGCATTCGCACATTCCTTTTTTTAACGCTGTTAATCAGCGTATTTAACCGACCTCGGCCCTGACGATCCTCTGGTCTTTAACCTCTGCTGCATACGCCCCAATTTTCTCCTGCTGCGCCGCCAGCAACGCGCAGACTTTCATCAATGCTGCCGCCTCATCCGGCGTCTTGCCGCTGGCGGCCAAGGTGGTCAGCTCAACCACCGACCACCCAATCACCGCCGCTGCATCCTCCAGGTCGTAAAACAATTCCTGCTGAGCAGTCCTGGGCCCGTCGAGGCCTTTTATCAATTCATCCATTTATGCTGCCTGCCGTTTCAGTTCAAGCGCCCGCTTACGGAACGAGATTGTCGTCGAAGTCTTCACGCTCTAGGGTTGTGTAAGCCTGCTGGCGAATCCCGCCTTCGGAAGAGGTACAGAGTCGACGTGTGGCTTTCTTTCCCTGCGGACGCACGACTATTCCCTCGCTCATCTCGGGGTCGTTGGGTTCTCCGGGGGTAAAGTTTGTGCGCACCATACGGTCGAAAACCGCGTAGGTTACCCCATGATTGGTAAAGCGCAGATGTGCCTCGCCGCCACCTGAGTAGCTCGTGGAGCTGAGCCAGAAGTGACCCTTCGGTGGGCTGGGTGTTTCGGGGTAGGTCAATTCGATTTTGCCGGGCGTGCCAAAGCGGTATTGCACATAGCCGGTTGTCGCTGAGAACCCTTGCGATGCGCAAATCGAGATCATCTTCGGCCCGGAGTCGCATCCGAATAATAGTGTTTCTTGCGCCTTACACAGATAGCGCTGTTCCGACGTTCCGGCAAGCGCGTCGAATCCTGTGGCTGCCATCGTCAGCAAGCAAATTCCCTTTAGCGTCGCGACTTTAATTCCCATCAGGGTTCCCGTTTTTTTACTTGGAAAATTGATCAGCAGTTATTCTGGCTGGCTGCTTGGCGAGGCAGTGTGGCTTCCCGGTCACGCGTGTGTAAATGCCTTACTTGCCCCCAGTTACATCCAGAAAAGTCCCGGTAATAAACGACGCCTCCGCGCCCGCCAACCACAGCACAGCCCGCGCGACTTCTTCGGGCTCGCCGCCGCGGCCCATTGGGATGCTGTCCTTGACGCGGTCCACGCGACCCGGTTCTCCGCCGCTGGCGTGCATTTCGGTGTAGATATGCCCTGGGCGAACGCAATTGACGCGGATGCCTTCGCGCGCGACTTCCTTGGACAGCCCGATGGTGAAGGTTTCCAGTGCTCCCTTCGACGCTGCATAGTCGACGTACTCGTTGGGGCTGCCCAACCGCGCGGCGCCCGAGGAGACGTTAATCACGCTGCCGCCGTTGCCGCTGTGTCGAAACGACATGCGCTTCACGGCTTGTTGCGCGCAGAGCATCGGGCCGATGGCATTGATCGCGAAGATGCGTTGCATGCGCGCAACGTCGAGGTCTTCAAAACGCGATTGAAGCGCGATGATTGCGGCGTTGTTGACCAGAACGTCGATGCGGCCGAACGTCTCGTCGATGGCTCGGAACAGATGCGCGACCTGTTCCGGGTCGGCACTGTCGGCGCGTATGGCCAAGGCGCGTCGTCCGAGCGCTTGCACGTCAGCCACCACGCCGAGTGCGGCGGCCTCATTGTTGATGTAGCTGATGGCGACGTCGTAGCCTTGCGCCGCCGCGAGCCGCGCCGTTGCCGCGCCTACACCCCGGCTTCCGCCGGTGATCAGAATCAGGGGAGCTGAAGAGCCGGTAGCCATGTCTTGAACCTTTTTGTGAGGGAGGTGAATCTAGCCGATGAGCATCGTGCCGGCGGCAATTACCGCGCACGCCAGGACTTTGCGGACAGTCAGTGCCTCGCCCAGGAAGAAATAACCGATTAATGCCGCAAACAGTACGCTGGTCTCGCGCAAGGCGGAAACCGAGCCCATCGGCGATTCAGACATGGCGTAGATCACAATGCCGTAGGCCAGCAGTGAGACCAGCCCACCCATCAAGGCGGGGATGAGCCCCGGGCGCGGGGCAAACAGGCTGCGGGCACCGCGCAGGCCCATGTAAACCAGTGGCATCAGTACGCCCCAGAGGGCGCACATCCACGCGGTATAGGCCATCGGTGCACCGGAGAGTCGTGCGCCTATGCCGTCGGTCACGCTGTAGGCTGCGATGAAAAATCCCGTGCCCAAGGCGTAAGGCAAGCTGGGGACCGCGAGCCTGCGTTGCCTGAAGGCCAGTGAAATAATGCCGCCCGACACCAGCGCAATGCCGAACAGGGCGCTGGTGCTGAGGGTTTCGCCAGCAAACGCCAAGGCGAACAATGTGATCAAAATGGGCGAGGAGCCGCGGGCGATCGGGTAGGTTTGCCCGAGATCACCCACTTTGTAGCTGCGCACCAGGAACAGGTTATAACCGACGTGCAAGACACCCGAGAGTGCGGCGTAAGGCCAACTGGCGGCGGCGGGCGCTGGAAGGTACAGCGCAACGCCAATGCTGACGAGGGCAACCGACAGACACATCACGGTCATCGACCAAAGCCTGTCGGCGCCGACACGCAGCAGCGCGTTCCAGCTGGCGTGCAAGAGGGCGGCGAAGAGGACGAGTATTACGATAGGAAAGGGCATGCGTCATGTTAAGCAAGCTGGCGGTTGGACAACAGCGAAGTCCCTTCATCGTGGCATGAGTCATTGCTCATGCTGTCAACGATAGTGTTGTTGGGCCTGAGTCGACTCCGCCAGCAGCCAGTTGCGAAAGCTGACGATGTGAGGCTGGGTTTCGATCCCTTTGGGGCAGACAAAGAAATAGGCGACCGGTGAGGCAAACGGCACATCGAACAACCTCACGAGGCTGCCATCGTTGATTTCGGCCTCCACGTGGCCGCTACGCGCCAAGGCGATGCCCTGACCCAGCAAGGCCGCTTCTATGGTCATGTTGGTGTCAGCAAACCTGACGCTTTCCTTGAGTGCCGCAACGCTCACGCCGACGTGCTCGAACCAGGCTTCCCACTTGGGCACCAGGTCTGCGCCGTCACGCATCAGTAGCGGGTAACGCAACAATTCGGCGGGCTCGTGCGGGGCGCCAAAACGGTTAAGCAGGTCAGGGCTGGCCACCGGGAAAATTTGCTCCCTGAGCATGAACTCCGAATGCAAGGCCGGGTAATGACCGTTGCCCAGACGAATTGCCACATCTGAATCCGCGCTGGAAAAGTTGATCGCTTTGTCACTGGTTTCCAGCGTGATCAGAATTTCCGGGTGCTGCTGCGACAGGCCTGGCAACCGGGGCAGCAACCATTTCAGAGCGAAAGAATAGGTGGTGCTGACCTTGAGCCGAACCCGGCCTTTTTGTTCTCTAAGGTCCGTCAATGTGGTTTCCAGGTTCACGAAAAACTCGCGCACGATGGGCGCCAGTGCGGCGCCGGCTGGGGTCAACCGCAAAGATTTGCCGCGCTGGAAGAGTTGTAACCCCCAGAGGTCCTCAAGGTGTTTGAGTTGATGGCTGACGGCGCTCTGGGTCACATGCAACTCTTCTGAGGCTGAAGTGAACGTCGCATGTCGGGTCGCGACTTCGAACGCGCGAAGCGTGGCAGTGGGGGGGAGATCTCTCATTGGTGGGTCCCGGCGAGCCTTCTGGCAATCAGTTTTTCCATGAGTGGACGCTCATGCTAATTGAAAGGTGTGCTCTCATTAAAGCCGGACAGCCTGGCAGCGGCCGCAGAACTGACGGCACCTTGTACCGCCGGGCTTACAAACCCTACCATCAGGTTACACGATAGCCATGACGCACTTGAGTTGGCGCTGTCTTACCCAGCGAGAAGTCAATCTCGTCACGTAAGAGAGTGTGGTTATGAAGTTGAGTTATCTAACCAAAGCGGCGGTCGTGGTCGCGCTATTGTCGACCCTGTCAGGCTGCTGGATATTCATGCCACCGGGGGGTGGCGGCGGGCATGGTGGCGGACATGGTCAGGGCGGTGGCCCTGGCCCAGGAGGCGGTCCGCGCTAAGGAACCGAAGCCGGAGGCAAGCCATGCGCAATGGCTTGCCTCTTTTTTTTGCCGTGAGAAATCCCAGGCAAAGAAAAGCCCGCGTGGGGAGCGCGGGCTAAAAGGATGTTTGTTAGGAGCTGGGTTCACCATAGGCCCCCGTCTGTGAAAGGTTTGTGAAAGCTTTGGCAAAAAAAAGTGTATGCCTCAATCGTGAGGTGGCTGTACGGGGCAGGGCAGGCCATAACCCTCTACTGTCGCTGGCATACCCCTGCGTTTGGATGCCGCGTTATGTTCATGTCTACCAGCCTGTTATCAGCCTTTGTGCTGTTTGCCTTCGTGTCCTCGATCACACCGGGGCCCAATAACACCATGTTACTTGCGTCGGGCGTGAACTTTGGGTTTCGCCGATCGATGCCCCATGCCCTGGGGATCAGCATTGGTTTCATGCTGCTGGTGATTTCGGTGGGCCTGGGGCTGGGCGAAGTGTTCAAGGTATTTCCGTGGGCCTACAGTGTGTTGCGCTACGTGGGCGCGGCCTATCTGTTGTACCTGGCGTGGAAGATTGCGACGGCGGGCGGCATGTCCGACAGTTCTGATGAGCAGGGCAAGCCGATGACGTTCCTCGGTGCAGCGGCGTTCCAGTGGGTGAACCCCAAGGCCTGGATCATGGCGCTGGGGGCAATCACGACCTATACGCCGGCCGAAGGTTATGTGACCAATGTGCTGGTGATCGCCCTGGTGTTCGCCGTCGTCAACCTACCCAGCGTCTGTGTGTGGGTCGGGTGCGGCAGCGGCTTGCGCAATGTGTTGCGTGAGCCGCGCTGGTTGCGGATGTTCAATGGGGCGATGGCGGGGTTGCTGGTGCTGTCGTTGTACCCGATGCTGTTTGCCGGCTGAATGTCAGACCGGCGAGATGGTCGCCAGCAGGCCGATGCCGATGGTCAACACCAAAAAGCCGAACAGGAAAAGTGCCATCTTGGTCATAAGGCCTCCAGAGGGAAGGGAGTTGGGATGGCGCTATTGTCCGCCCAGGTGGCGTTTCGATACAGATGCAGATAGTAAAGAAAAAACCGTATCAGATACCTCTGGCCCCGTTAAGCCGGGGGCTTTGATCGTTTGGGTTATTTTCAAGATCAGTGCCTGAGACAGCCAACGCATTTGCCCCTAAGATGGCGCCCATTGCATCAACAATAAGAGTGGGCCAACCCTCGATGGAAAGACGTCAATTCAGCGGTGGCATGAAAGGCAAGAACCTGCGCTACCTCAACGAAACCTCACAGCCCGCGTCGGTTGCCCGCGTTGGCTTCCTGTTGCTCGAACATTTTTCCCTGCCCGCATTCACCCAGACCCTCGACACCTTTGTCACCGCCAACCTGCTGCGTCCCGACCTGTTTGCCTCGCGTACCTTCGGCTGTGACGATGGCGAAGTCATCAGCGACCTTGGCCTGGTGATCCGCCCCGATGCGCGTATCGACGTGGCGGCCCTGCAAGACCTTGAGCTGCTGGTGATCTGCGGCGGCTTTCGCACGGAACTCAAGGCCAGCGAAGACTTCATCCATCTGCTGCGCGGCGCCGCCGAGCAGGGCATCAGCCTCGCCGGCCTGTGGAACGGTGCCTGGTTCCTCGGGCGTGCCGGGTTGTTGCAAGGCTACCGCTGCGCCATCCACCCGGAACATCGCCCGGCGCTGGCTGAAGTGTCCAAGGCGACCCACGTCACCAGCGAACCCTACGTGATTGACCGCGACCGCCTCACCGCCTCAAGCCCGTCCGGTGCCTTCCATATGGCGCTGGATTGGATCAAAGGTTTGCATGGCAAGGCATTGGTCGAAGGCATCGAAGACATCCTGGCCTTTGAAGAATCCCGCTACCGGCGCATCAAACCCACGGAAAACGTCAGCGTCAGCGCGCCCCTGCGTGAAGTGGTGAAACTGATGGACGCCAACCTGGAAGAACCCCTGGAACTGGATCAGCTCGCCGTCTACGCGGGCCGGTCCCGGCGCCAGTTGGAGCGGTTGTTCAAGGAACAACTGGGCACCACGCCGCAGCGCTACTACATGGAACTGCGCGTGACCGAAGCGCGTCGCCTGTTGCAGCACACCGAGCTGTCACAGGTTGAAGTGCTGGTGGCCTGTGGATTTGTCTCGCCGAGTCATTTCAGCAAGTGCTATAGCTCATACTTCGGCTATCGCCCCTCGAAGGAGAAACGGTTGGTCAAGTAGCCTGCTCGCTACAAGCGATGTCAGAACCGATCCAGGCGATAGGGCGCCACTGACGGTGCTTGGCCCGTCCTCGCCAACGCCCCAACCCACTCGGCCGTCACCGCCGCCTGGGTCAAACCCAAATGCTGATGCCCAAACGCAAGCAGCACCTTGCCGTCACACACCCGGTCAATCACCGGCAGTGAATCCGGCAGCGACGGCCGAAATCCCATCCATGGTGTTGCACCTTCTGCACTCAACTCCTCGCGAAACAACCCCTTGCTCAACCGATGCAACTGCCAGGCGCGCGCCATATTCGCCGGGCGATCAAGGCCGGCGAATTCCACCGTGCCAGCCAGGCGCAGCCCGTCGGCCATGGGCGTCATGATGAATTTGCGCTCCAGGGAGGTGACGGCAAACGGCAGGCGATTGTGTTCATGGGGCAGCATCAGGTGGTAGCCGCGCTCGGTGTCCAGTGGGACTTTTTTGCCGGTCAGGGCGGCGGTCAGTCTGGCCGAGTGGGCGCCACAGGCGATCAACACCTGGCGCGCGCTCAGCGGTCCCTGATCGGTGGTGAGTGAGACGCCGTGCGCGTCGACGCGGCCATCCAGCACCTGGCGTTTAAGAAATTGCACACCACTGGCCTTGGCCGCGTGCACCAGTTCGCAGACCACGTGGTAGGGATCTAGAAAGTGCCCGGTACCTGGGAAAAACAGCCCGCCCTGGAGGTTGTCGCTCAACTGCGGTGCGGCTTGGCGAATGGCGTCGCCAGACCAGAAATCCACCGGCACCTGCTGCTGTTGCATGCGCTGCTGCAAGGCATTAAGGGCGTCCCGTGAATCCGCGCGCTCAAATACCAGCAGCGAGCCGTCCTCACGTAGCAACTGCGGATGCCCGATGCTGTGCAGCAGGCGCTGCCACGCCCCCAGGCTGCCTTCATTGAGCGTGCGAATTCCCGCCACGGTGCGCTGATAGCTCGCCGGGCGCAGGTTCAACAGCAGGCGCAAGAACCAGGGCAGGGCGTGCGGCAGGTATTTCCAATCCAGGCGCAGCGGGCCCATGGGGTCCAGCAGCATGCCGGGCAACCGCTTGAGGATCGACAGGTCGGCGATGGGGAACACCTGTTCGGTCGCCAGGTGCCCGGCGTTGCCATACGACGCGCCCATGCCGGGTTCCTGTTGGTCGACCACCCACACTTGCTGGCCTTGGCGCGCCAGTTGCAGGGCGCAGGCGACGCCGATGATACCGGCGCCGACCACTACGATATCGGGATCGGACATGGCCTACGCCTCCCTCTGGCCATCAAGCAGGCGCCGCAGCAGCAAAGGGTTACCGTGCTGGAGCGCGTCAGGCAGCAGTGCATCGGGGAAGTCCTGATAACACACCGGTCGCAAAAACCGCTGGATCGCCGCCGTGCCCACCGACGTGCTACGTGAGTCCGACGTGGCGGGGAATGGGCCGCCATGAACCATGGCATCACAGACTTCCACACCCGTCGGCCAGCCATTGACCAACAGGCGGCCGGCCTTGCGCTCAAGCACCGGCAGCAGGGCTTTGGCGCTTGGCAAATCGTCGTCATCCAGATGCAGGGTGGCGGTGAGTTGACCTTCCAGGTGTTCGGAAACCTGATGCATCTCTTCGTTGCTGGCGCAAACGACTATCAATGAGGCTGCGCCGAACACTTCAGCCTGCAACTGTTCATTGGCTAAAAAATCCTTCGCCGGGGTCACGAAAAGGTGAGCCTGGCCCTGGTTGGGGCCTTGTGCCGCCAACCCCTTCGCCGCCACCCTGGCGTGTTCAGTCAGTGCTGTCACGCCTGAATCGAAGGCCTTGAAAATACCGGGGGTCAGCATGGTCTGCGCCGCACAGGTGGGCAGCAGCTCACTGGCCGTGCTGATGAAGCGATCCAGCGCAGGCCCTTGTACGCCAATCACCAGGCCTGGGTTGGTGCAGAATTGCCCGGCACCCTGGGTCAACGACCCCACGAAGCCTTTCGCCAACCCTTCGCCGCGCGCCGCCAACGCGGCTGGAAACAGATAAACCGGGTTGATCGAGCTCATTTCTGCATACACCGGAATTGGTTCGGGCCGTGCCTGCGCCGCCTGTGTCAACGCCACGCCACCGCTGCGCGAGCCGGTAAAGCCAACCGCCTTGATCCGCGGATCGGTGACCAGTGCAATCCCCACTTCGCGGCCCGAACCGTAAAGCAATGAAAACACACCCTCGGGTAAACCACAGGCCTGGATGGCCTGCGCCACCGCCCGGCCCACCAGTTCACTGGTGCCCGGATGCGCGCCATGGGCCTTGACCACCACCGGGCAACCGGCGGCGAGTGCGGAGGCGGTATCGCCCCCCGCTACGGAAAAGGCCAGGGGGAAGTTGCTCGCACCAAACACGGCCACCGGGCCCAGTGCAATATGGCGCTGGCGCAGGTCTGGACGAGGCAGAGGCTGGCGCTGCGGCTGTGCAGGATCCACCCGCACATCCAGCCATTCCCCGGCGCGTACGGTGCGGGCGAAGGTGCGCAGTTGGCCGCAAGTGCGCCCGCGCTCGCCTTGGATACGCGCACGTGGCAGGCCGGTTTCGGCGACGGCGCGCTCGATCAGTTCATCACCCAGGGCTTCAATGTGCGCGGCGATGGCTTCAAGGAAGGCGGCCCGAGCTTCCAGCGAGGTTTCGCGGTACCCATCAAACGCCGCCCACGCCAAGGCGCAAGCCTGGGCGACATGTTCGCGGTCGCCGCCCGGATAGGCCGGTTCCATGGGGGTATCGGTTGCGGGGTTAACCGCCCGGATCGCCTCGCGATTGCCGGTAGTGGCGTGCTGACCGATCAGCATCTTGCCCGTCAGAGTCATGGGATCGTCCTGGTAGAAAAGAGGGTGGCCGCTGCGAGAACCGCAGCGGCGCGCAAGGGCATCAGGCGACGTTCTGTTCCGCAGACCAGTTGGCGTACCACTGGCGGAACAGCGCGTACTGGTGTTCGGCGTAACGGCGTTGCGCCTCGCTGAGTACGTCGGTCTCGTTGAAGTGCAGGGCATAGCCCTGATCGCCGTTCAACACCATCAAATGCTTGTAATACAGCACCAGGTCGCAGCCTTCATCGAAGGACGACAGCACCGACAGCGCAGCCTCCAGCTCACGGGCCTGGCGACGGGCCTTGGCATCGCCCTTGGCGGCCTTTTTGCTCAATGCCACCAGTTGCAGCACTTCCCGTGGCAGGGCGTTACCGATGCCGGTGATGGCGCCGGTGGCGTTGCAGTTGACGAAACCGTGTACCACCTGGGTGTCCACGCCGACCATCAAGGTCACATTATCGTCCTGGGAGGTGATGTGTTCGGCGGCGTAGCGCAGGTCGGCACCGCCGCCGAACTCCTTGAAACCGATCAGGTTCGGGTGTTCGCGGCGCAGTTCGAAGAACAGGTCGGCGCGGGTGGCGAAGCCGTAGTAGGGGCTGTTGTAGATCACTGCCGGCAGGTCTGGCGCGGCCTTGAGGATCGCCGAGAAGTGCGCCTTTTGTGCGGTAGCGGATGCACCACGGGACAGCACGCGCGGAATCACCATCAGGCCGTGGGCGCCGACCTTGGCGGCGTGGGCGGCATGGGCCACGGCTTCGCGGCTGTTGACTGCACCGGTGCCGACGATGGTCGGTACACCGGCGGCCACCAGACGTGCCACGCCTTCCTGGCGTTCGGCCTCGGTGAGCAACGGCCAGTCGCCCATGGAACCGCAGTACACCACGGCGCTCATGCCGATATCGATCAACTCGCGGCCCTTGGCGACCAGGGCGTCGAAGTCCGGCTTGCGCTCAGCGGTGCACGGGGTCATCAGGGCGGGGATGCAGCCGGTGAAGATGTTGTCGCTCATTGTTCTAGCTCCTTGGAACGTTCAGTACAAACAGGGGAGGGCTCAGATGCCCCAGGCAAAAGGGTCGCGCTCGTCGATCAGCAAGGTGCTGTCGGCGGTCATGTAGGCGTTGCCGGTGATGAAGGGGCGTACACGCTCGCCGTCCCATTCATAGTGGCCGTCGAATTGGCTGCCGGTGATGCTGGCTTGGGTCCAGGTTTCGCCGGGCTTGAGTGTGCCATCGGCGGCCAGGCAGGCCAGTTTGGCGCTGGTACCGGTGCCACAAGGCGAGCGGTCGTAGGCCTTGCCGGGGCACATGACGAAGTTGCGGCTGTCGGCCCGGTCGTCATCGGCGAACAACTCGATGTGGTCGATCAGTGCGCCGTCTGCACCGTGAATGCCTTGAGCTTCCAGGGCCTTGAGCATCGCCCAGGTGTAGTCGGTGAGCGCATCCACGTTGTCCATCTGCAGGCGTTGGCCATGGTCCGACACCAGGAAAAACCAGTTGCCGCCCCAGGCGATATCGCCGTAGACCACGCCGTGGCCGGGCACCTCCACCGGCACCTGTTGGTGCAGGCGATAGGCGGGCACATTGCGCAGGGTCACGGCGCCGTCTTCGTGCAGCGTTGCGGCAACCGGGCCGACGGGTGTGTCGATGGTGTGCACGCCGGGCTGGATGCGTCCCAAGTGGTGCAGCGACGCGACCAGGCCGATGGTGCCGTGGCCGCACATGCCGAGGTAACCGGCGTTGTTGAAGAAGATCACACCGCAGATCGCGCCCGGCGTGACGGGTTCGCAATACAGCGCGCCGACCAGTACGTCATTGCCACGCGGCTCAAGCAGGCAGGCGCGGCGCCATTGATCATGCTCGGTGCGCAGGCTGTGCAATTGATCGGCAATCGTGGCGCCGCTCAGCGCCGGGAAACCGCTCATGACCAGGCGCGTCGGTTCGCCGCCGGTGTGGGAGTCGATCACATGCAGTCGCTTCATAAAATGCTCCTGAATCAGTAGGTCGCGGGCGTCAGCGGGGCGTGAGGCTCGTCAACCGCTTCGCTTTCATCGGCTTCGTGTTCCAGCCGTACCAGGTGAGCCGGTACGCCCGTCGCGGCGCCCCAGTAATAAATGCCCAGTGCGCAAGCCGCGACGACTATTGTGTCGAGCGGATGGCCGATCACGCCGATGCCGCCGAAACTGCCGAGCTTGGAGAGCAGGATGGTCACCGCGTAGAAGCCGATCAGCCAGGCAGACGAGCGCACTTGTTGCTTGATGTTGAGGTGTGCGGTTGGCACCCAGCGGGCACACAGCAGGTACACCACGAACATCAGGATCTGCAGGCCGAGCAGCCAGGAAACCGTGTTCCAGCCGGACCAGTACACAATCAGCGCGGCGATGATGAACGACAGCGGACCCAGCACCGCCATGCCCTTGACCCGGAACGGCCGCGCCATCTGTGGCGCATTGCGACGCAGTGCAGCGACGGTGACCGGCGCCACGGCGTAGCTGAGGATCAAGGCTGCGGACACCACGTTGATCAGCGCTTCCCAGGACGGAAACGGTAGGGTCCAGAACACTGACAAGGCGAAGGTGAGCCATAGCGCCGGGCGGGGAATGCCGGATTTCTCATCGATACGCGTGAAAATCTTGAAGAACGTCCCGGTCTGCGCCCAGCCATACACCACACGGGGGGTCGCGTTCATGTAGATATTGCCGCAGCCGCTGGGGGAGATCACCGCGTCGGCCACCACCAGGTAGGCCAGCCAACCGACGCCCAACGCCAGGGCAATGTCCCGATAAGGCAGCGCCAGTTCCTTGCTGATCCCGGCCCAGCCGTTGGCGAGCATTTCCGTGGGCACGCCACCAAGGAAGGCGGTTTGCAACAACACGTAGATCGCTGTCGACAGCAGCACGGAAAGGATCAAAGCAATCGGAATCGTGCGTTGTGGGTTCTTCACTTCACTGGCCACCGAGATGATCGGCGTCAGCCCCAAGTAGGCAAAAATCACCCCGCCGGCCGACACCGCCATCTCGATGCCCGACAGCCCAAACGGCGCGAAACCCTGGACCTGGAAGTTCGCCGGTTTGAAGAAGGTGAACAGCACACCAATCACCAGCAACGGCACGATGAATTTGAATACGCTTACCAGATTGTTGGCGATGGCGAAGGTCTTCACGCTGCGGTAGTTGAGCACGAAGAACAGGCACAACAGGGCGAATTGCACCAGCCAGCCAAGGGGCGTCGGGTCGCTGGAACCGGCCTTGGTCAGTTCTGGAAACCACGCCGCGGCGTATTGGCGCGAGGCGACGACTTCGATGGCCACCAGGCTGGAAAACGCGATCAGGGTGATGAAGCCCATCAGATAGCCCAGCAGCGGGCCGTGTGAATAAACCGGGTAGCGCACAACGCCGCCGGCGCGCGGTAATGCCGCGCCCAACTCACAGTACACAATGCCCAGCAGCAGCACCGCGAACCCGCCGATGAGCCAGGAAATGATGCCCGCAGGACCCGCAATTGCAGACACGTGACTGGCTGCGAACAACCAGCCCGAACCAAAGATGGCACCCAACCCGATAAAGGTCAGGTCCATCAGGGAAAGCTGTTTCTTGAACTTGCCTTGAGCTGACATAGCGTCGCCTTCTTGTGAGTTATTGGATAGGCATGCAGTGGCCATACAGTGAACTTCCAGACGGCGGCGCGATTGATGTTTTTTGCCGGCATCGATGACGAAATCAGCACAGTTTTGCTTTCTCGACAGGGGGGCGAGCATCGGGCAATCTGCTACCCGTGAAGGCAACCAGTGGGGATCAACCGTCATGATGCAGAGCGCGTTTGCGACCCTTTGCCAAGGGAGCAGCCCCCAAGACATCGAACAGTTATTGGGCAGTGTCGCGCAGCTATTGCCGATGCTGGACGTGATCCCCAATGCCGCGATTTTCATCAAGGACACCCACGCCCGATACGTGCTCGCCAACCGCACCCTGGTGCAGCGCTGTGGCCTCAAGCAGTTGCAACCGCTGTTGGGCAAGACCAGTGCCGAAGTCTTTCCCGCGCAATTGGGGCCGGGCTACACCGAGCAGGACCGACGCGTGCTGGAGCAGGGTTTTGTGCTGGAAGATCAGCTGGAACTGCACCTGTACGGCACCCGCGAACCCGGCTGGTGCCTGACCCACAAGTGGCCGCTGTACAACCACACGGGCGCGATCATTGGCCTGGCCGGTATCTCGGTCGACCTGCAAACCGCCAGCGAAAGTCACCCGGCGTACCAGCGCCTGGCCGCCGTGGACGCGCACATCCGCGCGCACTTCAACCGTCGCGTGACCCTGGGTGAATTGACGCGGATCGCCGGCATTTCAGTGGCGCAGTTGGAGCGCTACTGCAAGCGCGTGTTCCACCTCACGCCTCGGCAGATGATCCAGAAAGTGCGGCTCGAGCACGCGCACCGGCTGTTGCACACCGACCTGCCGATCACGGAAGTCGCGTTGCAGTGCGGGTATACCGACCACAGCGCCTTTACCCGCCAGTTCAAGGCGTCGACGGGGTTTACGCCGAGGCAGTATCGGGATACCCGTTAAGTATCCGGTGGGCGCTTTGCTGTGGGAGCTGGCTTGCCTGCGATGCAGACGCCCAGAGGGATCAGGTAGATCCGGTAGACGCCTTCGCAGGCAAGACAGCGCCCACATTTGATTGCGCCCAGTCTGTGAAGGGGGCTCATTCCAATGCAACGAATGGCCCACACCACCCTCATATGTTCACGAGCAATGCTTTACGACAACAGGTACCAGACTTATGACGGCGGCTGAAAAGAACCATGTGAACTGGCTGGTGGAACAATCGATGCTGCACGCGGCACGCCAGCGCGCCAGGCTCTATTCGGGCCAGGGCCGGTTGTGGCAGCAGCCATACGCGCAGACTCGGCCCCGTGATGCCACGGCCCTGTCGTCAGTGTGGTTTACGGCGTACCCGGCGTCGATCGTTACCCGCGAGGGCGGCACGGTGTTGGAGGCGCTGGGGGACGAGGCGCTGTGGCATGCCTTGTCGAAGATCGGTATCCAGGGTATTCACAATGGCCCGCTGAAGAAGTCTGGTGGCTTGAAGGGCACGCAGCACACGCCGACCATCGATGGCAACTTCGACCGCATCAGCTTCGAGATCGACCCCGAGTTGGGCACCGAGGCCCAGCTGCAGGCGTTGACGCGCATGGCGGCGGCGCACAATGCGGTGATCATCGACGATGTGATTCCTTCGCACACCGGCAAGGGCGCAGACTTTCGACTGGCCGAGATGGCGTATGAGGACTATCCCGGCCTGTACCACATGGTGGAAATTCGCGAAGAAGACTGGGCGTTGCTGCCGGACGTCGTCGAAGGCCGTGATGCGCAGAACCTCAGCCCCGCCCAGGTCGACGCGTTGCGTGACAAACACTACATCGTCGGCCAGTTGCAGCGGGTGATCTTCTTTGAGCCCGGCGTCAAGGAAACCGACTGGAGCGCGACAGACGTGGTGCAGGGCGTGGATGGCAAGCCGCGCCGCTGGGTGTACCTGCATTATTTCAAGGAGGGCCAACCGTCGCTGAACTGGCTGGACCCGACCTTCGCCGCACAGCAGATGATCATCGGTGATGCGCTGCACGCCATCGACGTGATGGGCGCGAAGATCCTGCGCCTGGACGCCAATGGTTTCCTGGGGGTGGAACGCAAGCTGGACGGTACGGCCTGGTCCGAGAGCCATCCGCTGTCGATTACCGGCAACCAGTTACTCGGCGGCGCGATCCGCAAGGCCGGCGGCTTTAGCTTTCAGGAACTGAACCTCACCGTGGATGACATCGCGTCCATGTCCCATGGCGGTGCCGACCTGTCCTATGACTTCATCACCCGACCGGCTTACCAGCACGCGCTGCTGATGGGCGATGCCGAGTTCCTGCGCCTGATGCTGCGTGAAATGCACCGCCAGGGCATCGACCCAGGCTCGCTGATCCATGCGCTGCAGAACCACGATGAATTGACCCTGGAACTGGTGCACTTCTGGACGCTGCATGCCCATGACACCTTTCTGTACCAGGGCCAGACGTTTCCCGGCAACATCCTGCGCGAGCACATCCGCGAGCAGATGTACGAGCGCCTGGCCGGCGAGCATGCGCCGTACAACCTCAAGTTCGTGACCAATGGCGTGTCGTGTACTACGGCAAGCATCATCACGGCGGCGCTGGGCATTCGTGATCTGGAGGCGATCACAGCGGCGGATATCCAGCAGATCCGTCAGATCCATTTGCTGCTGGTGATGTACAACGCCATGCAGCCTGGGGTGTTTGCCTTGTCGGGGTGGGACTTGGTGGGCGCGCTGCCGCTGGCGGCTGAAGAGGTCGAACACCTGATGCAGGATGGCGACACCCGCTGGATTCACCGTGGTGCCTATGACCTGGTGGATCTGAACCCGGATGCGCAGCTTTCGGCGGGCCATATGCCGCGTTCGAATAGCCTGTATGGCAGCTTGAACACCCAGTTGCAGGACCCCGAATCCTTTGCCTCGCAACTGCAGAAAATCCTCGCGGTACGCCGTGCCTATGACATCGCCGCCAGCCGCCAGATCCTGGTGCCAGAGGTGGAAAACTCGGCGCTGCTGGTGATGGTCCACGAATTGCCGGCCGGCAAAGGCACACAAATCACTGCGTTGAATTTCGGTGCCACGGCGATCACCGAAACCCTGCACTTGCCGGATATTGCTGCCGGAATGGTGGTGGACATCATCAACGAGCGGGTGGAGGGCGACCTGACGGCGGAGGGGGCATTTACCATTACCCTGGATGCGTATGAAGGGTTGGCGCTGCGGGTGGTCAGCAGCTCGCCCCTCTAACGTTGACGCACCCTTTTGTGGTGAGCGTGCTCACCACAAAAGATCGCAAGTTGTTTCGGAGTTTCCTTACGTTGCCTGAATAAAGTCGCATGTTAGTGTCCTGTTCATTACGTGCCTCTTATTAGTATGGCGACTCAAAGGAACAGGAATGCGATCTCTGTCGGTATCCAGTGAAGAACAGTTAACTGCACAACTTCCGCGTGCAGCATTAGTGGTCAGTCTCGCCACTCGGCAAGAAGAAATACGTGAGGTGCAACGCCTGCGTTATCGAGTATTCACCGAAACGTTCCAGTTGTCTGAACTCGAAAATCCAGAGGCGTTGAATACCGATGAGTTTGATGACTACTGCGACCACTTGCTGGTCCGCGACGCCAGTACTTCAGCCGTGGTCGGCACCTACCGCTTGATGGGCCCGGCCGCTGCACAGCGCATGGGGCACTACTATTCGGAAAGGGAGTTCGATCTCAGTGGGTTGGCGTCGTTGCGCGCCAGGACAGTCGAAGCCGGGCATGCCTGTGTTCACCCCGAGTACCGCAGCGGCAGCGTGATCATGATGTTGTGGTCGGGCCTGGCGAAGTACATGGAACGCGAGGGTTGTGATCATTTGATGGGCTGCGCAAGCGTGAGCCTGTCCGACGGCGGCCACGATGCAGCAGCGTTGTATCGCGGCTTTACCGCGCAGAATCTGGCGCCCGCCGACTATCGCGTAACGCCCCACCTGCCTTTCCCCCTTGATACGTTCGAGCCCGGACATGTGCCGCGCGTCCCCCCGTTACTCAAAGGTTATTTACGCAGCGGGGGTTGGGTCTGTGGTGCGCCGGCCTGGGATAAGGAATTCAATGTGGCGGACTTCTTTATGTTATTGCCGCTGTCGAAGTTGGACAGTCGTTATGCGCGACATTACTTGAAGCCTAAACAATCATAAGGGTTGATCAATATGTTCCTGAGTGAAGAAAGAGATGCGGCTTTAGCCTGTATTCCGGACGTGGTGGCTGTTCTAGAAAAGACCTCGCTTATTGAACTTGAACGCGGTGAGTCGAAACAACTGGCCACGTTATTTAGAACTGTCGGCGCTCCAGGGCTTTCCATCGCCAAGGCACTTGGCGGTGGAGGGCTTAGTGCCGTCAACTTGGCCCAGGTGCATACCTGGGTCGGCGCCCATTGCCCTTCATTGGCGGTGATGATGACCATGCACCATCACACGGTGGCCGGCATGATGGCAGCCAGTCGTTTCTTTCCCGATATTCAGGGGCTGCTAGGCCTGGTCGCCCGCGACAACCTGTTGGTTGCCTCGGGTTTTGCCGAGGGCCGGGCGCACGCCAATATCCTTGAGTCCACGCTGTCCGTTGAAAAGACCGCCGCGGGTTATCTGGTGAGCGGCAGCAAGAAGCCGTGCACGATGACCCATCACTTTGACGCGATCACCTTTGGCGTCAACTACGTCGACCCGCAAGGCCAGACGCATATCGGTATCGGCCTGGGGTTGGCGGGTGATCCGAACATCCAGCGCAACAAGTTCTGGTCGGTGCCGCATTTGCAGGCAGCCGATAGCCATGAAGTGATCTTCAACAAGCTCTTGGTGCCAGAGGCGATGATGTATTTCAGTAAAGCCGTGGATCACCAACTGGACGATGTGCAGCAGGGCACCGGTGAGCACTTGTTTGCGATCTGGTTCCAGCTGCTCGCCTCGGCGTCCTACCTGGGCATGGCGTCTGCGCTGGCGTCGAGGGCATTGGCGTGCAACAAAGGTTCGCAGGATGATCGCGCAATGCTGCTGATCGATCTGCAGGGCGCGACGATGGCGATACGTGGGCTGGCGGACGCGATCGACCAGAACCGGTTCCTGCGCGCTGACCTGGCGCGCGCGCAAGCCACGCGGTTTGCGGTGCAGGAGGCGATCAACCGTATCAGTACGCGGGCGTTCGAAATCCTCGGAGGCATGGCGTTCATGTCCTCCGAGGAAGTCGCTTACCTGTTGGTGGCAACACGGGTACTGGCGTTTCATCCGACTTCACGGCTCGCCAGTGTGCCGTTCCTGTGTGAACAGCTGAGTTAGTAACGTTGCGGCACGATGAGTTCCGGTGGCGTCGGGCTGCGGGAGTAATCCTCCTGCCGCACGCGCTGCGGCAGTTCGATCACCGGTAACTCGACCTCTTCATATGGCATCTGCCCGAGCAAGTGGTGGATGCAGTTGAGGCGAGCCTTCTTCTTGTCATCCGCCTGCACCACCCACCACGGCGCTTCGGCGATGTGGGTGCGTTCGAGCATGATTTCCTTGGCTTTGGTGTAGGCCTCCCAGCGCCGACGCGACTCCAAGTCCATGGGGCTGAGCTTCCATTGCTTGAGCGGGTCGTGAATGCGGCTGAGAAAGCGCAGGTGTTGTTCCTGATCGGAAATCGAAAACCAGTACTTGATCAACTGAATACCGGAGCGGGCAAGCATGCGCTCGAACTCCGGCACGGTGCGGAAGAACTCTTCATACTGGTCCGCGTTGCAAAACCCCATGACTTGCTCGACGCCGGCACGGTTGTACCAGCTGCGATCGAACAGCACGATTTCGCCTGCGGCCGGCAGGTGTGAAACGTAGCGCTGGAAGTACCATTGGGTCTGTTCGCGGTCATTCGGCGCGGGCAGGGCGGCGACCCGGCAGACCCTGGGGTTCAGGCGCTGGGTGATGCGCTTGATGACACCTCCTTTGCCGGCGGCATCGCGTCCTTCGAACAGGATCACCACCTTGTGGCCGGTCTTGACCACCCAGCTTTGCAATTTCACCAGTTCGCCCTGCAGGCGGAACAGTTCGCTGAAATAAATCCTGCGCGCGGCTTTTTCACTGCTTTCACCCTCGTGCTCGTCAAACAGCGCGTTGAGGTCGTGCCCATCTTCGGACAATTCCAGTTCCAGCTCTTCGTCACTGTGATCCAGCAGCTCACGGTGGATGCGCTGCATCAAGGCGTCTTCTATGGAGGACATGGGGCGGAACTCGCGTGGGGGGGATGGCAAAGTCTTAGTCGCATTTTGTTACTAACCAATGACATCAAATCCCGTCATTGCGGGGGGAGAGGGGGACAAACAGGCGTTTTGCCACTCCACGTTCATAAAACCGTAACAAGATTGTTGCAGAGTTGCCGGGCCCGAAATCACAAGGATTTTCCTTAATGAAACGTCTGATGAAGTCTGCTGCACTCGCCGTTGCGGTTTCTCTCAGTGCCACCTCGGTGTTTGCTGCCGAGAGCATCCGCCTGACCGGTTCCGGTGCGAGTTTCCCGGCACCGATCTACCTCACTTGGTTCAAGGATTTCAGCAAGAAAACCGAGGGCGTCACCGTTGACTACCAATCCAAGGGTAGCGGTGCGGGTGTACAAGACTTCCTGAACAAAACCGTCGACTTCGCCGCCAGCGACTCGGCCATGAAAGACGAAGACATCGCCAAGGTGGCCGAAGGCGCGCAACTGCTGCCGATGACGGCCGGTGAAATCGTGCTGGCCTTCAACCTGCCGGGCAATCCTAAAGAGCTCAAATTGCCTCGCGATGTGTACTCCAACATCTTCCTGGGCAAGATCACCCAGTGGAACGATCCTAAGATCGTCGCCGCCAACCCAGGCGTGAAACTGCCTGACATGCCGATCACCGTGGTCGTGCGCGCCGACTCCAGCGGCACCACCGCTGTGTTCACCAAGCACTTGGCCGCGATCAACCCTGAGTTCCAGAAAGACCTGGGCGAAGGCAACACCGTCAATTGGCCAGCCAGCGACAAATTCATCAAATCGCCGAAGAACGACGGTGTGACCGCCACTGTGCGTCAGACCCCAGGCGCGATTGGCTACATCGAATACGGCTTCGCCAAACTGGCCAAGGTTGACTTTGCCCAGTTGCAGAACAAGGCCGGCAAGTACGTCGTACCGAACGCCGAAAGCGGCGCAGAAGCCCTGGCTGCGGTGAAAATGCCGGAAAGCCTGGTGGCCTGGCTGCCGGATCCGGATGGCGCCAAGTCCTACCCGATCACTTCCTACACCTGGATGATCTTCCGCAAGGACAACGGCAACCCGGCCAAAGCCAAGGCCATGCGTGAAATGGTTGAGTACAGCCTGACCGAAGGCCAGAAAATCGCCGACTCGATGGGCTACATCCCACTGCCGCCATCGGTTGTCGATCAAGTTCGTAAAGCTTCCGCCAACATCCAGTAAGGCCGCCAGGCGGTTCCCGGCATGGGCTTTCAGCCATGCCGGGAGCGTTCCCCCCTTGTTCCGGAATTAGCCAATGAACACACCTTTTGTCGTACCGGTTAACCCGGATTCTGCGTGCCAGCCACCCTCTACGAAGGATTTCCTGGTTGACCGCACCTTCCGTGCACTTGCACGCATAGGCGTAGTGCTGGTGCTGGCGCTGGTTTTTGCGCTGGTCTTCGAAGTAGGGCGCAAGGCACTTCCCGGCATGGAAAAGCACGGTTTTGATGTGCTGTTCGGCAGTGTGTGGGACGTTAACCAAGGTAAATACGGCATTCTGCCAGCTATTTGGGGCACGCTTTACAGCGCCTTTATCGCGTTGCTGATCGCAGGTTTTTTCGGCGTCAGCATGGCGATTTTTCTCACCCAGGATTTCCTGCCGGCAAAACTCGCGGCGGTGTTTCGCACCATCGTTGAATTGCTCGCCGCCATCCCCAGCGTGGTCTATGGCCTCTGGGGCATTTATGTGGTCATCCCGGCCATCCGCCCGCTTACCGCGTGGCTGAACACCGAACTGGGATGGATCCCGTTTTTCGGCACGTCCCTCAGCGGGCCGGGCCTGCTGCCGGCGGCGCTGGTACTGGCGATCATGATTCTGCCCACCATCGCCGCCGTTTCCCAGGACGCCCTCACCGGTGTGCCGATGAAAACCAAGCAAGCTGCCTACGGCATGGGGACCACGCACTGGGAAGCGATTCTCAAGGTGATGGTGCCATCCGCCGCCACCGGCATCTTCGGTTCCCTGGTGCTCGGCCTCGGTCGCGCCTTGGGTGAAACCATGGCCCTGGCCATGTTGGTAGGTAACGCGAACAACATTTCCCTCTCGCTGTTTGCACCGGCCAACACGCTGGCGGCCTTGTTGGCACTGAACTTCCCCGAAGCCGGCCCGAATGAGATTGAAGTGTTGATGTATGCCGCACTGGTCCTGATGTTTATCACGCTGCTGGTAAACATCATCGGTTCGATGATCATGGTCTACGCCCAGCGGGGTACCAAATAATGACTGATCTCTCTACGCCCATCGTCGCCATGCCGAGCCTGCAGCGGCGGTTCGAAGGCCGTGCCTTGCGCAGCCTGGTGCTGACCACGCTGGTGTGGTTCGGCGCGCTGCTGGCCGCCGTCCCGCTGATTTCCGTGCTCTACATGCTGATCACCCGTGGCGGCGCGCGCCTGAGCCTGGAAGTGTTCACCGAGCTGCCGCCCACCGGCTTCGAGACCGGCGGCGGCTTCGGCAATGCCATGGCTGGTACGTTCGTGATGGTCGGTATCGCTGCCGCCATTGCCGTGCCGGTCGGCATCCTGGCCGCGATTTTCCTCGCGGAGCTGGGGCCGGACAGCAAACTGGCGAACGCCTCGCGCTTCGCCGCGAAGATGCTCACTGGCTTGCCGTCGATTCTGGCGGGTGTTTTCGCCTACGCCCTGGTGGTGATGACCACTGGGACTTATTCGGCACCGGCCGGTGGCGTGGCGCTGGCCGTGCTGATGCTGCCTATCGTGGTGCTGACGGCTGAAGAGTCGATGAAGATGGTGCCCAAGATCATGAAGGATGCCGCCTACGGTATGGGTTGCACCCGTTCGCAGGTGATCTGGAAAATCGTCTTGCCCACCGGCATGCCGGCGATCCTGACCGGTGTGATGCTCGCCGTTGCACGTGCTGCCGGCGAAACCGCACCGCTGTTGTTCACCGCGCTGTTCAGCAACTACTGGATCTACCACGACGGCAGCCTGGCAGTCATGAATCCGACGGCATCCCTTGCCGTGTTGATTTACAACTTCTCCGGCATGCCTTTCGATAACCAGCTCGAGCTCGCATGGGCGGCCTCGTTGGTGCTGGTAATGATCGTGCTGGTCGTGAATATCGTGAGCCGTATCTTCGGCAAGCCCAAGTACTAAGAACGGGAGCACCTGAATTTTGAACGTATCAACTGCGCAAAAAGCCGCTCCGTTTGTCACCCAGGCGCCTGTGGTCATGGACTGCAAGCTGGACAAGATTTTCTACGGCAACTTCATGGCGGTGCGTGATAGCCATGTGCCGATCGAGAAGAACAAGATTACCGGCTTCATCGGCCCGTCCGGCTGCGGCAAGTCCACCGTGCTGCGTAGCCTCAACCGCATGAATGACCTGGTAAAGGGCTTCCGTTTCGAAGGCCATGTGCATTTCCTTGGCCAAGACGTTTACGGCAAGGGCGTGGACCCTGTGGTCGTGCGCCGTTATATCGGCATGGTGTTCCAACAGCCCAACCCGTTCTCGATGAGCATCTTCGACAACGTGGCCTTCGGCTTGCGCCTGAACCGCTACAAAGGCGACCTGGGCGACCGCGTCAAACACGCGTTGCAAGGCGCGGCGCTGTGGGATGAGGTCAAGGACAAGCTCAAGGTCAGCGGCCTGTCGCTCTCCGGCGGCCAGCAACAACGCCTGTGCATCGCCCGTGCCATCGCAACCGAACCGGAAGTGCTGTTACTGGATGAACCGTGTTCGGCACTGGACCCGATTGCCACGCGCCGTGTCGAAGAGCTGATGGTCGAGTTGAAAAAGGATTACACCATCGCGCTGGTCACCCACAACATGCAGCAAGCGATCCGTGTGGCGGATACCACCGCGTTTTTCTCGGTGGACATTTCCCAGGGCACCCGTACCGGTTACCTGGTGGAAATGGGCCCGACCGCGCAGATCTTCGAGAACCCGCGTGAGCAAATGACCGGGGACTACATCAGCGGCAAGTTCAGCTGACCCATGCAGCGTTTTTCAGGATTGCCAATGCCTGCAACACATCGTCTTGACCTGGCCGCGATTGAACGCGCACTGCGTGAGGTCCAGTCGCGTTTTGCCCAGCTCAGCCAGGACTTCACCGAGCCACGCGACCCATTCACAAACGAAGTGCTGCAGAATGTGCTTGAAGGTTATGCCCTGATTGACGACTATGTTGCGCGCGGTGTCGACCTGTTTGACCTCCAGCAACTGAACCTGATGCTGGAGATCAATGCCACGGTACTGTGTGGCAGCGACCCGGTACGCCGGCAGGAATACGCGCAGCACCTGGCGGCGACCGAAGTGCACTTTTTCAACAATGTCGAAGGTGGCATCAAGGATCTGTACAACTGGTATTGCAAGCACCATAACGAATCCGTATGGAAGCGAGCCGCCGGTGTCTACGTACGGGTCCTGAGCAAGCCGCAGTTGTTCATTGAAGGCAATCACCGCAGCGGGTCGCTGATCGTCAGCTACCTGCTGATGCGCGAGGGGTTGCCGCCTTTCGTGCTGACGCTGGACAACGCCGAGGGCTATTTCAACCCGTCCTCGGTGATACGCAACTCCGCCAAGCATGGCGTGATGGCTTTGTACGAATTGCCCAAGATCAAGAAAAAATACGCAGCATTCCTGGAAGATAATGCTCCGGATCCAACAGAATTTTTCCTGAGCGACACACCCGCGCCCGCCCATCAGGGGGGCCGTTGATGGGAAGGTACCCAGTGCTCGACACGATCAAGCGTGTGTTCAAGCGTCAGCGAATCCGTATTTCGTTCGACATCGACGACACACTGGCCTGCCAGCTCCACCACAGTGCGACCGAACACAGCCGCTTGCCGGCGTGTGTGCACCGTTGGTTGGGCGAACCCCTGCGCAGCGGCACCCGTTCCCTGACCCGCGAGCTACGTCGCCAGGGCTGCAGTGTCTGGGTCTACACCTCATCCGGCCGCACCCCGTCCTACATCCGCCGCTGGTTGTTGCTGTACGGCATCCACGTCGACGGCGTGGTCAACAGCGTGCGCCATAACCAGGCACTCACGGAGCGCGGGTTGACGAGCACCCCGTCGAAATTTCCGCCGGCCTTCGACATCGACTTGCACGTCGATGATTCTGAAGGCGTTCAGCTTGAAGGTTTCGACCACGGGTTTCGTGTGGTGGTGGTTGACCCGCAAGACGAGCAATGGGCGCAACGGGTGTTGGAGGCTGTTGCACAGGTCCAGGCACAATTGGCTCGCCAACAGCCGCAGAGGCACAAGGTGCCGGTGCGGGCTTATCCAGGCCTGACGGTGAACGGTTGAAGCAAAAAGGGCAACTGAAAGATCAGTTGCCCTTTTTGCTTACTTGGCGTTCAACGCCCCAAGAAACTCGGTATGCCGTAACACCTTCGAAAACATCGGCAGTGTGAAGTTTTCCGCCGCTTTTTGCTGTTCGTCGGTGAACGTCGCTGTACAGTCGGCCAGAGTCACCACGTTATAACCCTTTTCATAACCTGATCGAACCGTGCCTTCGACGCAGCAGTTGGTCAGGAATCCTGCCACCACCAGGTTGTGGATGCCATTGTTGCGCAGCACCAGGTCCAGTCCAGTGGTAGCAAAACCATCCAGGCCGCGCTTGCCTTCCACAAGAATATCGCCAGGTTCACGGCTGATCGCATCGGTGATGTCTGCGCCCCAACTGCCGGTGCGGAACGCGCTGCCATCGGCAACGCCCTTTAAAATCCCGTAGTCGCGTGTCGTCAGCTCCGGATAGCCCTCCGCGAACTGAATCGGCAGGTGAATGATCTTCACGCCCAGTTGGCGCGCCTGTTGCACCGTAGTTGCGGTATTGGCCAGCATGTCGGTCGCGTGCATGACGTCTTTGACGGCGTCATGGAAGACGCCACCGGGAGTGGTGAAATCGTTCTGGAATTCGATCAGGACAAGGGCGGTGGCGTGGGGATTCATGGTGCGTCTCCGATAGGTGGGTTCAAGCACTGGGTTCGGGTGTCAAGCATAGAGCTGGGATCGCAGTCTGGCCGATTTTGTAACGCGCATACCACCGGTTATACACCGGATTGATCACCCGCAACGGCACCCGGTGGTGTTGACGAGGCCACAGGCGCAGCGTTCACCATTCGTCTAATGCCCGGCACTCTGAAGAATGTACTGTCTCTGAATAATAAGCACGGATACCCCGAGCGTAAGAAAGGAGAGCCCGTATGGAAATCAATGAAAACGCCCCAGGGAATATTTCACAGCAAGCAGTAACCCGCGGCACAGATAATGAAACAGGGCACGATCCAAAGCGCGATGACGACAATATCCCGCTGCCACCGGACGACGAGGCACCGCTTGAAGAGGATATGTCTGACGTGGACGCTGCCGATTCGGTAGCGAGCGAGCATCCCGACCACTGATGTGCCTCCCAGCACAACAATTCCGACGTGTGCGTCGGGATTGTTGTTTATGCCCGTGGGGAGGGCATCAGGATCGCCGAGCAAGGGCCCAAGTGACGCCCATGAGCCGGGTTTATTCCTCTGGATGCTACCTAGATCACTGATCTACCGAGCTTTTTCGCCAGCCTCGCAGCGCGAGAAAGCTGTCGTTCGACCTTGCGTCAAAGCGACTGGATCTATATATTCCCAACCCTGCAACACGCGCTGCCGCCCGAATGGCGAAACTGGTAGACGCATGGGACTTAAAATCCCCCGCTCGTAAGGGCGTCCCGGTTCGATTCCGGGTTCGGGCACCATCATTTGGTTTCACGACCTCTCAGGACGTCGCTGCAGCCCGCATAGAACCTGCCTTGTGCAGGTTTTTTTGTGGCCCGGTTTTTTGCCGGATGTACGCCCTGTGCGCGGGGCGCTGTAGCGCTGCAACAGGCGATTGCAAACCTTGCGGGCAAATGGCAGGTGGCCCCGTGGCGCCATGATTACACGAACGGCTGACCACTGAACCCGCGCGGCAAACGCTGCAAGCCTGGCAAGTCGGTAAGGCGCTGCGTCCAGGCACTGCGCCAGTCGATATTGGTGTGGGTCTTGGCTTTGCGATTAACGCGTCGGGCCGCATTGCGCTGGGTGCGGCGGGCATCCTTGTAGGCGTCAGTGTTGCGGCAGGTACGACATTTGACTCGGTTCAGCTCGGTGCTGGAAGGGAGGTTGGTGCCGTGGTGACCACAGGCCAAGTGACCTGCAACCTTGAAGTGAATGACCATGTAAGCGTCTCCTTCTCGGGGGTACGCACATCGCTAGACCCTCAATGCGCGCGGGGAGGGCGGGGCGGTAAAAACCTCGACACCTAGGGTTAGGACCCCAACAACCAGGCAGCGTTCGGTTTGGGCGACAGGCCTGTTCAAGTCTGGCACCTGAGGCTAACCTGAGACGCTACCCATCAATAATAAGGAAGCAATGATGAGCGTCGACACCCTGCCATATGAGGGCAGCTGCCGTTGTGAGCGTGTGCGTTTCACCGTGAGTGCCGCCCCGGTGATCACCATGGCCTGTCATTGCACGGGCTGCCAGAAGATGTCTTCCAGTGCGTTCTCACTGAGCGCGTTGATTCCCGCCAGCGGTTTCACGGTCACCCAGGGCTGCCCTGTGATCGGCGGCCTGCAGGGCGTGGATCGCCATTATTTCTGCCCCCATTGCATGAGCTGGCTGTTCACACGGCCCCATGGCATCGATGAATTCGTCAATGTCCGCGCCGCGTTGCTGGATAACGCCAGCGGTTACGTGCCTTTCATGGAGACTTGGACCCGCGAGAAGCTGCCCTGGGCATCCACCCCGGCCGTGGAAAGCTTTGCACAGTTGCCCGAGCCGCACGAGTTTGCGCGCTTGATGCAGGCCTATGCCGAGTTCAGTCGATCAGCGCCAGCAAGTCCGTAGTGCCCACATCCAGCCCCGCCTGGGTCAGCAACGTCGTGGCCTGGCCCCGGTGGTGGGTCTGGTGATTGAAAAAGTGCACCAGCAGGCTGAAGAAATCCTTGTCGGCGCTCACGCCGCGCATATTGCGGTAATGCAGGCGATGGTCCAGGTCGGGCTCCTGCACGCTGTGGCTCCAATCGACAATCAACTGATCCAGCCAGGTGCGATGGGCTGCCAGCTCACGTATATCAGCAAAAGCCAATTGTTTGAGATCGGCAGGCGTAGCAATAACGTGCAGCGGAGCCAGCGCTGTGAAGCCTGCTGGATGCTGCGCAAAACGCTTGAGCCAGACGGTGTCGCCCAGGACCAGATGGTTCAGCGTGCCGAGGATCGAGCCGAAAAACGCCTGTCGATCCATCGCCAGTTCCGCGTCCGTCAGTGTCTGGGCCGCGTCATAGAGCTTGCGGTTCATCCACTGGTTGTAATTCGCCATCAGCGCGATGTGCTCAGTCCGGTTCACTTGGGTGTTCTCTCGAAGTCGCGGTAACGCCATGATAGGCCGTGCCCGCCCGGCGGTCATGGTGTTCCGGCAGTGTCGGGCTATGGTTGTTAGACGCCAACACTGCGCCCTGGGAGGGTGACACCATGAACACCAGTGATTTACTTGAACAACTTTTGCGCGCAGGGCAAGGCGGCAGTGCATCATCCGGCGGACTGGGTGGGCTGCTCGGTGGGTTATTGAAAGGCACCCGCACTGGCAATGCATCGGCCGGTGGCGGTCTGGGTGATCTGTTGGGAGGCCTGGGTGGGATGTTGGGCGGCACAACCGCTACTCGTCCCGCTCAAGGGCGTTCCGGTGGGATGAACTACGCGGCGTTGGCCTCGCTGGGAATGGCCGCGTTTCAGGCCTATCAAGCCTGGCAGCGCCAGCAAGCCAATGCGCCGCAGCAAGCCTTGCAGACAGTCGACCAGCTCGACGGCCCCGCAGCCGAGGCCCACAGCCATGCGGTATTGCGTGCCTTGATCGCCGCTGCCAAAGCCGACGGCCGTATCGATGAAAATGAGCGGCAACTGATTTCCAATGAGCTGGGCCGGCATACCGAGGACCCGCAACTGCAGCAGTGGCTCGACGCTGAAGTCGCCAAACCGCTGGATGCTGCGGATTTCGCTGAGCTCGCCGGCGACCCAGCTGTGGCGGCCGAGGTGTACCTGGCCAGTGTGATGATGGTGGACGATCAGCAGGACGCCGAACGCAATTACCTGGATGAGCTGGCCGGGCAGTTGCAAATCGACCCGCAATTGCAACTGCACCTGGAGCAACAAGCCAAGGCCTAGAACCGCAGCGTGGCGCCGGTGGTAAGCCATTGCGTGTGGTCACCGACCAGGCTGCGTCCAACCACCAGGTCCACATCGACCCGCTCGCCGACATGAAACCTGGGCCCAGCCTGCCACGCCTGGTCGCCGCCATCCTGGCCGTAGCGCTCGGCGACCAGCGTCAATGAATGCGCCACCTGGTACTCAACGCCGGTGCCCCAGGTCAGTCGGTGTTTTTGGTCTCCGTCGTTGTAGGTGTGGGACCAACCGGCATTCAAATTCAGGCGCACGGGTGCCAACGGCTGCCACGTCAACGGGATGTTGAAGTCGGTGCCTTCAAAGCCGTGCCGACGGCCTTGTGCAAAGTGCGCGCCGGCCGACACGGCCATTTCCAGTCCCAGGTCTTCCCGCGACCAGACGTGTGCCTTGAGCTGTGGGTTCACCTGGGTTTCACCCTTGCCTGCGCTGGTGGCGCGGGAGAGGGCTGCGCCCCATTGCACCGAAGGCAGCGCGGCAAAGGTGCAGGCAGGCGACAGCGTTTCAGTGTGAGTGCTGCCATCGTGTCGGTTGGCGGTGTGCCAGGCATCAACGTTGCATTCGCCTGGCGCATTGATCGCGCCGTCGTCGACCACATAAGAACCGCCGGCCGCGTGGGCCTTTGACAACAAGGCAATCGTCAACAGGAAGCCCAGGGTCAGCCCGATAAAGATCAGGTTGCGCCGCAACGCGCGACGTTTGGCCGGTGGTAGTAACAACAGGGTGGGGCGTGCACCGTGGTAGCGACGCGCTCGGTATTTGGCAAACCCGTCCTGGCGGGCTGGGGTGTGTTTTTTGTGCATGATGCACCTCGCATGAATTCAGCTTTCTACGCTCAGCACCGAAATGCCGCTGGCTTTGGCCTGGCAGACCAACTCGCAGGTGTCATCACCGCCGGGTAGGGCGATGACCACGTCTGGGCGGCTGTCGGCCAGCATGAAATGGTTGCGCTGGCGTTCCGCCTGCTTGCCGTGGCGTTGCCAGTTGGGCGGGTAACGCACCACGTCGATACCCAATTCCCGGGCCCAGTCCTCAACGTCACTGCCGAGGAATTGGTTGCCGCCGTGGATCAGTACCTGCACCGGACGCAGGCGGTGGTAAGCGTCCAGTACTTGGCGGGACATTTTGGTGTCGGCGTAATGACGACCTGCACAGATCAAGACGCGCATAAGGTGATTCCTTGTGTTGCACGGTGGCGGCCGGGCGACCGCCACCGTTTAAACGGCGGGGGAGATCAGTACCACTGCTTGAAGCGGCGGATGTAGATCGTCTTCATCAGTTGGGCCACGCAGCAGTAGCTGATCAGGGTGCCTACCAGCCATGGGAAATACGCCATTGGCAGCGGTTGCAGGCCCACCAGGGTGCCCAGTGGCGAGAACGGCACGTAGATCCCCAGCACGATCACCACGCAGGTCATCATCAACACCGGCCATGCGGCGGTGCTCTGGAAGAACGGGATCTTGCGGGTCCGCAGCATGTGCACGACCAGGGTTTGCGAGAGCAATCCCTCGATGAACCAGCCGGATTGGAACAGGGTCTGCACTTCCACACTGTTGGCCGCGAACACGAACCACATCAGCGCAAAGGTGGTGATGTCGAAGATCGACGAGGTCGGCCCGATCCAGATCATGAACCGACCGATGTTCTTCGCATCCCACTTGCGCGGCTTGGCCAGGTACTCCTTGTCCATCTTGTCCCACGGCAAGGCCAGCTGGGAGATGTCGTACATTAAGTTTTGCAGCAGCAAGTGGATCGACAGCATCGGCAGGAACGGAATGAACGCACTGGCCACCAGCACCGAAAACACGTTGCCGAAGTTGGAGCTGGCGGTCATGTTCAGGTACTTCATGATATTGCCGAAGGTTTCGCGGCCCTTGAGCACGCCTTCTTCCAGGACCATCAGGCTCTTTTCCAGCAGGATGATGTCGGCCGATTCCTTGGCGATATCGGTCGCTGTGTCGACCGAGATACCCACGTCGGCATCGCGCAAAGCCGGTGCATCGTTGATCCCATCACCCAGGAAACCCACAGTGTGGCCGTTGGCTTGCAGCGCCTTGAGCACGCGGGACTTCTGCAGCGGCGTCAGCTTGGCGAACACGGTGCGTTCTTCTACGCGGCGCAGCAGCGTCGCGTCGTCCATGGCTTCGATTTCGGCACCGAGCAGCGGCTGGCCTGGCTCGAGACCGACCTGACGGCAGATCTTGCTGGTGACCACGGCGTTGTCGCCGGTCAGCACCTTGATCGCCACGCCGATCTGTTGCAGTGCAGCAATCGCAGGGCCGGCGGTTTCTTTCGGTGGATCGAGGAAGGTGAGGAAACCCTGGATCACCAGGTTGCGCTCATCGGCGGTGGTGTACTGCTGGCGCGCCATCGATTTAGGGATGTGGCGGGTGGCGACCACCAGCACACGGAACCCGTCTTCGTTGTAGTCGTTGGCAATCGCCAGCAGTTCTTCACGGCGACGCTCGTCCAGCGGCACGGCGGCGCCCGCTTCCATGACATGGCTGGAAATGCTCAGCATCTCTTCCACGGCGCCTTTGCACACCAGCAGTTGGTCGTCGGCGGCATCCTTGACCACGATCGACAGGCGACGGCGGACGAAGTCGAACGGCAGCTCGTCGATCTTGCTGTAGGCGAACGGCACCTTGAACTTCGGATTCTGCTCCGAAAATTCCACCACCGCCTGATCCATCAGGTTCTTCATGCCACTTTGATGATGGCTGTTGAGCCAGGCCAGGGACAGTACGGCATCATCACGCTGGCCAAAGGCGTTGACGTGATGTTCGAGGATGATCTTGTCCTGGGTCAGGGTACCGGTCTTGTCGGTGCACAGTACGTCCATCGAACCGAAGTTCTGGATCGCGTTGAGGCGTTTGACCACCACCTTGCGCTTGGCCATGGCGGTGGCGCCCTTGGCCAGGTTGGCACTGACGATCATCGGCAGCATTTCCGGGGTGAGGCCGACGGCCACCGCCAGGGCAAACAGGAAGGCATCGCCCCAGTCGCCCTTGGAGAAGCCATTGAGCAGGAACACGATCGGCACCATCACCAGCATGAAGCGGATCAGCAACCAGCTGACGCTGTTCACCCCACGGTCGAACGCAGTTTGCACCCGGGAACCGACAATCGCCTTGGCCAGGGAGCCAAAGTAGGTGCGTGGTCCGGTGGCGACCACCACGGCTTTTGCACGGCCGCTGACCACGTTGGTGCCCATGAAGCAGATGTTCGGCAGGTCCAGCAGGTTGCCCTGGTCGGCGGTCACCGGCCCGGCTGATTTTTGCGTGACGTTACCCAGGGTGTCGTACTTTTCCACCGGCAAGGCTTCACCGGTCAGCACGGCCTGGCTGATGAACAGATCGCGGGATTCGATCAGACGGATGTCCGCCGGAATCATGTCGCCGGCCGACAGCTGCACGATATCGCCAGCCACCAACTCGCGCATCGGTACTTCGCGCAGGGTGGGTGGCGAGCCCACTTGCTCACGACGCAACACGGTGGCCGTGGTGCGTACCATGGCTTTCAAGGCTTCGGCGGATTTGGCCGAGCGGTGCTCCTGCCAGAACCGCAGCAGGCTGCTGAGCAGCACCATGGTCATGATGATGATGACTTTGGTCGGGTCAGCCTCTTCGCCTTCCTGCATCGGCAGCCAGCAATCGGTGAAGAAACTGATGCCCCCCAGGGTCAATAGCACATAAATGAACGGGTTGTTCAGTGCCTGCAGGAACTGGACGATGGCGTGAGGTGGCTTGTCGTGGGCGACTTCGTTATAGCCTTCGCGTTGCAGGCGGCCGCAAGCGTCCAGTTCGGTCAAGCCGTCCTGGGTGGCACGCACGTTCGCCAGGGTGGCCGACAGGCCGTTGTGGGCTTCGCGGGCGGCACGCATCGACAGTTTGGTGTCGGCGTCAGTGCCATTCTTTTTGTGCAGAGGCGTGTTTTTTACGGCGCTCATTGTCTGTACTCCTGTCGCCAATTTTCGACAAAACATACCCGGTACTTACCTGAGGACAGGCGAGCGAAAGCATGCCGAGTCGCTAACTTCGCGATCGGTTTAAATAAGGTGTTCATCTAACTTCTACAGGGCCCGCTAACAGTGCGTTAGTTAACTAGCGCGCAGCGGGCTACTACTGGACGTGTTCATAAAGAACTCCAGGAAATTGATCAGGAAGTTGCTGTTTCCAGCCGGGTCAGGCGGCGCGAGCGCTCACATAAAGACCGAGCATCAAGCTGGCTTGTGCCAGGCTGGAAACCTTGGGTCTCTGCGGGTCTTGAGGGTCGGCGTGATCCCAGTGCTGCACCCGTTGGCCGCTGTCCGGGCAGATACGCCAGTGCGCCAGCGGGTAAGCCGGGCGTACTTGAGGGGAAGGTGCTGCAAAAGCGGAGCGGGCAGGAGAAAAGCCTACGGGCTCACGGCACAGCTTGGCGCGCAGGGCGGCCGCTAGTGCGCGTACATCAGGCAAAACAAGGGCTTTGAAGGTCATAACACACCTCGGGACCGGACGGGCGACCGGCGAGGCAGTTACGGTGGAGCATCGAGCTCTAGCGCAGCTTACCGGACCGGTGTGGCGAGTCCTGTCATATTCTGGGTTTGGCGCCCGATGCCCGCAGAGGCGGTGCTCGGACAGCGACTAGATACTGTGTCCATTGGCTTCTTTTGTGAGGTTTAAAAAAGGCCCCAGTTGCGGGCACGGGCAATCTACTCAGACGCTTACAAAATGTCAACGCATGATTAATTAAATTGTCCGGTGTTCAGAGTTCATTCAGACAATCGGCATTCGAAAGTTAGTGGATATATAACTTATATACCCTGTGCGGCGAGAACGGCCAGATAGATCAATACCACGCCACAGGTGCCATAACTGATACGTTGCCACAACGGTGATGCGTTCTGGCGCAACACATTGACCAGCGCCGCGATCAGAAAGCACGACAGCACCGACGCCAACATGAACCCGGCAAAGAACATCAGCGTCTGCCCGTGGCTGGGCGTGGTGCCGACGATGCCTGACAACGCGCTGCCCAACGCGCCCCAGTAGACGATGTTTTTCGGGTTGGCCAGTGAGATCGCTGCGCCAACTGCCAGCGCATTTTGCCGGGTGCTGGCGGGTGCAGCGTCTGACTCAGGCAGCTTCCAGGCGTCGATCAGGCTGCGGATGCCGAGCCACGCCAGGTACAGCGCACACACCACTGTCAGCGGCACGCGCACGGCATCATGCTGGATCAGCAGGGCGATGCCGGTCAGGCCGATCACCGCCCACACCGCATCGCCCACCAGTGAGCCAAACTGCACCAGCAAGGCCGGTGTGAAGCCATGCAGCAAGCCACGGCGCAGGGTCTCTGCCAGCACCGCGCCGGGCGAGAGGCAGAACACAAAACCAAATACCAGTGCGTAGAAAAAGATCGTCAGCATGCCCACATTCCTTCAAGCGATGGCGGGCAGTGTGAGGGCGCGCCGAAGCGCTGTCTTGGATCAGATTGCGCTGTTCAGCGCGTCACCGCGCGTTGATAAACGCCCGGCGTAATGCCGTAGGCCGCGCGAAAATGCCGGTTAAGGTGACTTTGGTCGGCAAAGCCCAGGGTATGTGCGGCCGCGCTGGCGGGCACCCCATTGCGCAGGAGACCTTTGGCGCGACGGGTGCGCAACTGCATGGCCCACTCACGGGGCGTCAGCCCGGTTTCTTTCTGGAAGGCGCGCAGCAGATGGAATTTGGACAGCCCCAGTTCGACGCCAAGATGATCGAGGGTCAGCGGCTGATGCAATTGTGCGGCGAGCAGCTCCTGGGCGCGGTTGATCAGCGGCTTGCCGGTGTTGGCGCTGCCTGGCAGGCGCACACCGCTGGTGTTCACCACTTGGCCCAACAGCAGCACCAACGCCTCTTCATTCAGTTCGCGAACCAGTGTGTCGGTACTCAGTGCCCCCTTGATCGCCGCCGCCAGTCGCTGCGCGAGGTCGGGCTGGAAGCACAACGACCGATCAAACTCCAGGTGCGCCAGCCCAAGGTCCGCCGCCAGTTGATCTGCGGTGGCATACAGGCTCACAAAGTGCCAGGGCGCGCCCTCTGCTGCGCCGCCGCCCTGAATCTGGCCGGGGTTGTACAGGGTGATGGAGCCGGGCCCTGCGTCGAACTCCCGACGGTCGAGCCAGACTTTTTCTTCGCCCAGCAGGTTCACGCCGATCACGCATTCATCATGGCTGTGGCGGGCAAAGGTCAGGCCGGTGCAGGCGGTACTGCTGATTTCATAGTTGCCCAGCCAGGCGTGTCGCACGGCGCTCATCGATTCAACTCAGTCAGGGGGCAGGTACGAGCATACGCTGGCAGGCGGGCTCAGATCGACCGTTGATTGACGCGGTGCGAGAGTTCTTCGGCGCTTTCCTTGCGCTCCGAATAGCGGTCCACCAGATCCGGACGTTCGCGCAGCAGCAGGGTGAACTTCATCAGTTCTTCCATCACGTCCACCACGCGGTCATACAGGGCGGAAGGCTTCATGCGGTCCTGATCATCGAACTCCATGAATGCCTTGGGCACCGAGGATTGATTGGGGATGGTGAACATGCGCATCCAGCGCCCCAGCACTCGCAACTGGTTAACCGTATTGAACGACTGGGAGCCGCCGGACACCTGCATCACCGCCAGGGTTTTGCCTTGGGTCGGGCGCACCGCGCCAAGGGCCAGCGGCACCCAGTCGATCTGTGCCTTGAACACCGCTGACATCGAACCGTGGCGCTCGGGCGAACACCACACCTGGCCTTCGGACCACTGCATCAGTTCCAGCAGCTCTTGGACTTTTGGGTGGTCACGCGGTGCATCGTCGGGCAGTGGCAAACCGCTGGGGTTGAAGATGCGCGTTTGCGCACCGAAGTGCTGCAGCAGGCGTGCGGCTTCCTCCACCAGCAGGCGGCTGAACGAGCGCTCCCGGGTCGATCCGTAGAGCAGCAGGATGCGCGGTGGCTGGGCCACACCGTCCGGTTTTGGCGGGATCAGTGACGGGTCCAGGTTGGGCAGGGTGGTCATGGGGCCTCCGACTGCAACTGTGCAATGCGAGCGAGTTCTGTCTTGAGTTCGGCAGGGCTGAGCTCGGCAAAAGGCAGGATGAAAAACGCCCGGCAGCGCGTGGCAATGATCTTTAACGTGGCGTCGAATGCCGCCTGCACACTCGCGTCGTCACCCTGCACGTCCGAAGGGTCTTCCAGCCCCCAGTGCGCCTTCACCGCCGGCCCGAAATACACCGGGCAAGCCTCGCCGGCGGCCTTGTCACATACGGTGATCACCACGTCCGGCGGGCTGCTTTCGAACGCGTCGTTGCCTTTGCTGTACAAACCTTCGGTGCTGATGCCGGCGGCCTGCAACGTGCTCAGGCTGCGCGGCAGGACCTGGCCCTTGGGAAAGCTGCCGGAGCTGATCGCCTCGAAACCTTGTGGCGCCAGGTGATTGAACATCGCTTCGGACAAAATGCTGCGGCAGCTGTTGGCGGTACACATGAACAGGACTTTCATCGAGGTGACTCCGTTAGAAACTCAGGCGTAAAGCAAGGGCGGCGAGGGTGATCAACAGCACTGGCAGGGTCAGTACAATCCCGACCTTGAAGTAGTAGCCCCAGGTGATGGTGATGCCCTTGCGCGCCAGGATATGCAGCCACAGCAAGGTGGCGAGGCTGCCAATCGGGGTGATTTTCGGGCCCAAGTCGCTGCCGATCACGTTGGCGTAGATCATGGCCTCCTTGATCACGCCCACGGCATGGCTGGACTCGATGGACAGCGCGCCGATCAACACCGTCGGCAAGTTGTTCATCGCCGAGGACAGCAGCGCCGTCAGCACACCGGTGCCCATGGCTGCGCCCCACACGCCATAAGTGGCGAAGGTATCGAGCCAGGTCGCCAGGTAGGTGGTGAGGCCGGCGTTACGCAAGCCGTAGACCACCAGGTACATGCCGAGTGAAAAGATCACGATCTGCCAGGGTGCTTCCTTCAGTACTTTGCGCGTGGAGATCTTGTGGCCCTTGGCGGCGATCACCAGCAGGAGCAAGGCGCACACGGCGGAAATCGCGCTGATCGGAATGCCCAACGGTTCCAGGGCAAAGCAGCCCACCAGCAGGATGCCCAGCACCCACCAGCCGGCGCGGAAGGTGGCGCGGTCGTGGACCGCACTGGCAGGGTCGTCAAGGTCGGCGGGGTCGTAGGTCTGCGGAATGTCGCGGCGGAAGAACCACAACAGCACCGCCAGCGTGGCCGCGACGCTGACGAAGTTAACCGGCACCATCACGGCGGCGTATTCGTTGAAGCCAATCTTGAAGTAGTCGGCCGAGACAATGTTCACCAGGTTCGACACCACCAGCGGCAGGCTTGCCGTATCGGCGATAAAGCCGGCGCCCATGACGAACGCCAGCGTGGCCGCCGGAGAAAAACGCAGCGCCAGCAGCATCGACATCACGATCGGCGTCAGGATCAGCGCCGCACCGTCGTTGGCGAACAGCGCCGACACCAGTGCGCCGAGCAACACCATATAGGCAAACAACCGTCGGCCGCGCCCGCGCCCCCAGCGCGCTACATGCAGGGCGGTCCAGGCAAAGAAGCCGGCCTCGTCCAGCAACAGGCTGATGATGATCAGCGCGACAAAGGTCCCGGTGGCATTCCAGATGATGTGCCACACCACGGGAATGTCCGCCAGGCTGATCACGCCGCAGGCCAAGGCCAGGATCGCGCCCATGGTGGCGCTCCAGCCAACGCCCAAACCTTTGGGCTGCCAGATGACCAGGACGATGGTGAAGATAAAAATGGCAATTGCGACAAGCATGAATAAAGGCTCCGGTGGCTCAGCAGCAGGTGCTGGCCCGTTGTGGTCTGTCGCCCATTGCATCCAGACGCTGTGCGTCGCTGTGCAACCATGGCTGGTTGGCTTGCTGGGTGATGTGCAGCACCTGTGTCACCCACTCGGGCAGCGCAGGGTTGATGCGGTAGTAGATCCATTGACCCTGACGGCGGTCCAGCAGTAACCCGCAACTGCGCAGTTGCGCCAAGTGGCGGGAGATTTTGGGCTGGCTGTCGTCCAAGGCATGGATCAGTTCGCACACGCAAAGTTCGCCTTCGCGCAGGATCAATAACGTCAGGCGTGCACGGGTGGCATCGGCCAGGCATTTGAACAGGGTGGGGGGGGAGATGGCGTCCGACATGGCCAAGGCCTTTGCATATTGAGTTATTCGAATATACGAATATCCATATATACAGTCAAATCCTGTTTCAATTGACATGGATCAAATGCCCTGAAATCCGCCACAAGTGTTTGAAATTAAAATGAAACACGAATGTCCTAAAGTGCCTGCCCATTGCTGAAGAAGGATAAATCCGCGTGACCCGTGCCACTCGCAACCTGCGCAAGACCCTCGATTCCGTCGCGGACAATAACGAAACCGCCGCGTTCGACCTGATGCGCGCCGTTGAAAAACTCGGCGATGAAGTGCTGCGCCAGCGTTTGCTCAACACGATTCACCGGCTCAACCAGGATGCCTATGAGCTGCGTGAGGCGCGCGACTCGGTGGAGCAGGTGTCGGTGAGGCTGGCCTGAGCAAGATCGTTCAAGACAAGCCCGTTGTTGCGCTGGCATGCTTGTCGACTGTTTGTCGATGAGCCGTTTCCATGCCCACTGCCTTACCTCATTACGCCTTCGCTCGCGGCGCCATCGCCGTCATTCCCCTGTCCCTGGCCTGTGCGCCCTGGGGGCTGCTGGCCGGTTCCATGGCCATCGATGCGCAATTCAGCCCTTTGCAAGCCCAGGGTTTGTCCGCCATCGTGTTTGCCGGTGCTGCGCAACTGGTCGCCATCGGTATGGTCAAGAGTGGCGCCAGCCTGATTTCCATCGTGTTGACGACCTTGCTGCTGACCTCTCAGCATTTGCTCTACGGCATGCACCTGCGCCCGGTCCTGTCACCCCTCAAGACGCGCTGGCGCATGAGCCTGGGCTTTTTGTTGACCGACGAATTCTTTGCGCTGGTCAGTCACTATGACCGCGAGACGTTCAACCGCTGGTATGCCCTGGGCGTTGGGCTGACGTTCTATATCATCTGGAACCTGTTCACCCTGGCCGGCATCGTGCTCGGCAAAAGCATTCCCGGCCTTGATCAACTGGGCCTGGAATTTTCCATCGCCGCCACGTTTATCGCGCTGATCACGCCGGTGGTGCGCGACATACCCACGGTGGTCTGCGTGGCCGTGTCGCTGCTGTTTTCGGTGTGGTTGAGTTTCCTGCACTGGGAGTCGGCGGTGGTGGTGTCCGGCTTGCTGGGCATGAGCGCGGGTTATGCCTGCAAGCGACTGGGAGTAGGGCAGCAATGATCTACATCATGATTGTGGCCATGGGCCTGGTGGTATTTTTCAACCGTTACCTGTTTATCGAACCGCGCCTGCCGGTGCGCCTCAACCGTGGCGCGCGGGAGTTTCTCGGGTTTGCAGTGCCGGGCATGCTCACGGCGATTTGCGGGCCGATCATTTTCCTGGCGGACCATCACCTGAACCTGAGCCCGGCCAACCCCTACCTGCTGGCGGGTATCAGCGCCGTGGGGCTGATGTTCTGGACGCGCAATGTGCTGGTCACCGTGCTGCTGAGCATGGCGCTGTTTTACCTGTTCCGCTGGTTGCTCTGAGCCCAGGCGAAAAAAAGCCCGCGGGAGAGCGGGCCGAAGGGAGACTACTAAAAATGAGCGTGGCCAATATAGACCGCGCCTTCTCCCTTTACAGTGAAACAAAGTTCATGCGGCCGTCAGTCCAGCCCGCGGCAATGGTACAGTCGCGTTTTTTCCAACGGAGCAATGGCATGCACAAGGTGGTAATTGGCGCACTGGTACTGGCGGCCCTGGCCGGTTGCGCAGGTTCGAAGATGAAAGAGGCGCGCGCAGGCACGCCCTACAAGACGCTGGCTTCGGACAAGGCCACCCTGGTCGTTGCCGAATGCGTGCAATTCGGCTGGCAGGACGAAGGCGTGTTCGGCGTTGATGCCGGCGGCTTCAAGGAGCCAATCGAGGCGGGCGGTTACACCGTCTACACCACCGCTGGCGATTACTTCGTCGACGTGCAAAGCGCGGGTGCCGGCTCCACGATCAAGTACTATGCCGCAGAAGACAATATGCCGGCCAAGCGCCGTTTGGCCGCACTCGCGACCTGCCTGTAATCCATTGCCTTAGTCGAATTAGGAAATGCCTGGCACGACAGCCGTCGGGCATTCGCTTATGATTCACCCGCTCGCCCGACATGATGGCTCTTTACCAGTACACGGACGTCGAGGCCTAAACGTCGGGCGAGCACCTCTTCCTATCTTCAGCGCGGCATGTAACCCAAGTGCCAGCGACGGGGAATCTTCAGCGACACCAACCCCAGCAACCCTGCCAGCACGCCGCTGACCAGCAGCGCTTTCAAGCCCATCTGGTGTTCCAGCAGCGCGCCAATCACCGCCCCAACGAACATGCCAGCCCACGGGATCAACTGCACGCGCCAACCCATGCGGCGCTCCCCGAGCAGCCAGCGTCCCAGCCCGCGGCCAAAGCGTGAGAGCGCTCCGGTGACGTAAGTCAGCCCGACCGGCAATCCGTTGACCTCTTCCACTGCAGCATTGAGCATGCCCATGGCGATGATCGCCGCCAGCAGCGCGGGCAACGTATCGCTGGAAGGCAGCCATGCCGCACCGCACAACAAGGTCGCAATGCACAACAGCAAAGGCAAGGCATGACGGCGGCTCATCCGGCTTACCACCACACCTAGCGCATTACCGACCACGAATGTTGCGACCAGCAACAGCAGGCGCCCGGTCAGCCCAAGATCCCCCTCGCTGATCGCTACCGCCAGGCGCGTGGTGTTGCCGCTCATGAACGAAACGAAGTCGCCGCTCGCCATGAAGCCGATGGCATCGGTCATGCCTGCCAGCACTGAAAGGCTGGCCACCAGCATCAGCCCGACCCGACCACGCCAGCGCTGTCGATGGGCGAGTGCAGCATTGACGTAAGGTTTGCGGGGCGAAGGCAGCATAGGGCCGGGTTCCTCGATGAGATTATCCGGCCACTACCGTAGGACGCTTTACGCGCGCATGCAATGACCTCAGGCAGGCGTCAATGACCAACCTGTGTGGTGCCAATCCAGGAAATGGGTTGGCTTGATCGATTGGATGAACGCGGCGTCATGGGATACCACCAGCATCGCCCCGTTGAAACCTTGCAGCGCCTGTTCAAAAGCCATCACCGACTCGAGGTCCAAATGGTTGGTCGGTTCGTCCAGCAACAGCAGTTGCGCCGGTTTGTCACCCCATAAGGCAATCGCCATCGCGGCCTTCAAGCGCTCTCCGCCGCTGAGTTGCCCGGTGGGTTGGGTGACGCGCGAGGCATCCAGGTGCAGCAACGCCAGGCGCGTGCGCAACTCGGCTTCGGCCAGTGGGGTGTCGAGCAGGTTGAGGTGTTCGACGATGGAGCGTCGATCGTCCAGCAGCGCAAGGTGTTGGTCGATGTAGGCGCAGGGCAGAGGCACACTGCATTCACCCGCGACAGCCTGCCACTCACCGGCCAGTACCTTGAGTAACGTGGACTTGCCGCATCCGTTGGGCCCACGCACGGCGACGCGCACCGGACCTGCGAGATGCACAGTGAGGTCGCTTGACGGTAACCACGGCAATTGTACGTCGATCAAGGACAGCACCTGCCGTCCGTTGGGCACCGCTGATGCAGGCAATGCCAACAGCGTCGGCGTTTCCTCTTCGACCCGTTCATAAGCCTGGCGCACCTGCGCATCCAATTCGTGCTTGTGCTGCCAATGCGCACTGCGCACGCTGCTGACGATCTGCGTGGCGGCGCCTTTCCAGCGCGCCTTGGTGAAACGGTCGACGTTGGCGGTTTCCGCATGTTTGCGTGATCGCGCGGCGTTGCGTTGCAGGTTATCGTGGTCTTTTTGCAGGCGCCGCCGCTCGCGGCTGCGCTCCAGGCGCGCATGGTCCAGCGCGGCGATGGCGGCCTGTTGTTCCGCATCACGCTGCCGACGGTAGGCATCATAGTTGCCGCCATACACGCTGACACCAAGGGGCGACAGTTCAACGATGCGCGCCATGGCGTTGAGCAATGACCGATCATGACTGACCACCACCAGGCCGCCACGCCAATCGCCAAGTGCACGCAGCAGCCAGGCGCGGCCATCGTTGTCGAGGTGGTTGGTGGGTTCATCGAGGACCAGCAACGGCGGCGCGGCGAGCAGCGCGCCGATGATCGCGACCCTGGCCAACTGGCCGCCACTGAGTTGATCGGCTGGGGTATCAAAAGCCAGCTGCGATAACCCCGCAGCATCCAAGGCATTGCGCAAACGTTCGGCCAAGCCCCAGCGGTCGTCGATCAATTCCAGGTCATCGGGCTGTGCGGCGCCTCGGGCCATGCGGTCAAGGGCGGCCAGTATCGCAGCGGTGCCGGTGAGGTCGGCGACGGTTTCCCCCGGCGCAACCACGACATTCTGCGCAACGTAGATAGTACCGGGCGGGCCACTCAGCGTGCCGGAGGAGGGCGACAGCAGCCCGGCGATCAGCTTGGCGAGGACGCTTTTGCCCCGTCCGTTACGGCCGACTATACCGGTAGGGGTGTGGTCGATGGACAGGCACAGGTCATCCAGCAGGGTTTCGCCATTGGCGAACTGGACACTCAGGTGTTGCAGGGAAACAAGCGTGGGCAGCCGGTTGACGTCAGTCATCAGCACCTCCAAAAAAATGTCGGACAGGCCAACAAGCGCGCCAGGCGGCTCGTTGCAGATACATTTTGGAAGGCTTAGTTGTTCACGTCGGCGGTCGTCCTGCGGATCGGAAGGGAGGCCAAGCCTAACCCGTCTTGGCTTTTTTCGGCAAGTCCGCCGCCAGTTGCTCAAGGAACATCGCCAAGGCCACTTCTTCAGCCTTGAGCCCTTTGCGCAACCGCGGCTTGGGCAATTTGGAGAGTTCGCCGAGGCTGAAATGCTCCAGCACCGCAGGGTGGATGTAACACTTGCGGCACACCGCCGGGGTGTTACCCAGCTGCTTGGCGACATCCTTGACCATCGCCACCACGTGCCTTTTGGCATCGGACTCGGGCTGCCACTCCAATTCCCGCAACACGGCCAGCGCCATGGCGGTGCCGGCCCAGGTGCGGTAGTCCTTGGCGGTGAAGTCGGCGCCAGTGAGGCTGTGCAGGTAGTCATTCACGTCGTGGGAGCTGACGGTGTGGCGCTCGCCATCCTCGTCCAGGTACTGGAACAGGTTCTGCCCTGGCAATTCCAGGCAGCGCTTGACCACCGTGGCCAAGCGGCGGTCCTTGACGCTGATCTGGTGCTCCACGCCACTCTTGCCGCGAAACTGGAACTGGATTTCGCTGCCTTTCACATCCACATGGCGGGTGCGCAGGGTGGTCAGCCCGTAGGATTTGTTGTCCCGCGCATACTGGGTATTGCCGACGCGGATCAGTGTGGCGTCGAGCAGCATCACCACCGTGGCCAAGACTTTTTCACGGGTGAAGCCGGGTTCGGCGATTTTTGCCTCCAACTGCTTGCGCAATTTCGGCAGGGCGTTGCCGAACTCCTGCAACCGGGAGTACTTGTCACTGTCGCGCACCTCGCGCCAGCGTGGGTGATAACGGTATTGCTTACGGCCACGGGCGTCGCGGCCGGTGGCTTGCAGATGCCCGCGCGGGTCGGCGCAGATCCATACGTCGGTGTACGCAGGCGGGACCGCCAGGGCGTTCAGGCGCTTGATCTCCTCGGCATCGGTAATGCGCACGCCCTGGGGGTCGAAGTATTGGAACCCGCCCCGCACTGTCTTACGGCGGATGCCGGGCTGGGTGTCGTCAACGTAATGCAGGTCGCGGGGCAGTGCAGAGTCAGACATGGGGCAGGTTCCTTGGCAAAAATCAGGCCGGTATGTCTGATGGACCGCAGCGGTGTGCGGTCGTGCCAAAAGGTTGCTTACGCCAAGACTGCGACGGCCTTGATCTGTGCCCACAGCCTCTGGCCAGGGTGCAGTTGCAGCTGATCGCGGGAGAAGCGCGTGATGCGCGCCAGCAACGGCGTGCCACAGGCGTCCAGGCGCACCAGCACGTGCGCGCTGTTGTCCGCGGAGATCTCCTGGGTGACTGTTACCGGCAGGCGGTTGAGGATGCTGCTGTGTTCCTCGGCTTGCAGGCTGAGGCTGACATCACGCGCCTGCACCTTGATACGCAGCGCTTTGCCCACCGCCAACGGCGCATGGGCCACGCGCATGTGCAAGGCGCTGGCGGGCAGTTGCAGGGTGAGCAACTGATAGTGAGGGTCATAGGCACTGACCGCGCCGTCGATCACTACACCGGCGTCGTCGCCCCGCGCCAGGGGCAGGTCAAGCCGCGCCAGGGTTTCGCCGATGGGCCCGCTGGCCAGGGCCTTGCCGTCGCTGAGCAAGACGATGTGATCGGCCAGGCGTGCCACCTCATCCTGGGCATGGCTGACGTACAGCACCGGGATGTCCAACTCATCGTGCAGGCGTTCGAGGTACGGCAGGATTTCGCCTTTGCGCTGGCTGTCGAGGGCGGCCAGGGGTTCGTCCATCAATAACAAGCTGGGGCTGGTGAGCAACGCGCGGGCGATGCCAATGCGTTGGCGCTCACCGCCGGAAAGGTGCTGGGGATGGCGATCAAGCAGGTGGCCGATGCCGAGTAGCTCGGTGGCCTGGGCCATATCGACACGGCGCTGCTGGCGGGGAATACGTTTGAGGCCGAATTCCAGGTTGGCCCGCACCGACAGATGCACAAACAGGCTGGCTTCTTGAAAGACGTAACCCAGCGCGCGTTTATGGGGAGGCACGAACAACCCGTTACGGCTGTCTTGCCAGACGTCATCATTGATCTGGATAAACCCGTCTTCGGCACGCTCCAGCCCGGCGATGCAACGCAGACAGGTGGTCTTGCCGGAACCGGAATGCCCGTACAGCGCAGTCACACCGCGACCAGGCAAATGCAGATCCACATCCAGGGCAAAGGCCGAATACTTGAGGTGCAGGCGTACATCGATCATCGACATCAACTCCAGCCCATCTTGGTTTTACGGCTGGAATAGAGCGCCAGCAACACCAGGAACGCGAACACCACCATGGAACCGGCCAACCAGTGAGCCTGGGCATATTCCATGGCTTCAACATGGTCATAGATCTGCACGGACACCACCCGGGTCTTGTCCGGAATATTGCCGCCGATCATCAGCACCACGCCGAATTCACCGACGGTGTGCGCGAAACCCAGGATGGAGGCGGTGATAAACCCTGGTCGCGCCAAGGGCAAAATCACCGTGAAAAACGTGTCCCACGGATTGGCGCGCAAGGTCGCGGCCACTTCCAGCGGGCGTGTGCCGATGGCGGAGAACGCGTTCTGCAAGGGTTGCACCACGAACGGCATGGAATAGATCACCGAGCCGACGACCAGCCCGGCGAAGCTGAAGGTGAGGGTGCCCAGGCCCAGCCATTGGGTGAACTGGCCGACGTAGCCATTCGGGCCCATGGTCAGCAGCAGGTAGAAGCCGATCACCGTCGGTGGCAACACCAACGGCAGGGCAACGACAGCGCCGATGGGACCGCGCCACCAGGAGCGGGTGCGCGACAGCCACAGGGCGATCGGAGTGCCGATGACCAGCAGGATCAGCGTGGTCAGGGAGGCCAGTTGGACAGTCAACCAGATGGCGGAAAAATCGGCACTCGATAACGGCATTTACTTGGCCAGCTCGTAACCATAGGACTGGATGACAGCAGCGGCTTTAGGCCCCTTCAGGTAGTCGACCAACGCCTTGGCAGCGGCGCTGTCCTTGCCCTTGTTGAGGATCACCGCGTCTTGTTTGATCGGGTCGTGCAGGGCGGCGGGAACGATCCACGCCGAACCGCTGCTGACTTTGCCGTCTTTATAGATCTGCGACAAGGCGACAAAGCCCAGCTCGGCGTTGCCGGTGGACACGAATTGGTAGGCCTGGGTGATGTTCTGGCCTTCGACGATCTTGTCTTTGACCTTCTCGGTCAGACCTTCCTTGGCCAGCACTTGGGTGGCAGCGAGGCCGTAGGGCGCGGCTTTGGGGTTGGCAATCGACAGGTGCTTGAACTCGTTTTTCTTCAGCACGTCGCCTTTGGCGTCGACGTAACCTTCCTTGGCCGACCACAGCGCCAGGGTGCCGACGGCGTAGGTAAAGCGTGAGCCTTTGACGGCGTCACCTTCGGCTTCAAGCTTTTGAGGCGTAGTGTCGTCAGCGCTCAGGAATACTTCGAACGGCGCGCCATTCTTGATTTGGGTGTAGAACTGGCCGGTGGCGCCGTAGGCGGCGACCAGTGTGTGACCGGTGTCTTTTTCGAAGTCGGCGGCAATCGCTTGGATCGGTGCGGTGAAGTTGGCGGCCACGGCCACCTGCACTTCATCGGCATGCGCCGAACCGAAGGCGAGGGCAGCGACCAGGACCGCCAGGCGTGAGGCGTGAATCTTCATGAAGCAGCTCCTCTGAGGGTGTACGGCGCGTTATGGGTCGAAGGTGTAACCGCTATGTATGGGAATATATAGCGGTTGGCCATTGCCGGTACAGTGCAAAGTTGCCGCGGGAGCAGGTTCTATGAGGTGATTTTGGCCAGCGCCTGCTCCGCCAGTTCGCGCGTCAGCGCGTAGGTGGTGGTGTCTCTGCCCAGGCGCAGCGCCTGGCCGGACCAGAGGTTGCTGAAGCCTGCTTCGTCCTTGGCTTTGAGCGGAATCAGTGCACCACCGGCGGTAGGGAATGCGGGAGCCGCGGGGTTGATTGGACCCAGCTCACGCATGACCCGGTTGACGATGCCTCGTGCCGGGCGACCGGTGAACAGGTTGGTCAGTGCGGTCTCGCTGGCCTGGGCATGGCGCAATGCGTGGTGGTGCGAAGGGGTGACATTGGCTTCAGGGGTAAACAGGTAAGCCGTGCCGATTTGCACCGCCGAAGCACCCAGGGCAAAGGCCGCCACAATCCCGCGCGCATCACCGATACCCCCGGCGGCAATCACCGGCACGCTTACGGCGTCAACGACTTGTGGCAGCAAGGCGAACAGGCCGATCTGGGTGTTGAGATCATCGCTGAGAAACAAGCCACGATGCCCGCCCGCTTCACTGCCCATGGCGATAATTGCATCGCAGCCGTGCTGCTCCAGCCAGATCGCTTCTTCCACGGTGGTGGCCGAGGACAGCACTTTCGCGCCCGTGGCTTTTACCCGGTCGAGCAAAGCTTTTTCCGGTAGGCCGAAGTGAAAACTGACGACCTCGGGTCGCAATTCTTCGATGAACTGGCAAGCCGCTTCGTTGAACGGCTCGCGGTTGGACACGGGTGTTGGCGCCTGAAAATCGGCACCCAGTTCGCGGTAGTAGGGTTCCAGCAGGTCCTTCCAGTGGCGGTCACGCGCGGCGTCGGGTGCTGGCGGTTGGTGGCAGAAGAAATTCACATTGATCGGACGTGGGCTGGCCTCACGGACCGTGACCAACGCTTCGCGCAGTTGCGCGAGACTCAGTGCTGCAGCCGGTAATGAGCCCAGCGCCCCGGCTTTACTGGCCTCGATGACCATGGCGGTGGTAGTGCCCACGGCCATGGGCGCCTGGATGATGGGCAGTTCGATCCCCAGCAGGTCGATAATGCGGGTGTCGGGCCAGGTGCTCATGGGATGTCTCTCCAGCGTTAATGAGGCTTTTGGCTGTTTTAACAGGGCTCACAACACCCGGCCACTCTGTTTTATTCACTGGACGAACGGAACGTTTCGTGGTGTGCCACCCGTTGAGAGCGTCACCCCGCACCGCATGAATCCGCCCATCAATGTGGGTCGCGTGGGTTGCGTGGGTTTCCAAAGAGAAAGCACTCGCTAGGCCTTCGGCAACTGCTCCCGAGCGAGCAACTGCTGCTTGCGTTCCACACCCCAGCGGTATCCCGACAGATCGCCATTACTGCGTACCACGCGGTGGCAAGGAATGGCGACCGCAAGGCTGTTCGCGCCGCATGCCTGAGCGACTGCGCGGAAAGACTTCGGCGCGCCGATTCGTGCGGCGACTTGCGCGTAGCTGGCCGTGCTTCCCGGTGGAATGTCGCGCAAGGCTTGCCACACCCGTTCCTGAAAGGCCGTGCCGCGCAGATCCAGGGGCAGGTCCAGGCCGAGCGCAGGTGCTTCGATAAACCCCACGACCTGTGCCACACACTGTTCGAAGCGCTGGTCGGCGCCTACCAGTTCGGCCTTGGGAAACTGGTCCTGCAGATCGCGTACCAATTGGTCGGGATCGTCCCCCAGCAGAATTGCGCACACACCACGGGCACTTTGCGCCACCAGGATCGCCCCCAGCGTGCATTGACCGACCGCAAACAGAATCGCAGTGTTGGTACCGCCAGCCTTGTAATCACTGGGCTTCATACCGAGAAGCTGGTCAGCCGATTCATAAAAGCGGCTGTTGGAGTTGAAACCCGCGTCATACAAAGCCTCCGTCACCGAGTGCGAGGCTTTGAGCCCATCGCGCACCTTGCGTGAGCGATGGGCGCTGGCGTAGCCCTTGGGCGTCAATCCCGTGACGGCTTTGAACACGCGGTGGAAGTGGAAGGGACTGAGGTTGGCTTGCATGGCCAGCGCGTTCAGGCTGGGCGGGGTGTCAGCCTGTTCGATACGTCGGCAAGCGTCGGCTACCAGTTGCGCGTGGTGCGCAACCAACTGCGTCTGGTCCCCGGCTGCGCGTTTGCTGGCGCGATAACCTGCAGCTTCGGCCTGCGCCGCGGTGTCGAAAAATTCGATGTTTTCCGGGCGCGGCAAACGTGAGGCACTGCTGGGGCGACAGTACACACCGGTGGTCTTCACGCCGTAGACAAACAGCGCATCGGCCTTGGGATCGCGGGCCAGGATCGCTGCCCAGCGCGGGTCTTGTTCAGTCATCATGGTCGGCACTCTTGACGGATCGTTGGCCAGATTAATCGCGCCGTGCGCATCTGGACACTCCGAAGCTTGCGGTCAAATCAACCGGCAGTGCGAAACGTGAGGTTGATGCGTTGCGGCCCCATGATCGGATGCACACCGTCCTTGATCGGCATCACCCCGTGGAAGCGCAGGCGATCCACGCCACCCCAGACCACCACATCACCATGGAACAGCGAGACTTTCCGGGGTTTGTCACTGCGCTCATGTCCGCCAAACAGGAAAATCGCCGGTAGGCCAAGCGATATTGATACAACCGGCTCGCTATAGCGACGCTCGTTTTTGTCCTGGTGCAGGGACATTTTTGCGCCGGGCACATAGCGGTTGATCAGGCAGGCGTCGGGAGCAAAGTCGAAAAAGCCGGCCTGTGCCGCCGCCTGCACCGCCAATTGACGCAACACCTCTGGCATTTGTGGCCACGGCTGTTGACTGCGCGGGTCGACTGGCGAGTAGCGGTAACCGGACGTGTCGGTGGTCCAGCCCAGATCGCCGCAACTGCTCAATGCCGCCGACATGGTAAAACCGCCAGGTGTCACCATTTGCCGAAACGGTGACTGAGCCAGCACCCGTCGCAATTCCGGCAGAATGCGTTCAATCCAGGGTAGGGCTAGGCCCCGTAATACGTAGGACTGTTCGCCAATTTGCTCACGCCCTGCGGGTTGCTGCAAGGCGTCGTCGGCGAACAGGTCGGCGGTGGGGCCGGGCATTGGCTTACAGCGCCTTGCTCACATTGATGTCGGTGATTTCATCACTGGCATCGTGAATTTTCTCCAGGGCTTGCTTGGCTTCTTCCACGCTGTTGGTCTGCAGTTGGGCGAACTCAAAGCGGCGTTCGCCGTTGAGCTTGTACTTGATTACGTATTTTGTGGTGGTCACGGCTATTTCCTGTGAAGTGTGCGGATCAGCTCAGCTTGGAGCTGGTGCGCCGCACAATGCGGATCTTGTGGGACAACGCGGGTTTGCGGGTCACGCTGATTGCGCGGCGCGTGACCACGTCCAGGGTGATGTTCCAGAACCCGGTGCTCGGGGCGGTGATTTTGGCCGGGAACTTGTCGAAGGCGCCGCCGTGATAGGTGTGACGGCCGCCATTCTTGAAACTGCGAAAATTCGCATCGCTCATCAGACGGATATTACAAGTTTGCGAGCATTCGATGACGACAATGTCGCCCTCGTTGAGGTGCTCACGCTGATGGATGAATTTCATGGGTAGGGGCTCCAGAAGGGCTTTTTCTGAAAAATCAGAACGATACGTAGGTTAAGATGGAGTTTATCAGCCCCAGCACGTTTATTATCGGCCCGTCTTCAACGACGTCGACAATTTAAAACAGTTATTTACCGAGTTATCACGGATAAATCCTACGTGGGCGGGAGAAAATTACCATTCCCGCTGTCGTAGGATCTTTATCGGAGGTTTTAGTATGAAGTGGAGTGTGTTGGTTCTGGCCCTGGCGATTGGTGGGTGTGCTTCGGTTGCAGATATCAAGCAGACCCCTCCGACCTTGGCGGTTATTTCCGGGAAGAAGCCACAGGAATACGCCGCATGTGTGGTGCAGAAACTGTCGGCAACCCGTCGGCCACCGCAGATCGAACCGCATAAGGAAGGTGGTGTGCAGGTGATTGTGCCGCAAAAGTTTTCGGCCGATCCATCAGCGATTTTCGAAATTGATGAACGCTCCAGTGGTAGCAGTATCAAGCTCTACGAGAGCATGTCTAACGTGCCGATCCGTCCGGGTGACGTGAAGAAGGCTGGCGAGGACTGCATTTCCGGCTGATAACGCCCGTTTCACCCTGCGACTTCGAATCCGATAAAAAGCCTGGTCCCATGATTGCGGGGCCGGGCTTTTTTCATGGCTGTGTGTACGTAGATGGCAGTTCGCTATAATCTCGACCAAACGCCCCACGACAGTGTCTGCGCTCTTTCCAATTCCTACGACGATGAACCTATATGAACAAGATTCTTGCACTGATTGCGGTAATGGCACTCGGCGGCTGCACGACCACCTCTGACGTCTACCTGAAAAACGGCGAACAAGGGCTGACTATTGATTGTTCCGGCGAGGCCAATTCCTGGGCCAGTTGCTATGAAAAGGCCGACGCCTCCTGTGCAGGCACCGGTTACCGTATCGTCGGCACCGAAGGCACGCCTGCACTCAAGGAAAGTGAAAAGACCTTGGGCCAAGACGTAGGCAACTACAAAGGTCGCAGTGTAGTCGTGGTCTGCAAGTAAGCATTACGCCTACATTTGAATATCGGCAAACTTGATGCCTAATCCACGAATAGTCTCCACCAGATCATCCAGGCGAGGGAAAGACTCAACCTCGTCCTGATCGTCCACCAGGAAAAAACTGCGGCCACCGCTTTTCTTGAAGAATACGATCCACTCCCCAAGATCGGCCGGGCTCTGGATGATGTGAGTGGCCGTTATCTGGCCTTCGGCCTGGCGAGCCATGACGTGTTCGCGTTTCATGAAAGACTTCCCCAAAAAGACGAATGCCGAGTAAACCTAGGGTTTGCGCGGCATTTTTGCATTGATTCGGTCGAAAGTTTAACGGATGTGAGCGGGCGAGTCGTGTTGGACGGTGTTTTTGTCTCAGCGGCAAATAGAGACTGAGAGTTACGCTGCGTTTGTAGATTCCGAATGGGTCTAAAAAACTAGTATTTCTCACAGTACTCAGTCAATTCCCGGTTAATTCACAATGGCACTCACTGGTCGGAACGTTATTCCTGACGCTTAGCGGTGCAGGTGAGCAACGTCTGACGACCAGCGGACAACGTAACGATGCGGGCAAACGAACCAGGCAGAAAGCGCGGGCATTCAAGGGAAGCGAGTAGAACGTTTACGCGCGTGACGTGCGGTATCGGTCGGATGCTTGAGACGATGGGAATGAGCCGGGAGGCGCTATCATGAGCGAAATGGATACAGTTAAAGTGTCGTACATCCCAGAGGAATTTTGCGAGGGAAATGCTAGTGAAGTGACGCGTGTAGTGAAATATAGCGCCGGAGAAGCGTACGAACTTGTGTCATTAGTAGGTGGAGTGGCAACGTACGAAGCGCCGACAAGCGAAAATAACGTTGATAGCAGAGTTGTTCGCAACTCGATGATCGCGATGTTAGGCGCCTCAAACTATAGATCTAAGTACCCATCCTCTCTAAAGCACTTGTTCGTCGTTGACGTCACTAAATGGCAGCCGCCCGTAGTTGCTCCTGAGCCTCCGAGGACCGAATGCCCAGCTCGGCCCGCAGAGTGGCCCCAACAATTGGACTGGCCCCCAGTTCGGCCCCCAGCATGGCCCCCTGGCATACAGTGGCCCCCAGAAGGCATGCCAGTCGAGCAGCTTATAGAGGTATCAATAAAAAATAATTCAATTCGGTGGGAAGAGTTTTACCGAGATCGGTATCAATGAGGATACGGTTCCGAGCACGAAAAAGCCCCGTTAATCGGGGCTTTTTCGCGCAGCCTGCAAGGTTTACTTGCCTTTCGGCCGTTTGCTCGATGCATGCCCCGCTTCATCCACGAACACTTCAGCTACGGCGATAGCCTGGCTTTCGCTCGGAAATGCACCGGCGACGCTGTCGCCGTGGAAGTTGATCAAATGCCAACCGTCCGCTCGCTGTGTGATCAGGTAGCCGTTCACGCCTTTTGGTTCTGACATCTATCAAGTATCTCGTGGTGTGGTTCAAGGCCCTTATGATAGCGCCAAATACCGCAATCCAGCGCACGTTATTCCAAGTCAGTGTTCCGGTTGCAAAAGCGTGCTAAAAAGGGTGCAGCCCTTTGATACATTGAGGGGCAAGCGTCTTTCGCCGAGGCGGTGAGCATGCGCCTCGTAAGATCAGCGGAACTTACGCTGAGATTTTTTCTCTATGATGACATCGCAACGCCAGCAGGACCCATTGTAAGGTGACTGCGGCCTGATTAGACTGCGCCGAATTCCGTACGCACAGCCCTTTGTAAGGACTTATATGATCAAGAAATGCTT
>Ga0302347_1000374_pt1 | contig 74551 bp, 59 predicted proteins | sample PhyWR1_FD_202178 | JGI IMG/M metagenome (GOLD analysis project Ga0302347, IMG submission 202178) | Leaf surface microbial communities from wheat plants in UC Gill Tract Community Farm, Albany, California, United States - DLSL W.R1 (v2)... | ecosystem: Host-associated > Plants > Phyllosphere >... | reverse complement strand
AACCTGATGGCCGTGCTCAACCCGAACATCCGCCACGTCGCCATCGACGGCGCGCTGTTCCAGGCGGAAGTCGATGAACGCCAGATCATGGCCGTGCCAAGCGTGTACCTCAACGGTGTGAACTTCGGCCAGGGCCGCATGGGCCTGGAAGAAATCCTCGCCAAGCTCGACACCAGCGGTATCGAAAAAGCCGCTGAAAAAATCAGCGCCAAAGATGCGTTTGACGTGTTGGTGGTCGGTGGCGGCCCAGCCGGTTCTGCCGCAGCCATCTACGCCGCACGTAAAGGGATCCGCACCGGTGTTGCTGCCGAACGTTTTGGCGGGCAAGTGCTGGACACCATGTCCATCGAGAACTTTATCTCGGTACAGGAAACCGAAGGCCCGAAACTGGCCAGCGCCCTGGAAGCCCACGTGCGTCAGTATGACGTGGACATCATGAACCTGCAGCGCGCCACCAGCCTGATCCCGGCAAAAAATGCCGGCGACTTGCACGAAATCCGCTTTGAGAGCGGTGCGAGCCTCAAGTCCAAGACCGTGATCCTGGCCACCGGCGCCCGCTGGCGTGAAATGGGTGTGCCGGGCGAGCAGGAATACAAGGCCAAGGGCGTGTGCTTCTGCCCGCACTGCGACGGCCCGCTGTTCAAAGGCAAGCGTGTAGCGGTGATCGGCGGCGGTAACTCGGGTGTTGAAGCGGCTATCGACCTGGCCGGTATCGTCAGCCATGTGACCCTGCTTGAATTCGACAACAAGTTGCGCGCCGATGCGGTGTTGCAGCGCAAGCTCTACAGCCTGCCGAACGTGGACGTGATCACCAGCGCGCTGACCAGCGAAGTCAAGGGTGATGGCCAGAAAGTCACCGGCCTGGCGTACAAGGATCGCGACAGCGGTGAGTTCAAGACCATCGACCTGGAAGGTATCTTTGTGCAGATCGGTTTGCTGCCTAACACCGACTGGCTCAAAGGCACCGTGGAGCTGACACCGCGTGGCGAAATCATTGTGGATGCGCGTGGCGAGACTTCACTGCCAGGTGTATTCGCTGCCGGTGACGTCACAACCGTGCCGTACAAGCAGATCGTGATCGCCGTAGGCGAGGGCGCCAAGGCCTCCCTGAGTGCTTTCGACCACCTGATCCGTACTTCCGCCCCAGCGTAAACCCGGGCCCGGAAATGAAAAACCCCATGAGTGATCATGGGGTTTTTTATTGCGTAAGACTTTTACAGCGGCGCTGGCTGAATAATCTCGACCCAATAAGCATCCGGGTCTTTGATAAAGGCCAGGCTCTTCATGCGGCCGTCGCTCAGGCGCTTCTGGAAGTCACAGCCCAGGGCTTCGAAACGCTCGCACGCAGCGACGATATCCGGCACCGAAATGCAGATATGGCCAAAGCCACGCGGGTCGGTGTTGCCGTTGTGGTAGGCGAAGTCAGCGTCGTTTTCGGTGCCGTGGTTGTGGGTCAGTTCCAGGATCCCCGGGATCGACTTCATCCACTGGGTACGCGCAGCGGCGTCGGCCGGGATCTGGGATTTGTCGACCAGGGCGAGGAAATACAGGCTGAATTCGGCTTCCGGGAAGTCACGTTTTTCAACCAGCGAAAACCCCAGGACGCGGGTGTAGAAATCCAGCGACTTGGTGATGTCCTTGACCCGCAGCATGGTGTGGTTGAACACGAAGTTCGAGGTGGCGGTGTCAGGTTGGGCGGTGACGCCCGGGAAGGTGTTCAATTCGTGCAGGCTCATGGGCCCTCCAGAAAAAAATGGGCTTGCGGCAAGCATCCGTAGCCGGGCCATGATACGCAAGGCTTCCCGGCGGCGCCAAATGAAAAAGGTCGGCCAGGCCTTGCGGGAGCGGGTGGCGGGGCTCAAACTTTGTCGCTTGAACCTTGGGCGTTTCCTGCAATGATCGGATTTCGTAAGTCGCTGTTGAGCACCGTATGTTTACTGTTGGGCAGCCCCACTGTGCTGGCGGCCGACCCGGAGATTCATTGGCCCAGTGGCTGGCAGGTGGAGGAGGTGGTGCCCGACGATCAGGCGCCGGTGAAACCCTCGTCGGTGTCGCGCCAACGGGCTATCAAGAACGATGAGAACGGCACCACCTTGATGGTCATGGAGTTGACCGGCACGCCGATTGAGGCAGGGCATAAAGTTAATCTTCAAGGTGTTTTGCTGGAAATGCGTAAATCCATCCAGAAGGATTTTGCCCAAGGCGGTTATCAAAGTGTCTGCACCAAGATGCACCCGGCGACATTGAGTCGCCTTGAAGCGCTGGAAACTACTTGCGTGATAACTGAAAACGGTCGTCACGTGCTTTCACAAACATTGGTCGGTGCTGTTGATACCGATAAGGCCTATGTTTTTTCATACGCAGGCCAGGCCCAAGCATACGAAGCGAGTAAGGATGAAGTCAGTTCGGTGCGCGACAGCCTGAAACTTTAAATCATCCTGTCGAGCGCTTTTGAACAAAATGAAATGTTATTTAAGTTCGGTTCCGAACCGCTGAATAAAAAAAGCCCCGCATACGCGGGGCTGTTTTTAGTACCGGTTGATCACTTGCGCAGCCAGGACTCTACAGTGTCGGAACCGTGCTGTTCCTTCCAGGCTTTGAGGCCGCGGTGGTTGCCACCCTTGGTTTCGATCAGCTCACCGGTATGCGGGTTCTGGTAAACCTTGACCACGCGCGCGCGGCGCTGTTTTGGTGCGGGGGCGGCCGCAGCGCCAGCCTTGCCCAGGCTAGGGTCGAGGATGGCGATGATGTCACGCAGGCTTTTGCCGTAAGTCTTCATCAACCCTTGGAGCTTTTCTTCGAATTCGATTTCTTTCTTCAGGCCGGCGTCATTCTTCAGGGATTCCAGCTGGGCAAGCTGCTCTTGAAGGGCTTTTTCTGCTGCGCGAAATTCGGCGAGTCTGGACAAAATAGGTACTCCAAATAGTGTTGTTGGCTGATATCAACTGCAAACAAAGCTGTAAGCCAAGAGCGTTAAGGCAACTCAGAAAAGACGCCTTCCTGCGAGTTCTGCACAGGCAGGAAAAAATTGTAGTAGTTAATCGGCTACGAGTAAATCACGTCTTTTGTTTCACTTACATTATTTCAACACGTCTAGTCCATGGCTATTCAATGGCCGGCCAGGGATTTAATGAATTCATCCCCGGGCAATGGCCGGCCAAACAGGTAGCCTTGTAGGAAATCAACACCCCGGGCCGCCAGATATTCGCACTGCTGCGCTGTTTCTACCCCTTCTGCGACGACGCCCAGGTCGAGCTTGCCCGACAAGTCTATGATGCTGTCCAGAATATGCCCGGAGAGTGCATCTGCACCAATCATGGCGACAAAACTCTGGTCGATCTTCAAGTAGTCCACATTGAAGTTGCGCAAGTAACCCAGGCTGGAATGCCCGGTACCGAAGTCATCAATGGCAATCAGTACGCCCAGTTCATGCAGGGCGTCGAACAGGCGGCGGGTAATGTCGGTGGGCACGATCAGCTCGCGCTCGGTCAACTCCAGCACCAGGGTGACCTGCCCAGGCGCAAAGGCGGCGAGGAACTCACGGCAATCCTCCACCAGGGCCAGGTCCTCGCAGTGGCGGGCGGTGATATTCACCCCGATATGGAAGCCCGGGCACAAACGCGCGGCATGCGGGGCCAGTTGCGCTGCGGTCTGGCGCATCAGGGCACGGGTCATAGGGACGATCAGGCCGCAATCCTCCGCGAGGGGGATAAACAGGTCCGGCCGTACCAGGCCTTCCTTGGGGTGCTGCCAGCGCATCAACACTTCGCAGCCGGCCCATTCACGGGTGTCGCCGCGCACCACCGGCTGAAAGTACGGGATGAATTCATTGGCGCCCAGCGCCCGTTGCAGCTCCTGGGTCGGGGCCGAAACGCGTTTTTGCAGCCAGTGCGCGAGCAAACCGGCCAATACACCAAAGAACAGCACCAGGCTGAATGGCGCGGGGTATCGCGCCTGCATGTAACGCCACACTTCGCCGGCCGGCATGCCAACCTCGACGCTGTACTGATAGCGCGCCGACGCCAACTGCTGCGGGGCCACGGCAAACACCGGTAGCGCGCTGTTTTGCACCTTGCCATCGGCACCGAGCCAGTTGGGGCCGACCTGCAGCACCAACTGCGCATAACGGCTGATCAGGCGCAGCGCGTTGGTCAGGTGGTAGCCGTCAATGGAGGCAAACGCGGCTTTGTCGCCCTCAACCAGGCGGTACACCAGCAGCGCGGTATCCGGCGTCACCGGGTTGCCGTTCATCAACCACAGTTTGCCGTCCACATAGTCTTCGGGGTTTACCCGCGACTCGTAATTGCCGCCGAACAATGAACTGCAATAGATGTTTTTCTGCCACGACAACGTGGTGGCGCGCACAAACGGCCGGCGCGTGACCTGCTCGCGCAACGCCAATTGCGCGCCGTTGTCGCAAGGCTGCCCTGCCAGCGGCAGCAAGGCCTGGGCGGCGAGGGCGGTGTTGTCGAGCATCAGGTCGAATTGACGCACGGCTTCTTCGGCGGTTCGCGCAGTGCTCTGCTCCAGGCTGCGTTCAGCCTGCCAATGCAGGATGACCAGCCCCAGAAAAACCGGTAGCAGGCCGCACAGCACACTGATCGAATGGCGGGTGAGGGGTTTTCGCGGGCCTTTGACGGTGAGGGGCATGGAGGTGAAGGCCTGTTGCGTAAGGGGCTAGGGATGCGCCGATGATAGACGGACGGGCTCAAATAAGCTCGCCAGACCCAGCCCCTGCGCAATCTCGATGAATGCCAGCGTGGCCGGTGAGGCCTGGCGGCGATCAAGCACGGCCAGGCCGATCCGCCGTGGTACGCGCGGCGCCAGTGGCCGTTTCACATAGCTCGGGTCGTGCGCCTGTGGCAACGATGCCTCTGCGACGATGCTCAGCCCGTCCCCACGGCTGACGGCCTCCAGGGTGCTGAGCAACTGGGCGCAGCGGTAACGCACTTTGGGCCGCAACTGTGCGGCGTTGAACAGGCGCGTAACGAGTTCGCTAGAACCTGCCTCGGTGAGGATAAACGGATCGTCACACAGGTCCCGCAGGGTGAGCGTGTCTCGCAAGGCCAGTGGGTGGTCAGCCGGCAGCAACGCCATCATCTGGTCCTCGAACAACGCAACGGTGTCGAAACGCTCCTGGTCCAGCACCACAAAGCCCACGTCGATGCGCCGCTCATCCAGCCACTGCAGCACATGCCGGTCGGGGCCTTCGTCGACGTGCACCTCGATCCCGGGGTGGGCTGCGCGGAACCGAGCGAGAATGGCGGGCAGCAGGCGAATCGATGCGGTAGGCCCGAATGAGCCGATGCGCAGGGTGCCGCGTTTCATACCTTGGGCGTCGGCGGCTTCCTGCTGCAAGGTGTTGGCCAGGCCCAGCATGGCACGGGCGCGCCCGAGCAATTGCAGGCCAATATCACTCGGTTCCACCAGGCTCTGATGGCGCCGAAACAATTCCACGCCAAGCTCCTGTTCCAGAGCCTTGATGGCGTGGGACACCGCCGACTGGCTGATGCCCAAGCGGTGGGCCGCGCTGGTAAAGCCCTGCAACTCGGCCACCAGGGAGAAAATTTCCAATTGCGTCAGGGTCATGAGTGATAGCTCATTTTACGATGATCGATCATTAGCCGAAGAATACGCCAATTCTCGCCAACCCTGAGCCATTAACCATGAGCGACCGCCTGACCTACTGCAAACTCGCCGCCGTCACCATGATTTGGGGCGGCACCTTTGTCGCCGGGCGCTTTCTGGCGGATCAGAACCCGCTGCTGATCGCCAGCCTGCGGTTTGTCCTGGCCAGCGTGGCATTGCTGCTGTTCATGGCGTTTGCGCGGATTCGCCTGGCACGCCCAACCCCTGGGCAACTGGTGCAACTGGCAGTGCTGGGGTTGTTCGGGATTTTTTTCTACAACCTGTGTTTCTTCTATGGGTTGCAGTACATCAATGCGTCGCGGGCTTCGTTGATTGTGGCGCTGAACCCGGCGGTCATCGGCTTGGCGAGCTGGTTGTTTTACAAGGAGCGCCTGAGCCGTATCAAGCTGATGGGGATTGCGCTGTGCCTGGTGGGCGCTGCGGCGGTGATTGTCAGCCGTAACCCGCAGCTGCTGCAGGCAGGCGCCGATGCCTGGGTCGGCGACTTGCTGATCCTCGGCTGTGTAGCGGGGTGGGGCGTTTACTCGCTGTGCGCCCGCGGGCTCAATCACAGCCTCGGGCCGTTGCAGACGGTCACCTGGTCGGTGCTGCTGGGAACACTGATGCTCACCGTCACCATGCTGGCCACCGGAAACCTTAGCGTAGAAGGCCTGGGCAACCTGCATTGGCCCCAGCTGTTGAGCCTGGCCTACCTGGGCATTCTGGGCTCGGCCCTGGCGTACATCGGCTACTACGATGGCATCCGGCGTATCGGCGCCACGCGGTCCGGCGTGTTTATCGCGCTCAACCCGCTGACCGCCGTGATCTGCGGCGCGCTGCTGCTGGGCGAGCAGATCAGCGTGCCGATGCTGGCGGGCGGGGTAGTTATCCTGCTGGGCATCTACCTGTGCAACAAACCCCTTGCACCGGCCAGGGCAATGGGGATTTGATAAGAGTACGGACAAACATGGTTACGCTGTGTAGAATCGATTTACGCATACAAGAATATGGACTTGCGCTCACGCAAGCCTCGGCCGTCAGAGACTAGTGACACCATGAAGCTACTCGGCTCCCCCCTCATCTTTGGTGACTTCCTCGCCCGCAGCGTGCGAGGGCTCTCCTGCGCGCCACCCTGCACCCTCATCCTTGCTTGCAACTAACGGATTGCTACCCACAAGAATGATGAGGTGCCGAAATGGCCGACCAATACGAAAACCCAATGGGCCTGATGGGCTTTGAATTTATCGAATTCGCATCGCCGACTCCGGGGACCCTGGAGCCGATCTTCGAGATCATGGGCTTCACCAAAGTTGCGACCCACCGTTCCAAGAACGTGCACCTGTACCGCCAGGGCGAGATCAACCTGATCCTCAACAACGAGCCCGACAGCCTGGCCTCCTACTTTGCCGCCGAGCACGGCCCGTCGGTGTGCGGCATGGCGTTTCGCGTCAAGGACTCGCAAAAAGCCTACAGCCGCGCGCTGGAACTGGGTGCCCAGCCGATCCATATCGAAACCGGCCCGATGGAACTGAACCTGCCCGCCATCAAGGGCATCGGCGGTGCGCCGCTGTACCTGATCGACCGTTTCGGTGAAGGCAGCTCGCTGTATGACATCGACTTCGTGTACCTCGAAGGCGTGGAGCGCAACCCGGTCGGCGCCGGCCTCAAGGTCATCGACCACCTGACCCACAATGTGTATCGCGGGCGCATGGCCTACTGGGCCAACTTCTACGAGAAGCTGTTCAACTTCCGTGAAGCGCGCTACTTCGATATCAAGGGCGAATACACCGGCCTCACGTCCAAGGCCATGAGCGCCCCGGACGGCATGATTCGCATCCCGCTGAACGAAGAGTCGTCCAAGGGTGCAGGGCAGATCGAAGAATTCCTGATGCAGTTCAACGGCGAGGGCATCCAGCACGTGGCGTTCCTCACCGAGGACCTGGTGAAAACCTGGGACGCGCTGAAAAAAATCGGCATGCGCTTCATGACCGCGCCGCCGGATACCTACTATGAAATGCTCGAAGGCCGCTTGCCGAACCACGGCGAGCCGGTCGACCAGTTGCAGGCACGCGGTATTCTGCTGGACGGTTCCTCGATCGAAGGCGACAAGCGCCTGCTGCTGCAGATCTTCTCGGAAACCCTGATGGGCCCGGTGTTCTTCGAGTTCATCCAGCGCAAGGGCGACGATGGCTTTGGCGAGGGCAACTTCAAGGCGCTGTTCGAATCCATCGAACGCGACCAGGTCCGTCGCGGTGTATTGACCGCCGACTGAGTATAAAAAAAGCCCTGGCATGCCAGGGCTTTTTATTGCCTGCGATTCAGGCTTTACGCTGCCGCACCAAGTGCTTGAACCCTTCGAATACCAGCACCATCACCGCGATCCAGATCGGAATGTAGGTCAGCCACTCACCCGATTTGATCCCTTCACCCAGCAACAATGCCACCACCAGCAACAGCACCGGCTCGACGTAACTGAGCAAGCCGAACAGGCTGAACGCGAGCAAGCGGCTGGCGATGATATAGCTCACCAGTGCCGAGGCGCTGATAAGGCCCAGTATGGGGATCAATGCATACAGTTTCGGGTAGGCATCCATCACCGCAAAACCCTGCTCACCGCTTTGCACAAACCACCAGGCTACTGGCAGCATCAGCGCCATATCCAGCCAGAGCCCGCCCAGGTTGTCGGTCTTGAGGTGTTTGCGCACGATGAAGTACAGCGGGTAACCGATGATCACTACCAGCGTGGCCCACGAAAACCCGCCAGCCTGGTACAACTCGTTGAGCACCCCGAGGCCGGCGAAGAATACTGCGATCTTTTGCAGGTAGGACAACTGCTCGCCCCACACCAGGCGCCCGGTCAGCACCATGGTCAGCGGCAACAGGAAGTAGCCCACCGACACATCCAGGCTGCGCCCGTTCAGCGGCGCCCACATGAACAGCCACAACTGCACGCCCAGCAACGCCGAAGACACCACTACGCCGCCAATCAACCGAGGCTTGGCCGCCAGTACCCGCAATAAATCCCACACCCGCCGCCATTCGCCGCTGACCAGCATGAACACGGTCATGCACGGCACGGTGAGCAACATGCGCCAGCCGAAAATTTCCAGGCCGCTCAACGGCGTGAGCAGCGATGTGAAGTAATACATCACGGCAAACAACACCGAGGCCGAGACCGATAACACAACACCTTTAGACACGCTGTCCTCTCGCAAACCGAGTTGTACACATAGAAGCGTGCATTATGGTGCCTGCGGCGCGAAACGGCTGCTCTGTTTTGGGGCGTATTGCGGGAAATTTTCGCGCCTGGCTGATTTGCGCGGGTTCGTTTGCCTACGGGCGTGCGATCCGACCCGAGACAAAGTGGCCCACATCATTGAACCCCGGCGTCGACGAATGCCCCGGCGTCACCAACGAATCGATAAACGCCTCATCCTGCGCCGTGATCGTCACGTCCAGCGCGCCGGTATAGGCGTCCCACTGCGCCTCGGTACGCGGGCCGACGATGGCCGAGCTGACGGCCGAGTTGTTGAGCACCCAGGCAATCGCAAATTCGACGATCCCCACCCCGCGCCCCTGGGTGTATTGCTGGATCTGCTGGGCGATGCGCAGCGACTCCATGCGCCATTCGGTTTCCAGGATGCGCTTGTCCTGGCGCGCCGCGCGGCTGCCGGCTTCGGGGGTGACATCCGGGGCATATTTGCCGCTGAGCACGCCGCGCGCCAACGGGCTGTAAGGCACTACACCGAGGCCGTAGGCCGCTGCGGCGGTGATCTGCTCGCTCTCGGCCTGGCGGTTGACGATGTTGTACAGCGGCTGGCTGATCACCGGCTTGTCCACGCCCAGTTGCTCGGCCACGCGGATCACCTCGGCGATGCGCCAGCCACGGTAGTTGGACAGGCCCCAGTAGCGGATCTTGCCCTGGCGAATCAGGTCGCCGATGGCCGATACGGTGACTTCCAGCGGGGTGTTGTGGTCTTCGCGGTGCAGGTAATAGATGTCGAGGTAATCGGTGTCCAGTCGAGTCAGGCTGGCCTCCAGCGCATTGAAAATACGCTTGCGGCTCAAGCCACTGCGGTTGGGCAGGCCGTCGGTGGGGCCAATCGCGACTTTGGTCGCCAGCACCCAGTCCTCACGATGGCGGGCAATGGCCTCGCCGACGATTTCTTCGGAGCGCCCGCCGGTGTAGACGTCCGCCGTGTCGATAAAATTGATGCCCTGGTCCCAGGCCTTGTCGATGATGCGCAGCGAGTCCTCGGTGTTGGTCTGTTCGCCAAACATCATGGTGCCCAGGGTCAAGGCGCTGACCTTCAACCCGGACTGGCCCAATGTGCGGTAAATCATGCAAAGCTCCTTGCGGCAGGGAAAGGTGAGCTATGCAATACCAGACTCAAGGGCTCTGGAACAAGCCCTGGGGGTGTTTCTTCATGCAGACAGCAAAGCCTGACAGCGCTCCTGTAAAAATCGATGCAGCACCTTCACGCGTTCCGACACTTGCAGGCGGTGCGGGCACATCAGGTTGAATGGCGTGGGTTCGCCTTGCCATTCAGGCAACAGCGGCACCAGCCGTCCGGCCTTGATATCGCGGGCAATATCAAGGTTGGCCTTGTAGGCGATGCCGTGGCCGGCCAGGGCCCAGCGCCGCACGATTTCACCGTCGTCGCTGAGGTAGTCGCCTGTAACCTCAACCTCCTGCAGCACTGCGCCCTGGCGAAAATACCACGTGCTGTTGGCCCGGCCCCGGCGCATATAGCGCAGCGTACTGTGCCGGGCCAGATCGGCAGGCGCACGCGGTGTCCCGTGGCGGGCCAGGTAGTCCGGGCTGGCGCAGGGAATACGATGGTGACCGGGCACCACCGGCAGCGCCACCAGGCTGGAGTCCTGGGGCACGCCAAACCGCAGGGCGATGTCGACAGTGTCGCGGAACAAATCGGCATTGCTGTCGTTGAGCAATAATTGCAGACGGATATTCGGGTGTTCGCGCTTGAACTCGTCCAACCAGCCCAGTAGCACATTACGCCCAAAATCCGAGGGCGCCGCCAGTTGCAACAAGCCGCTGAGGCTCTGGCCTTGCTGCTTGATCGCTTGTTCGCCTTCGGACAGCGCTTCCAGCGCCACGCGCACGCTATCCAGGTAGCGCCGACCTTCTTCGGTCAAGCGCATGCTGCGGGTCGAGCGCGCCAGCAGGCGCATGCCCAGCCGAGTTTCCAGGCGTTTGAGGGCGATACTCGCCGCCGCCGGTGTCAGGCTTAGGCTGCGGGCCGCCGCCGATAGGCTGCCCGTATCGGCCGTGCGTACGAAGACTTCAAGGTCGAGGATTGAGCTCATTTGTAAAAATCCTTTAAAGATCTTGTCGTTTTACCGGGATTTTTCGCCGATTGCCAAGCTGGGAAGATGAACGCTCACTTTCTGACCCAGGACCTTTCCCATGAACTCTTCCCTCAACGGTAAAACCGTCGTCGTCATTGGCGGCAGCAGCGGTATCGGCGCCGCCGTGGCCAAGGCCGCAGTCGCCCGTGGCGCACAGGTGGTACTGGCCGGGCGACGTTTGACCTCGGGCAGCGAAAACGGCCTGCGCAGCGAACCGGTGGATGTCACCGACGCCGCTTCCGTGCAACGCCTGTTCGAGGCCGTGGGGCGCTTTGACCACCTGGTCTACACCTCCGGCCCATCGGTGCGCGCCAAGCCGCTGGTGGAAACCGATCTGGATGAGGCCCAGGAAAACTTCAATGTAAAACTCTGGGGATCGCTACGGGCGATTCAGCTGGCGCTGCCGTTTCTCGATGAGCACGGCAGCATCAGCCTGACTTCGGGGCAACTGGGGCGCAAATTGGCGCCGGGACAGTTCATCAAGACCGGCATCAACGCCGCCACAGAGGCACTCGGCAAGCAGTTGGCCAAGGAGCTGGCGCCGCGTCGGGTCAATGTGATCAGCCCGGGGGTGATTGATACGCCGGCGTATGCGGGGCTTGGGGAGGAACAGCGGCTGGCGATGTTTGCCAAGGCGGGTGGTGCACTGCCGGTTGGGCGTGTGGGGCAGGCTGAGGAGGTGGCGGCGGGGTACGTGCTGGCCATGGAAAATGGCTTTATGACCGGCGCTGTTATCGACATCGACGGCGGCGGCCTGCTGTAAACACAGAGCAAAATGTGGGAGGGGGCAAGCCCCCTCCCACATTATTGATCGCGTTAAGCCTTGAGGGTACGCGTCATCCGCAGCGCCAGCACGCTACCGGCGACGATCACGGCTGCCAGCAGGTACAAAGCAATATCCGTAGACCCCGTAGCATCCTTCACAAACCCGACAATATACGGGCTGAGGAACCCCGCCATTTGCCCCATGGAGTTGATCAACGCCAAACCACCCGCCGCCGCACCGGCACTGAGCATGGCAGTCGGCACTGGCCAGAACATCGGCAGGCCGGTGAGGGCGCCCATGGTGGCGATGGTCAGGCCGAGGATGGCGATGGCCGGCGTGGTGGCGAAGTTCACCGCGATCACCAGGCCGATGGCGCCCATTAGCATCGGCACCACCAAGTGCCAGCGGCGCTCTTTGCGCAAGTCTGCCGAGCGGCCCACCAGCAGCATGAACACCGCCGCCAGCAGGTAGGGGATTGCACTGAGCCAGCCAATCACCAGGTTATCGCTGAACCCCAGGTTCTTGATGATCGACGGCAGCCAGAAGTTGATCGCGTACACGCCGCTCTGGATGCAGAAGTAGATCAAGCCGAATGCCCAGATCGCCGGGTTCTTGAAGACTTCCGCCAGCGAGTCAGTGGTGGTTTTCGGCTTGTTGGCCAGGTCCGTGGCCTGGTCGGCTTCCAGCACCGCGCGTTCGTGGGGCTTGAGCCACTTGGCGTGGGCAAAACTGTCGCTGAGCAGGAAGTAGGCGAGGGCGCCGAGGATCACGGTCGGGATGCCCTGCAACAGAAACATCCACTGCCAGCCGGCCAAACCGCCCTGGCCGGCGGCGAAGTGGTTGAGGATCCAGCCGGAGAACGGGCTGCCGAGCAAGCCCGATACCGGGATCGCCGACATGAACAGCGCCATGATCCGCCCACGGCGGAACGTGGGGAACCACTGCGAGAGGTACAGCACCACACCGGGGAAGAAACCGGCTTCGGCGGCACCGGTAAACAGGCGCAGGGTATAGAAATGCGTCGGCGTGGTGACGAACAGCAGGCAGGTGGACAGCGTGCCCCACACGATCATCATCAACGCAATCCAGCGCCGTGGACCGAACTTGGTCAGCGCCAGGTTGCTCGGCACGCCGCACAGCACGTAGCCGATAAAGAAGATCCCGGCACCGAGGCCATAGACGGTTTCGCTGAATTTCAATGCATCGAGCATCTGCAACTTGGCAAAGCCAACGTTTACCCGGTCGAGGTAGTTGAACAGATAGCAGATAAAGATGAAGGGGATCAGGCGCAGGGTGATGCGCTTGTAGATGGCGTTTTTATCGTCATCGGTGGCCAGTGTGGCAGCGGCGCTCTGTGACATGGGAATCTCTCTTTATTATGATTTTTTGCGATGCGAGGTTAACGTTGATCGCCCAAAGAGTCTCGGCCACCCAGCGGGTTGCTGTCTTTGTGCTCGCGCACAGCGAAGCAGGCTTTGCGCTGTGCCTGTGAACAACCACGCCGTTTAAGGAACTTAGCCCCATGTTCGAGCTGGATCATGACCTGGCGCAGGATATCGTCAATCGCACCATGGCGATCCTGCCCTATAACGTCAATGTCATGGACAGCCAGGGCCTGATCCTCGGCAGCGGCGAGCCGGAGCGCATCAACACCCGCCACGAAGGCGCGCAACTGGTGCTGGCGAATGGGCGCGTGGTCGAAATCGACGGGCAGACCGCCAAGCACCTCAAGGGCGTGCAACCGGGTATCAACCTGCCGCTGATGCACGATCAGCGCCTGATCGGCGTGCTGGGCATCACCGGCGAGCCGGAAGGCCTGCGCACCTACGCCGAGCTGGTGCGCATGACCGCCGAGATGCTGGTCAGCCATCGCCATCAGCAGGTCGAGCAACAATGGCGGCGCCAGCGCTGCGACGACTTGCTGGCCCTGTTACTGGCCGACAGCGGTGACTCTCCACGCCTGGTCGACGAAGCGCAGCAACTGGGGCTCAAGCCGCAGCTGACGCGCACGCCGTACTTGTTCGAGCTGGGCGTGGGGCAATCGGCCGAGGCCTTGAGCACCTGGCTGACCTCGCGCTACCCGGACAGCTGGTGTGTCAGCTCGGCGCAGTTTTCGCTGCTGTGGTGCCGACCGGCCGCCACGCCAGTGGACAACCCGCGCCTGCTGGAAAAACTCCAAGGCCTCGGCTGGACCGTCCTGCGCGTGGCCGTGGGCGGGCAGGCCGATGGCCTGGCCGGTCTGCGCCGTTGTTACCGTCGCGTCGGCGACTTGCTGGCCTACGGTCGCGATGTGCTGCCGCAGTCGCAGTTGTTGACCCTCAACCGCTACCGCCTGCCGGTGATGCTCTGGCGCCACCGCAACGACGATGCCCTCGACGAACTGCTCAACCCCTTGCGCAAGGTGCTGGCCAAGGACAACAACGGCCAACTGTTGGCGACGCTGCGCAGTTGGTGCGAACACGATGGGCAAAGTCAGGCCTGCGCCGACGCTCTGGGCATCCACCGCAACAGCCTGCGCTACCGCATGGAACGCATCGCCGAACTCAGCGGCGTCGACCCGCTGACTCTGGACGGCATGCTCGCGTTGTACCTGGGTGTGCAACTGCTGCCGCAGCCTTTGTAGAAATGAACAACAAAGCTCACCCGCACTTGTGCATCCGACCGGCGTCATTGCCGGTGCCAACTGGCAGCATGGGCGTCATAAAAACCGGAGAAAGCCCATGAAAATCATCATCGCCCCCGACTCGTTCAAGGACAGCCTGAGTGCCGAAGGCGTGGCCCAGGCCATTGCCGAAGGCTTGACGCAGGTGTGGCCTGACGCGCAGCTGGTCCTGTGCCCAATGGCGGATGGTGGTGAAGGCACGGTGGAATCGGTATTGGCGGCGTGCAATGGCGAGTTGCGCAGCCAAACCGTTCAGGGCCCTCTGGGCGGTAACGCTGACGCGCATTGGGGCTGGTTGGCCGAGAGCCGCACCGCCCTCATCGAAATGGCCGAGGCCAGCGGCCTGCAACTGGTCGCGCCGGGCCAGCGCGACGCCTGCTCCAGCACCACCTTTGGCACTGGCGAACTGATCCGCGCCGCGCTGGACCTGGGCGCCGAGCGCATCATCCTGGCGATTGGCGGCAGCGCTACCAATGACGGCGGCGCCGGTGCGATGCAAGCCCTCGGCGTGCAACTGTTCGACGCCCAGGACCACGCCCTGGCACCCGGCGGCCTGGCCCTGGCGCGCCTGGCACGTATCGATCTCGAGCACCTGGACCCGCGCCTGGCCCAGGTACGCTTTGAAATCGCCGCCGACGTGAACAACCCGCTGTGCGGCCCCCACGGTGCCTCGGCGATTTTCGGCCCGCAAAAGGGTGCGAATCCCGAGCAGGTGCAGCAGTTGGACGTCGCCCTTGGCCATTTCGCCGACCACTGCGCCAAGGTGCTGCCCAAGGACGTGCGCGAGGAGCCCGGCAGCGGCGCCGCCGGCGGCCTGGGCTTTGCCGCCAAGGCGTTTCTCGGCGCGCAATTTCGCGCCGGTGTGGAGGTGGTTGCCGAACTGGTCGGCCTGGACGCCGCCGTGCGCGGCGCTGACCTGGTGATCACCGGCGAGGGCCGCTTCGACGCCCAGACCCTGCGCGGCAAAACCCCGTTTGGCGTGGCGCGTATCGCTCAACAACACGGCGTGCCGGTGATCGTCATCGCCGGCACCTTGGGCGAAGGGTACGAGCAGATGTACGCCCATGGCGTCGACGCCGCCTTCGCCTTGCCCAGCGGCCCGATGAGCCTGGAGCAGGCCTGCAGCGAGGCACCGCGCCTGTTGCGCGAGCGCGCGGCGGATATCGCACGGCTGTGGCGCACGGCTGCGGGGCGCTGACGCACAGCCCTGAACATGGGACAATCCGCGCCTTTTCGACACGGAGAGTCCCCATGCTGCGCCGCGCCTTCCCGGCCCTGTTACTGACCGCCATCACCGCCCAAGCCTTCGCTCAACCGCCCGCCGAAACCGTGCCACTGCTGCGGGAACTCAAGCAGTGGGTCATCGGCTGCGACAACCTGCGAAATTGCCACGCCCTCAGCGCGCCCAGTGGCGTCGATGAAGAAGACTACAGCTCGCTGACCCTGCATATCTGGCACCAGGCCGGGCCGCAAGGGTACCTGCGCTTGCGTTTTGATCATCGCGGCGAGGCGCTGGACCTTGCCACCTTGCAGTTGGATGGCCAGCCCCTGGGTCAAGCACTGACCCAGGACCTGCACGTCGAGTTGGACGACCAGGGCGGCGATCCCGAGGTGCAGTCCTTCGGTGTGATCGAAGACGCGGCGGCTCGGCGCTGGTTGCAGCGCCTGCGCAACGGCGAGCGCCTGCAACTGCCGGGCGACAAGGACGCGCATGTGTCGCTGAGCGGGTTGAGTGCTTCGCTGCTGTTAATGGACGCAGTTCAGGGGCGGGTGGATAACGTCACCGCCCTGGCCCGGCCGGGTAAAGGCGTGGCCAATGACGTACCGGCCCGCCTACCGACCCCGGTGTTACGCAAGTTCCCCGGCGCGCCGGCGTTGACGGCGCAAGAGCAGGCTGGTCTGGTCGAAGCTGCCTTGCGTACCATCACCCAGGAGGATAACGGTACCGGCGCCGAGCCCGAAGCTGAAGCCGGCGCGCTGACCGCGCAGCAGGCCATGACCGTGGTGCGTTATGACTGCGCGGCCTACAACTGTGAGTACGACGTGGTCAGCCGTCAGCGCCAGGCGCCCCATGCCCAAACCCCGATCGACATTGAGCCGCTGCCGTTGGACGGCGCCGCGCTGCAAGGCTCGGTGGGCTACGACGCCGCCACCGGCACCTTGAGTTATTTCTACAAGCAGCGCGGGATCGGTGATTGCGGTGGCGGTGGCGTCTGGGTGTTCGACGGCAAAGGTTTCCAGCTCAGCGAATTTCACATGATGCCGCGCTGCACCGGCGTCGCTTACGGCGACTGGCCGGCGTTGTGGACCAGCGTGCCTGCTCCCTAGCCAATGTGCGGGCATGGCCCTATCCCTTTGCATGGCACGCCTGCGCACATCGGCTTAATCCCCCAGCGCAAACGCCACCGCAGCCTGCGCATGCAGCTCGGTGGTGTCCAGCAGCGGCAGGTCGCTGTGCTCGGGCTTGACCAACAAGCTGATCTCCGTGCACCCGAGGATGATCGCCTGGGCGCCGCGTGCGGCCAGGGATTCGATGACCCGCTGGTAGACCTGGCGAGACTCGTCGCTGATCACGCCGACACACAACTCGTCATAGATGATCCGGTGCACGGCCTGGCGTTCGTCTGCGTCCGGCACCAACACGGTCAGGCCCTGGGCGGTCAAGCGCGACTTGAGAAAGTCCTGCTCCATGGTGAACGCCGTGCCGAGCAAACCGACGGTCAGGGTGCCGGCTGCCACGGCTGCGGCACCGGCGGCATCGGCAATATGCAGAAACGGAATCGACACCGCCGCCTCGATACGCGGTGCTACCAGGTGCATGGTGTTGGTACACAGCACCACACACTCGGCGCCGCCAGCCTCCAGACGCCTGGCGGCATCTTCGAGGATCAGCGCGGTGTCATCCCAGCGCCCGGCGTGCTGGGCCTGTTCCACGGGGCCGAAGTCGACGCTGTACATCAACAGTTGCGCCGAGCGCAGCGGCCCGAGTTGGTCGCGCACGCGCTGGTTGATGATGCGGTAATACTCGGCGCTGGACTCCCAGCTCATGCCGCCGATAAGGCCGATGGTACGCATGTGGTGCTCCCGAACAGGACTGTGGCCTCACCTTACCCATCGGCCGTGGATTAGTCATACGCAGTTGCCCGCGAATTCACCGGTGCAGTTTTAAGCCATACGCCGAACGGCCGCATCTGCCATGATCGGGCTTCGTTACCTGGTTCACCCAAGGAACTCCGCAATGGACGATGTACAGCAACTGGGCGAGATGCTTCGTCATTACGCCGACAGCGAAGCGCACAAAAAACAGCAATTTGACCTGCAGTCGGCCCGTTGGGCGCAAAAGCTTGGCGAGTTGTTCGGGCAGATCGAGCTGTGGCTGGAGCCGGTCAAGAGCGTGGGCTTGCTGGAGGTCCACCGCGAGGCCTACGTGGCCAGCGGCCCCGGCGTGCCGGTGGAGACGTCGACGTTCAACACCGAGAAACTCAACGTGCAGATCACCGGCAAGACCGTCGAATTCGTCCCCGAGGTGATGGGTGTTGGCGGTTCGATTGCGGTGTCGGTCATCGGCCTGACCGCCGCGCGCCATGGCAGCGTCTCGCTGGTGCTGCCGGCGGACAAGAACGACTGGCTGTGGAAGAAAACCAATGGCCTCAAAGACCCGGACACCTTTGCCTTCGACGCCAATTTCCTCGCTTCGCAGTTACAGAGCCTGATCCCGCGCGAACGCGGCTAGGCGTTTTACTTCAACGCCGGGTCGCCGGGGTTGAGGGCCTTCCAGCTCTGCATCACCGCCTGCGCCTTGGGCTCCTGGCCATTTTCCAGGTAGTACTGGATCAGCGACAGCCGCGCATTGCGGTTATACGGCTGGCGCTTGAGCAGGTCTTCCAGTTGTTGGCAGGCTTGCTCGACCTTGCCGCTGTCGTGCAACGCCACTGCCAGCACGAACGCGTACTGGGCGTTGGCCGGGTCGAGGCGCGCGGCGTTGCGCAGGTGGGGCATGGCGTTGGCCATATCGCCCGCGCGAATCAACATCAACCCTTGAGTGTGTTGCAGCAATGCAGCGTCGGGATGCTGCGCCAGTTGCTCGGCAATCAGGCGGCGGGCTTCTTCGCTGCGGCCGTTGGCTTCCAGCCACTGGGCGAGGGTCACCAGCGCGGGAAAGAAGTCCGGGTCGCGCACCAAGGCGCTACGTAGCTGGGCTTCGACTTTGCCGCCACGGCCGCTGGCCTGGTAGAGCATCGCCAGGTTGAGGTTGGCTTCGGCACGTTCCAGCAGGCTCGATTGCACCTGTTCGTATTCGGCGATGGCGCTGTTCCAGGCCGTGCCCTGGCCGGGCACGCCGAGCAGATCGCGCGCGGCCAGGATGCGCACGGCGCGCACCGGGTCCTTGAGCAAAGGGCCGTAGAGCGCGACGCGTTCCGGCGGTGGCAGCAATGCACTCACCGCGCGGATCGCGCTTTCGCGCACTTGCGGGGCGGGGTTGGACAGGTCCTTGGTCGCCAGTTTCAGCGCCTGCTCGCTGGGATAGTTGGGCAGTTCAACCAGCAGGGTGGCGCGCTGGATCGCTGGCAGGTTGCTGCGCGCCAACTGCTCATACAGCGCCTGGGCCGCACCCGGCTGGCCGCCGCGGATCACCGCCATGCTTTCAGCGTAATTCGGCGCGCGCAGCACATCGCGGGCACCGGCCGGGATGCTGAAACTGTGGTCATGTCGCAAATCGTTGCCCATGTAGACCTTGCCGGGCATATGGCAATCGACGCAGAACGAGCCCGGCTGGCCGGGTGGCAGCCGAGTGTGGTCGATGGAATCGTAGTTTTTCGCTTGCAAGCCGCGCCCATCCACCGTGGTGTATGGGGTTTTGCCCGATGGGTTATGGCATTGCAGGCAGACCGCATTGCCCGGTGCCTTGAGTTCATTGCTGTGAGGGTTGTGGCAGTTGCTGCAGCGCACGCCTTTTTCGGCCATTTTGCTTTGGGCAAAAGAGCCGTGTTCAAACACTTCATCCTTGATCTTGCCGTCCAGCGCATACAGCTCGCGGGTCAATACGCTGGGCAGGTAATCGTCCATCAGGCGTTTGCCCACGGTAAAGCCATCGCCCAGCGGCGCGCGGCGGGCGTGGCAACGGGCGCAGGTTTCCAGTTCGACGGTGGCGTCCTTGTCTTTCAAGTCCACGGCGAAACCCGCGTGCAGCAGGTCGCCTTTTTTCGCCGCCCATTCCACATGGTTGGAGGCCGGGCCATGGCACGCCTGGCAACCGACGCCCAGGCTGTTCCACTGGCTGACGAAGGTGTTTTTTGCCGCGTCGAAATTGCGCTTGTAGCCGGTGGTGTGGCACTCCACGCACATGAAGTTGGCGTTCTGGCTGGGCTTGCTCCAGTGCAGGGGGTTCTTGAAGTTCACGCCCTGGCCGGGGTAGAGGTGAAACCAGCGGTTTTTCTGGGTATCCCAGGCCACACCGAGCGCTTGCAGGCGACCGCCGCCCACCTCGATCAGGTACTGCTGCAACGGCGCAATGCCAAAGGTGTAGGCGACCTTGAAGTCAGCCGCCTTGCCGTCGCTGCCCGGCGTGTTGACCCAGAACTCATCGCCGCGCTGAAAGAACCGCGTGGTTTCGCCTTCGGCACTGAACGAGGCGTTGTTGAAATCGGCCGGCACCGTCTGCGGCGTGGCGGCCTGCATCGCCAACTGATGGTGGGAGCCTTGCCAGTCCTTGGCCTGGGCCTGATGGCAGCCCTGGCACTGTTGTTCATCGACCATGCGCGCCGGCGGCGGGGTCACCAGCGGTTTGGCCGTGGCAACGGGCACCGGCGCCGGCAACCGTGGCGTACTGGCCTGCAGAAACCACCAGACCCCAGCCATGCCTGCCAACAGCAGCACAATCAGCACGGGGTACAGGTAACGACGGGATGGTTCAGGGTGGGGTACGGCACGGTCTTGTTTGGGCTTGGGCATTCCGACTTCCGCTGTCTTGATGCATGGACGCTCTACGGCGTGCTTAAGCTTCGTGCAGCTTTGACGCTGGCCGCAGTCCTGTCAAACGGGCGGCGGAAAAAAGCGCGATTTCGTCAGGATTGGCTATACCTACAGCTCAGTGTTTCGATGATGACCGCCAGGGAGTTCAATGATGAAACTAAGGCTAATGATCAGCGCATTGTGCATCGCTTCAATCGGAATGACAGGCTGTGCCAGCAAGGTGACCCAACCCGACGAGTACTCGGGCTTTCTCTCCGACTACAGCCAGCTCAAGGAAGCCAAGTCGCCATCGGGCGCTGAAGTGATGCGCTGGGTCGACCCCAAGCTCGACCTGAGCCGCTATCACGCGGCGTACATCGAACCGACCCAGTTCTACCCCAAGCCACAGGCTACCGCGAAAATCCCCGACAGCACCCTCAACGGCATCAACACCTACTACAACCAGGCGCTCAAGCGTGAGCTGGCCAAGTCATTGCCGCTGGCCAACGGCCCCGGCCCTGGCGTGATTGTGGTGCGCGCAGCGATCACGGCGGTCAGCAGCAAGACCGAAAGCCTCAAGCCCTACGAATTTATTCCCGTTGCGCTGGTGGCGGCGGCAGTCAGTACCGGCACCGGCATCCGTGACCAGGAAACCACCCTCGGCACCGAGGCGCAGTTCCTTGACGGCGCCAGCGGCAAGGTCCTCGCCCAGGTGGTGCGCAAAGGCACCGGCAAGCCGCTGGACAACGACTCCCAGGTGATGAAGGCCGATGACGTGAAAAGCGTGATCGACGGCTGGGCGTCGGACCTGCACCAGTCCTACCTCAAGCTGCACAAAGGCAAGTAAGCCCGCTCAATTGCCGCCAAACCACCGGTAGTACGGGTTGGCGGCATCTTCACGCAGTACCTCGCGAATATCCCGCCCCCATGCGTCCCGGTCGCCATCGTAGGCGTGCAGGCTGGCGCGGTAGAACTGCATCAAGCGTTGTTGCTCGGCGGCGAGGGTGCGGCTGAAAGTTGCGTCGGCGTTGAGTAGCGGAGCGGGCACGCGCAGGTCGAGGAGTGCCGGCAGCACGCGGGTGATTTCCTTGCTGCGCACCCAGGGCGCGTATTCGATGCGCGGTTGGTCGTCGGTGACGGGCAGCGCGTTAGCGGCAAAACGCTCCAGGCCCTGGCGGTCGGTAACCCAGGTGGCGAGCAGGGTGGCGGCCGAGTCGATGCCGACTTCGGCGAGGGCGCTGCGCACGCCGGGCTGTTCGAAGCGCTGGCGGATGCGTTCGGCGTCCAGCTCAATCGGTTCGAGGGAGCCGACCAGCAGCATCTCGTGGAACTCACTGGTCCACAGCGACGCATACGGGAACACATTGAGGAAACTGCGCACCAGCGCGCGTGAATCCTCGATGTTTTGCGTCGGCAGCGGCAGCCACTGCGCCAGCAGGCCCTTGGGGGCCAGACGCTGGGCCGCCAACAGGTAGAAGTCCTGGGAATACAGGTTGACCACGCCGGCGGCGGAGGGCGGTGGCGGCTCCAGCGTGATCAGGTCATAGGCGTGCGGGTTGCGCAGCAGTTCCTGGCGGCCGTCGCGCAGGCGCAGGTCAATGCCGGGGTCACTGGCTGCGTTGTAATTGCCCTTGAACAGCGGCGCGGCGTGCACCACCGCCGGCAGCAGTTCGGAGACCACGCGGTGCTCCAGGCCGGGATAGCGCAGCAGCGCGCCCGCCGTAATGCCAGTGCCAAAACCGATTACCAGCGCCGATTTGGGCTCGGCGTTATGGATCAACAGTGGCAGCAGCGCCTGGATGCGCATGTAGCGCAGCGACGGCATGGCGTCGCCCGTGTTGGACACACCCTGGATATACAAACGCTGAAACGCCCGCGCGCCCTGGCCTTGGGTGACCACCGCCACCGTTGCACCGCGACCCTCCTGGTAAAACGCCAGGCTGCCATTGCGCGCGCCGGGCAGCAGGCTGGCGAGGCGGTCCACCGGCGTCAGCAGCGCCACCGCCAGCGACACCAGCCCCAACGCGACCACGGCCTGACGCCGGCCCTTTTTCACCCCATGGCCACGGCGCACGGCCAGATAGCCCACCGCGCCGGCGATTACCGCCAGCAGGCCCAGCGTGCGCACCAACCCCAGCCAGGGAATCAGCACAAAACCGCAGAGCATCACGCCGACAATCCCGCCCAGGGTATTGAACGCCACTACCGCGCCCACATCCCGGCCCACATGGCGGTCGCCGACACTCAAGCGCAGCGCCACCGGGAACGCAGCGCCCAACAGCAGCGTCGGCACAAACACAATGCACAACGCCGCCGTGGCGAAACGCGCACTCATCCCCGGCAACTCACTGCCGCCCAGGCTCAGCACCAGCGCCTCGGCCTGGGTTTGCAGCAGGATCAGCCAGCGGCCGAGCAGGGCGATTTCCATCAGCGCCACCAACCCCGCACCCGCGATCAACAGGCCGAACACCCCCCAGGGATCGCGCAGGCGTTCCACCCTGCGGGACATCAACTGACTGCCAATAAACAACCCGCTCAGGTAGGTGGCCAGCACCACGGCGAAGGCATAGGTGCGCGTGCTCATGAATTGCACGATGGATTGCGACCAGACCACCTCGTAACCCAGCGCGACGCCACCGGCGATGGCGTAAAGCACCAGGGCCAGGCGTGCAGGTTCAACCGGCCGCGCCGCTGCAATGGCCACCGGAGCCTGATGACGCACAGACAACAACGCACCCAGCGCCGCTGTCAGGTTGAGCAGCGCGGCCACCAGCGCGCTGCCGCGCACGCCAAACTGCGCGATCAGCACAAACGCGGTAAGCAAGGTGCCGGCAATCGCCCCGGCGGTGTTGGCGGCGTACAAGCGCCCACCGGCCTGGCTCAAGCCCTTGGCGTCGATTGCCAGCGAACGCACCAGCACCGGCAACGTGCCACCCATCAACAGGGCGGGTAAGCCCACCAGCAGAAATGGCAACACCCAGGCCAAGAGCCCGATGCGTTGCTCCAGCCAGGCAAACGGTTCGGCCGCCGTGCCGAGAGCCAGCGTCGCGCCGACACCCAACACACCGACCAGTAATTCCAGACCTGCATACAACAACAGCGGCCGCGCAAAACGGTCCGCCAAACGCCCGAACAGCAAGCCACCCAAGGCCAACCCGGCAAAAAATGCGCTGATGCCGGCGGTGATCGCATACACCTCGACGCCGACCACCAGTGACAGCTGCTTGATCCACAACACCTGATACACCAGGGCCGCGCCGCCGGAGATAAACAGCAGCAGGGCTGGGATCACAGTCGAGGGAGTTGCAGTCACTTCAAGGGATTTGCTGGCGGTGCGTGAAGACATTGCAGATAGCCTTGTTCGAAAATACTCAATCAGTGTGGGAGGGGGCTTACCCCCTCCCACTTTTTTCAACCCGCAGGTGCGGCTTTCATCTTCGCTTCGATTTTCTTGTCCACCGCTTCGCGGATCTGGTCGATGCTGAAGCTGGCCGGTTTCTGGCTCGGCGGGTACTCGACGAAGGTTTCCAGGAACTTCGCCGACTTGGTCACTGCCACTGCAACTAGGTAGACGTTCTTGGTGCCCCAGTCGTAATACTGGTCGGAAACCACATCGGCGCGTTCATACGGGTCCATCCTCAGGTTAAAGATCTTGGGTATCCGCAAACACACGAACGGCTCACTCCAGACCTTGAACCCACCGGGTGCGCGCTGCTCGCAGTACACCGCTTTCCAGTTGCCAAAGCGCGCCGACACCAGCACGCCGTCATCGTTGAAGTAGTAGAACTCGTCGCGCGCGCCCTTGGGTTGCTGACCCGTCAGGTACGGCAGCTGATTGAAGCCGTCCAGGTGCACCTTGAAGTTGGTGCCGCCGGCCACCGGTGCCCAGCCTTTGAGCAACTTGTCCTTGACCTCCCCATCACCGGCGGCGGCCAACAGCGTCGGGAACCAGTCCATGCCCGAGAGCATTTCGTTGGAGACTTCCGCCGGCTTGATCTTGCCCGGCCAACGAATCATCGCCGGCACGCGATAAGCGCCTTCCCAGTTGGAGTTCTTCTCGTTGCGAAACGGCGTGGTCGCCGCGTCCGGCCAGGAGAACTGGTTGGGGCCGTTGTCGGTGGTGTAGACCACGATGGTGTTGTCGGCGATTTTCAGCTCGTCGAGGGTTTGCAGGAGTTTGCCGACGTCGGCGTCGTGCTCCAGCATGCCGTCGGCGTACTCGTTGCCGGGCATGCCGCTCTGGCCCTTCATTGACTCACGCACGTGGGTGAACAGGTGCATGCGCGTGGTGTTCATCCACACGAAAAACGGCTTGTTGGCTTCGGCCTGTTTCTTGATGAAAGCCTGGGCGGCGGCGGTGGTTTCGTCGTCGATGGTTTCCATGCGCTTGGTGGTCAAGGCGCCGGTGTCTTCGATCTTGCCGTCGGCAAAGCTGTGGATCACACCGCGTGGCGAGTTGGCCTTGACGAACTCGGCGTCGTCCTTGGGCCAGTAGGGACGCTCCGGTTCTTCTTCGGCGTTGAGGTGGTAGAGGTTGCCGAAGAACTCGTCGAAACCATGGTTGGTCGGCAGGTATTCGTCCCGGTCGCCCAAGTGGTTCTTGCCGAATTGTCCGGTGCTGTAGCCCAGGGACTTCAAGGCCTGGGCAATGGTGATGTCACGTTTTTGCAAACCGACCGTAGCGCCGGGGGCGCCGACCTTGGACAGACCGGTGCGCAACGGCGTCTGGCCGGTGATAAAGGACGAGCGCCCGGCGGTGCAGCTGTTCTCCGCGTAGTAGTCGGTGAACATCATGCCTTCTTTGGCGATCCGGTCGATATTCGGGGTCTTGTAGCCAACCACGCCCATGGAATAGGCGCTGATATTGGTTTGCCCGATGTCATCGCCGAATATCACCAGGATATTCGGCTTGTCGGCGGCCCAGGCGGATGCCGAGGCCCCCAGCACCGAAGCCGCCACCAGGGCGAGTTTCGGCAGCCACTTACGTATGCGAGTCATAAGACTTGCTCCTTCTAGGGCTTGAGTCGCATTGCCTGCGACCAACGTTTATTACAGTCCATCGCGACGTCTGGTTTTATTGCACCTGCGGTTGCACAGCCGGCTCGAACGGGTAGATGCGGCGCCATTCGCTCGCCATGTCCACCACGGTCCAGTGCTGTGTTCGGGCCTGATCGAGAGCCTTGTCCAGGCGCCCCACCTGAGAGTTGCGGTCATAGGCCCACTCGCGCTTGGCGTCGGTGTGGTGCACCAGGCCCATGAAACGTTTGCCTTTGCCGGCGGCGGTCCACTGCAGCATTTGCAGGTCGCCGTCGGAGTTGCCGAAGGCCAGGATCGGCCGGCGGCCAATGATCGCGTCGATGCTTTCCGGCTTGCCCGGGCCATCGTCGTTATGCGCCAGCTTCGCGGTGCGCAGCACTTGGGGCTGGCCGTTGTTGAGCTGGAACTGGGTGACGAAATTGCTGCCGATCACCTGTTCCGGCGGTACGCCGTAGACCTCTTCGGCGAAGGCGCGCATGAACGCAGTGTCACCGCCGGAGACGATGTAGGTCTTGAATTGCTGGCTGCGCAGGTAGTCGAGCATTTCCAGCATGGGCTGGTAGATCATCTGGTTGAACGGCTTGCCGGTTTTCGGATGGCGTGCCTGTTTCAGCCAGTTTTTCGCGTTGTCAATAAACGCCTCGGTGCTGACCCCGGTGTGGGTGGCGCCGATGATCTTCAACAGGCCGTCCATGCCCGTCGCGGCCAGCGCCTGGTGGTCGCCGTCGAGCACGGCCTTGAACGGTTGAGTGGTTTTCCAGTCCGGGTGCTGGGGCGCCAGGCGCTTGACCTCATCGAAGGCAAACAGCACTTCGAAATACGCCGGTTGCTCGGTCCACAGGGTGCCGTCGTTGTCGAACACGGCGATGCGCTCAGCCGGTTTTACGTAGTCCTTGGAGCCTTCGGCGGTCACGGCCTGGACGAATTCGATGATCTGCTTTTTGCTCGGGCCTTCGTTCCACGACGGCAACGGGTCGGCCGCCAGGGCGGGGAGGCTGAGCAACAACAGCAGGGGCAGGGCAGAACGCAATGACGTCATGGGAAATCCTTTTCGCGACGAGGGTTCAGTGGAACCAAGCGTAGTTGACGACACACCCAACGCAATGTCGTACACAGTTTTCGCCACAGCGGCGGCAGGCGCGGCCATAGCGTGTGGATCAGGTAACCGCCGAGCACCAGCAGCACCACGGCCGCTATCCACGTCAGCAAATGCCGAGACACTGGCCAGCGCGTGTGCTGGCCGAGGGCCTTGAGGTCGTCGGTGATGGAGAAGGGCGGCGTGTAGGCGGCTGCCTTGGCGTCGAATGTCAGCGCCGGCACCTGCGCCACTTGCAGACGATGGTTGCGCGTGTCCCACCATTTCACGCTGATGGCCGGCAGGCGGTAATGCCCGCTTTGGGTCACGCGGTATACCAGTGGGTCAATGCGCTGGCCGCCGGTGATGCCGCCGCGACCGTCGCCGAGGTTGCTGATGGTGGGCGCTTGCGGGTAGCGGCGCAGGCCGTCGATGTCCGCCGCCGGCGGCGGTGGAAGGGACAGGCCCGGGGTGTCGTCGGCTTGCAGGGTGAGGGTGCGGGTAATGCTGTCGCCGACTTTAAGGTCTCTGCCAGTCAGGGTTTGCTCCAGGCGCACGGCGCTGGCGACCAGCACCGGCTCGCTTGGGGCAAAGCCCGGTGGCTGGGTGGCCTCGAAGGTCAGCGGCGCACTCTGGGCGCTCAGGGTCGAAGTGGCCTGGCCCGGTTGGGCGCTGACGGTCAGCGCCGGCACCGTGAAGTGTTGCGCCACACTCGGGGTGATGCGATAGGCGTAGCGCATGCCGTAGAAGGTCTGCCCGCCAATCACTTGGGTGGTGTGTTCAGCCTCGCCACCGGGCGCCTGCACCCGTGCGCCATCGAGTTTCAACTCCGGCAGGGTCGCACCCGAGGTGAACCAGGTGTCGGTCAGCACATCTACCCGCACTTGCACTTGTTCGCCCACCACCACCGCACTGCCCGGCAACAACTGCGCCTGCACACGCAGTTGCGGCTCGCCGGCCCACAATGGCCCGGCGAGCAACAGCAGCAGGCCGCAGTAACGGGTCATGGCCGTGGCTCCTGGTCTTGCAGGCTGAATTTGCGCCGCAGGAAATTCGCCGGCGAGGTGGTCAGGTTCTGTAGCCATAGCGCGTCGTTATTGGCTTGCTCGGTCTGGATCGCCTTGCTCTGGCCCTTGCCGGGGGCCTTGTCGAACTTGACCTCATCGGGCTTGACCTCGGGAGTGTTTTTCTCGGCGCTTTCAGTGTCTTTTTTCAAGGCAATCGCCAACGCCAGATTGGCACTGGCCTGGGGGAACACCGGTTGCAGCTGCAAGGCATGTTGATAGGCGGCGATGGCGTCATCGAACTTGAAGCGGCGCACGTGGATATTGCCCAGGTAGAACGCGGCTTGCGGCGTGTTCAGGGCGGCGAAGGTCGCTTGGGCCAGGTCGTAGTCGGCGGCGTTGTAGGCGGCGATGCCTTTCCAGTACGGGTCGACAAACCGCGCGGCGGCCTCGGGGTAGTGGTGGTGTTCAAAGGCCCAGCGGCCTTGTTGGTCGGGCGTGAGAAACGGGTTGGCATCGGCCTGGGTCGGCGCCAGCAGCACGCCCAGCAGCACGATGGCCGTCCAGTTCAGGCTCCAGCCGCGTCGCACGGCGAGCAGCGCCAACAGCAGCAGCGGCCAGCACAGCCAGTAACCGGCGTCTTTCCACTGCAGCAGGCGCTGTTGCTCGTCGGCATTCTGGAAGTGCGCCTGGGCGTGGAGTTCGATCCAGTCCAGGTCATCGTCATTCAGGGTCAGGCTGCCCAAAGGCGCGTCGGTCGCCGAGGCCAATGCCTTGAGCGTGGGGCTGCTGCCCAGCGCCAGCACCAGCACTTGCAACGGGCTGTCGGCCAGGTGCTGCTTGAGCGTGGGCAATTGCGCAGTGTCGGCGCCGTCGGTGATCAACAGCAAGGTGCCGGGGGAGTGCTGGAGCAGGCGTTTGGCCTGGTCGATCACGCTGGCAACGTCCTTGCCGGGTCGGGTGATCAGGTCAGTACTCAGCGCCTGGATAAAGCTGTCGAGCAGCGCCGGGTCGTCGGTGGGCGGCAACACCAGGTGTGCACTGCCGGCATACACCAGCAGCGCGGTGCGTGCGCCTTGGCGGCGTTGGATCAGGTCGTGCAGCGTGTGCTTGGCGGCCGTCAGGCGCGTGGGCGGCACATCGGCGGTGTCCATCGACGGCGACAGGTCCAGCGCGATGATCAGCGGCGCGCGGTTTTCCAGAAAGTCCGGGCGATCCTGCTCCCAGGTCGGCCCCGCAGCGGCCACTGCGCCGAGCATCAACAAGGCGCTGACCAGGTGCACCGGGCGCAGGCGATGGGCATCGGTGGGCGTGAGCAGCAGATGCGGCAACAAATGCGGCGCGATGTTGCCGCGCAGGCGCCGCTGCAAATCACGGCTGCGCCGCCAGATTAGCGGCAGCAATACGCCGAACAGCGCCAGCAACAGCCAGGCGGGGCGCAGGAAGTGGAAGTCAGTCAAGTCCATCGACGACCTCCCGCTTGAAGCGATGGGGCCAGCACGCGCCGATCAGGTGATACAGCGCCAACACCGCCAGCGCCGCCGCCAGCGGCCACCAGAACAGGTCGCGCTTGGGCTGATGGCTCAGGGTGTTGACTTGATGCGGGGTGATCTGGTCCAGGGTCGCGTAGACCTGGCTCAGGCTGTCGCGGTCCTCGGCGCGGAAATAACGGCCACCGGTGGCCGCGGCAATGCCCTGCAACGCGCTGAGGTTAACCTTGGCTTCGCCGCTGGCCTGCGGGTCGCCAATGGCGATGGTGTGGATGATTACGCCCTTGGCAGCGGCCATGTCGGCGGCGTGGTCGGGGGTGATTGCACTGCTGGTGTCATTGCCGTCGGTGAGCAGGATCAGCACTTTCTGCGGCTCGTGGGCCTGGTCCAACAGCTTGAGGCCCAGGCCGATCGCATCGCCGATGGCGGTATTCGGCCCGGCCATGCCGATGCCGCTGTCGTCCAGCAGCAGGGCCAGGCTGGCGTGGTCGAGGGTCAGCGGCGCCTGGGGATAGGCGCCGCTGCCGAACAGGATCAGGCCGATGCGGTCATCCTTGCGCTGCTGGATAAAGCCCTGCACCACCTGTTTGACGGCGGCCAGGCGGTCGATTTTCTGCCCGTTGGCGTCGGTAAAGTCCTGGGTCTGCATCGACTGGGAGATATCGATGGCAAGCATCAGGTCACGCACCGGCTGCTGGCGCTGGATGGGTTTTTCCACCCATACCGGGCGCGCGATGGCCAACACCAGCAAGGCCCACACCAGCAGGTTGAGCAGCAATTGGCTGCGATTGTGTCGCGCGCCACCGGCAGACGGCGCCGCGCCCACCGCCTGGCTCATGCCAGCAAAAAACGGCACACGCACCGCGCTGCGTGCTTCGTTGTAGTCGGGCAGCCAGCGGTAGGCCAGCCACGGCAGCGGCAGCAACAGCAGCAACCAGGGGTAATCAAGCTGCCACATGGTGCTGCTCCACCCAGGCTTTGCACTGGGCCAGTAGTTGCGGATCTGGTGAAGGATTGCCGTAGGCCAGTGCGGCCAGCCGGCGGCTCAGGTCCTCGGGCAGCGGGCCACCGGCGTGGCGTTGCAGAAAGGCTTGCCAGTCGGCGCCGCTCAGGGTTGGGACGCGGTGGTGTTCCTCCGTCGTCAGTGGCATCGACAGCGCCACGCGCTTGAGCAGCTCGGGCAACTCACGCATATCCTGCAGGTTGTTCAAGCGCGCCAGGGCTTCACGCCGATAGGCATCGCGCCGCCAGCGCAGCCATTGACGGCCGCCCAGTATCAGCAAACTCACCACGACCAAGCCCAGCAGTACGCCCCAGCCCCAGGTTTGCGGCCAGTAGTTGACCGGCGCGGGCAAGCCCAATTCCTGGAGTTGTTCGATGCTGGGCACGGGGTTGGTCATCGGCGTTTCCCCAGTTCCGTGCGCAGCTGGTCGGCGGCGGGCAGGGCGGTGCTGATCATCAACAACGGCACCTGGCTGCGGCGCAGCAGGGTGGCCACGTCCTTCAAGCGCCCGCCGAGAAAATCCCCCAAGGGTTGACGCACCTGGCGCTTGCTCACCTCCAGCGTGACTTGCAGTTGGCCCTGCGTAATCAGCAACTGCCCGCGACTGGGCAGGTTCAGCGCCAGCGGGTCATACACCTGCAACGCCACCACGTCGTTATGCGCCGACAGCTGTTGCAGCAATTGCAGGGTGCGCGGGCCGGCGTCGGCGAAGTCACTGACCAGGCAAATCAAGTGGTCATGCCCGGCCACGGCCAGGCACTGCTGCAACACCTTGTCCAACTGGCTGGGGCCCTGGGCGTCGGCATTGCTGGCCTTGAGTTCGGCATTCTGCGCGGCGATGCGGCTGCACAGCGCCTCCACGCGCTTGCGGCTGCGTAACGGCGCCACACTGTCGATGCGCGTGTCGTTGAACACCAGGCCGCCGACCCGGTCGCCGGCGTTGAACACCATCCAGGCCGCCAGCGCGCCGAGTTCGGCGGCCACGGCAGATTTGAAGCTGCGCACCGAGCCGAAAAACATCGACATGCGCTGGTCCACCACAATCAACGCCGGGCGGTCGCGCTCTTCGGTAAAGGTGCGCACCACCGGTTTGCCGGTGCGCAGCGATGCGCGCCAATCCAGATGGCGCAAGTCGTCGCCCGGCTGGTAACGACGCAGCTCATCGAAATTCAAGCCGCGCCCACGCAGGCGTGACGCATGGTTGCCCGCCAGGATGCTGCCCTGGGGCTGACGCGCGACAAAGCTCAAGTCCCGCGCCTGGAACTGCAAGGCCATCAACTGCGCCAGGCTGACGTAGACCAGACCGTCGGCGTTCATGCCGGGATCGCCACTGTGCTCAGCAGGCGGTCGAGCACCTGGTCGGCGCTGACGCCATCGGCCACCGCGTCATAGCTCAGTTGCAGGCGGTGGCGCAGTACCGGGTGCGCCACCGCCTGTACATTGGCCGGGGTCACGAATGCCTGGCCCTGCAACCAGGCCTCGGCCCGTGCGCAACGGTCCAGGCCAATGCCGCCACGGGGGCTGGCGCCGAGGCTGATCCAGCGCGCCAGGTCGGGGTCGTAGTCGCCGGGATGGCGGGTGGCGTTGACCAGGTCGATCAGGTAGCGGTCGATGGCGGGCGAGACCTGGACCGCGCTGACTTCCTGGCGCGCGGCGAAGATCACCTCTTGCGCCAAGGTAAAGCCCTGCACGGCCTGGGTGGTCGCCGCCTGTTCTTCTTCGCGCAGCAGGCGCAGCACCTGGCCTTCATTCTCGGCACTGGGGTAGTCGAGCAAGACCTTCATCACAAAACGGTCCATCTGCGCTTCGGGCAGCGGGTAGGTGCCTTCCTGCTCGATGGGGTTTTGCGTGGCCACCACGATAAACAGCGGCGGCAGTGGGTGGCTGGCACCGGCCACGGTGATCTGGCGTTCTTCCATGGCTTCGAGCAAGGCCGCCTGGACCTTGGCCGGCGCGCGGTTGATTTCATCGGCGAGGATCAGGTTGCCGAACAGCGGGCCGGGCTGGAAGCGGATCTGGTTCTGGCCGTCGACCTGGTGCAGCACCTCGGCGCCGGTGATGTCCGAGGGCAGCAGGTCGGGGGTGAACTGGATGCGACTCATCTTCGCCTCCAGGTGCCGGGCCAGGGCCTTGACCGTGCGGGTCTTGGCCAGGCCGGGCAGGCTTTCGAGCAGCAGATGGCCGTTGGCCAAGAGGCCGATGAGGATCTGGCGGATTACCTGGTCCTGGCCCAGAACACTTTCGGCCATGCTGGCTTGCAAGGCCTTCAAATCGTTGAGCGCTGTCATCTCAATCGTCCTTGAAGCAGTGGGTCACCAGGGCGCGGCGACCACGATGTATTGAACCGAACCGCCGACGTAGCGCGGTTGGTACCAGGTAGGCCCGCAATGCTGGTAGGCCACGCCATTGGCAACCACCGAGACACACTCCGCCGGCACGCTGCTGACCTGGGTGCCGATGGCCAGCACCGTTGCCGTGGTGGCGCCGACCACCGCGGCGGCCGCCCACGGGTGGTACCAGTCATCCGGATGCGGCGGCGGTGGAGGCGGTGGAGGCGGCACCGGATAAGGATGTGGCCCGGGCGGTGGCGCCGGGTGCGGTTGTGGGCCCGGAGAGGGATGGGGTTGCGGATGCGGCTCCGGATGCGGCTCCGGATGCGGCGGCATGGGGCGGGGCGCGGGCATCGGATGTGGCGGGGGCGGGTGGTACCCACCGCCGCCATGGGGCACCACGAAGGTGCGCGCACCACCGCCGCCGCGCACTTGCCAGGCTTGGGCTGCCAACGGGTCGAGCGCCGTTAGTAGCACGCTTGCCGTGAGTACCGCCGCCGTGGCCTTCATGGCTGCTCTCCCTGTGGCGCCAACTGTTGCAGCGGCACTGCGCGCGCGCCCGTCGGCGGGATGAACTCGAAGTCGTCGGGTGACAAGGTGGGGCTGAGTTGCCATTGATAGTCGACGCTGTGGCGCGGTTGCTCGGCGGTGTCGCGGCGGCTGATCACCAGGCGACACGGCACGGGCTGCGGGCCCTGGCGGATCCACAGTTGCCAGTCGATGTCCGGCTGGCGAAAGGCGTAGTGGTCGCAGGCCTTACCCTCCAGGCTTTCAGGGCCGATCAGCAAGGCACTGCTCAGGCCCACGGCTTTGGCGGTGTCGGGGTTCCAGCGGAACAGGTCGGCCAGGGGCAATTCGATGCCGTAGCGTTCACTGAGTTGGTCGAGCAAAGCGCTGATATCGGCCGGCGCATCCTGGCTGGCGAAGTAACCGCTGCGGCTGTCGAACAGGGTGAAACGCTTGCCGTTGTAGAACAGGCTGCGGCGTTTGCCGTCGCTTTCGACCGACACCTGCAGCTTGTCGGGCCGCTTGGCTTGCAGGCGGGTGTGGTGACGAAACTCGATGACCTGGCCGTTTTCCAGCACCTGGTCGGTGCGGCTGTCGGCCTCGATGCGAAACTGCGCCAGGCTGCGCAGGTAGCCGCCCATCTGCTCCAGGGCGTTCAGGGCCTTGGGTTCGACCTCGTCGGCCGAGGCGCCGCTGGTGAGCAGCAGGCCGATCAGAGCCATGCTTGCGTGACGAAAACGGGACATGGCGCACTCCGTTTACTTCGAGAAAGTGGTACTCACCAGACGTATTGAAAGCGCAGGGTCCAGGTGGTCACATCCGGCGAACCGCGACGCTCGGACACGGTGTCGGTGTAGGCCAGCAAACCGCCGAACTGCGGCGACAACATAAAGCCCATGCTCGCCCCGAGCAGGGCGTTTTCCTGCTTGTTGTCCTGCCAGTCGCCGTCGATGCGGCTTTCACCGCCACGGCTGTAGGTGGCGTCCAGCGAGGCCCACAACGCACGGTTGATGGTGTAGCTGTAGTGGCCCTCAATCGCGTAGAGCGGCTTTTGCTCCAGCTTGCTGTCGCCGTGGTAGTCCTTGTTGTCGCCAAACAACGAGACCCAGGTGTTGATCTCCAGCCAGGTCGGGCCGATCGGCGTGCCAAACCCCAGCTCGGGCTTGAACACCCAGCGGTTGGCGCCGATGTTGATGATGCGGTCCTTGTCGTAGTCGCCGGTGGGCAGGGTCAGCCAGGCGGCGGCGGTGAGGAAGGTTTCCGGTTTCCATTGCGCGAATTCTTCCTTGCTCAGGGCCGGGCCGCCGAAGATGTTGTGGGCAAATACGATTTGGGTGTCGCCCATCCCGCCATTGCGTTTGGTGCCGGTGAAGAATTGCGCATTGTCGAAGGACGCGGAAACATCGGCGTACGGCTGCACGAACTGGATGGCACTGCCGCGCCCGTCGATACCAAACGAACGGGCGTAGCGAAACAGATAAAGGTCGGCGTTCAACGACAGGCCGGTGATCGGCAGCGTGGTGTCGATGGGGGTATTGGTGTCGATGCGGTTGTAGTAACCGAACACCATGTTCAAGTCGGTCGGGGTGTTCTGCCAGTCCCTGGCGTTGTCGGCAAACCCTAGCCCTGGCAGCATCGCCAGTGTTGATGCACACACCGCACTCAGTCGGACACGTAAAACCATGGCGCTACTCCTTGTATCGGCCTGATTCAGTTTGTGACGTGCCCGACCGGGCACGTTGTATTACTTAAGCGGTGTCAGGGGCGGCAGCTTCCATTGACCATTCCCCACCTCAGGCTTGGGCAGGTAAATCCGCAATATTGCGTAAAACGGGCCCGGTGGGGCCGGCAACCAGTTGCTCTGTTCGGCTTTCGGTGGTTCGTGGTGCTGCAGGGCCAGGGTCAGGCCTCCGTCGGCGTCGCGCTTGAGGCCGGCGAGCATGCGCGAATTGATCAGGTAACGTTTCTTGTGGTTGGGCACCAGCAGCTTGGTCTTGCCGTCATACATGGTCAGCGACCAGAACGCGTCGGCCGGTGGCAGCTGGTCCTTGGCGAAATGCACGGTGTAGCTGTGGCGCGCGCCGTTGGCGGGTTTGCCTTCGCTGTCGACGAAGTAGCTGAAGTAAGCCGCTTCATCGGTGGAATTGCCGAAAATCCCCATGTCGGCGCCGGCGTAGCGGTACAGGTAGTTGTTATTGAGGTGGTCGCGGCTGCCGAACAGGTCGCCACTGGAAACCTGGTGGGTATCGACCTTGTCTTTCTTGAACGCGGCAAATTCGGCGCGGGCATCGGTGATGCCATCTTCCAGGGCCTTGCGCTGTTCGGCGGTCAAGTCCTTGAACTTGAACGGCGCGCCGGGGGCGATGCCGATCCTGGCAAAGCGCGCCAGCAGGTCTTTTTCGCTGTCCTGGGGCGCGGCGAATGCGAGCATGAAATTCAGGTAGCGGAACAGCTGCGGGCCTTCGGTCATGGTGGCCATGGGCTTGGGCCAGTCGATCTTCGGCGCCTTGGCCGGGGCGGCTTGCTTCACGTAGCTGCTCAGTGCCTGCACTTTGTAGCCGTTCTGGATCTGCTTGACCTTGTTCAGGTCCTTGTCGTCAAACAGCTGCGTGCGGTACAGGGCGTAGGCAATATTGCTCTCGCTGTAGACCACACGGTCCACATCCACTGGCTGCTGACCTTTCCAGTCAGGGCCGGCGATCATGTAGTGGCCGCCGTTGTTGCCGGTGCTGCGGGTGCCCAGGTAGGCAAAGTTCTGCGTGTAGAGGTCGACCAACTGCACCGAGTAGTAGCGGTTGTCCTCGATCTTGGGCAGGGTCAATACCTGGGGCTCGCTGCGCAGGTCCAGCCAGACGAAGGAGTAGGGCGTGTCGGAATTAGGGGTGACGAACGCGGTGTCCTTGGGCGTGAACACCTGGGCGGTATTGCCGATATGGTTGAACGGCGCCTTGAAGTTGGCACCGCCTTTATCGACCGCCTGGGTGTACAGCGTCTTGTACATTTCTACCACCGGGTAGCCATACAGGTAGGCTTCCTTGGCAATCGCCCGGGCTTCGCTCGGGGTTGCGCTGAAGTCGGCCCAGGCGCCGGTACTCATCAGTATCGAGAGGCTCGCCAACAGCAGGCGCGTCGGTTTTCCAATCATGTTGTTGCGTCCTTCCAGGGTTCTTTTACAGGGCGTGGTATGAAAGCGCCGAGTTAACCGTTTTATTTGCCGAACGTCACGTTAATCCCTGCAAACAAGGTGAACTGAGGCAGGTCGTCGCCTTTGCGCGCCACGGTCCATTGCGGTTCGACAAAGGCGTTGAGGATGTTGCTGCCGGATTTCCACGCCTTGCCCGCACCGAAGCCGATGGGGATGTAATGGGTGTCGTTTTTCAGGTCGAAGGTCCAGGTGCCGGTGGAGCGCAGGTACCAGCCCTTGGGCAGGTTATGAATGATGAAGGGCTGCAGCGTGGCGCTCTCGACATGCGCGCGGTCATGGTCGCCGGCGAATGAACTCTGGTACTGCACCAGTGCGCCGAGCAAGCCGCGTGGCGAGGCATCGATGGCGACCGCCGCCAGGCCCGCCTGCCATTTGCCGGTGCCCAGCTCATCGTGCTCGGCAGTCGGCGCGGTGATCTGCGGGCCAATGCCCAGCTGCACGCCGTCGGTCTTGAGCAGGAAGATATCGAACAGGTTGAGGTCGCCGATGCCGGTGCTGTAGCCGCTATGGGGATCGGGCCGCGTGCTGAGGGGCAGGGTGGCGCGCAGCAGTTGCGGCACGCCGATAAAGTCCGACGGTGCAATGGGCAGGGTGCCGCGCAGCAGCAGGTCATTGGTGTGCGCGTTGCTGTCGTACAGCTTGGGGGTGTAGTAGTCCTGCAGGTTTGCGCCGGGTGCCAGGTTCAGGGGGTTGTTGCTCTTGTTGGCTGTCTCGGCGTTATCGGCGTGGGCCGATAACGTCGGCAATGCAAAGGCTGCCAGCAGCAATGCCGGAGCAAGCGGTGACCTGAGCATGACAATTCCCCAATTCCATGGCGACTGGCCCGATAGCGTGCTCGGGCTGTCCTGATGCACGAATGCTGTAGGACATGTCGATTGAAATTAGCAGCTAAATCCAGACGCGCTAGCAATCCGAAGGAATTAGTTGTTTAGGCGGGAAGCATCGATTTGACTTTGTCGCGCAGTTGATCGATGGAGAATGGCTTGGCGATGACTTGCATGCCGGCCGGCACGTCGATGTTTTCCGCGTAGCCACTGGCAAACAGAATGGGCAGGGCGGGGCGCAATTCACGCACTTTGGTCGCCAGTTGCTTGCCGTCCATATCCGGCAGGCCCACGTCGGTCATCATCAGGTCGATGACCTGGCTGGTGGTTTCGACAATCTTCAAGGCTTCTTCAGCGTCCGCCGCTTCGACCACCGAAAACTCCAGTTCTTCGAGGACATCGACGATCAGCATGCGCACGATGGCGTCGTCTTCGACTACTAGGATGGTGGAGGGGGCAGCAGACATAATGAAAATTCCCGAGAAAAGAAAGAAGGAGGTCTTGGGCGGTTGAAAGACCATTCTCTAATGAGTCGCATCAATCTAGGCAAGTTCCGTTGGCTGGCGCATTGTGACGGGAATGCGGGAAATTGTCGCGTTGCATGCGGCGCGGCAGCTTCAATAAAACGCGTTGCGGCAATGGTGCCTTGCCCTGGCACCATTGCCGCAAGTGACTCAAAGCGGCTGGTTGAATAGCGCGAACGGGTTGTTATAGGGGACCGACATCAGAAAATCTCCGTCATTGAACGTGCTGATGTGGAACTCCGGTACACCCTTCTCAAGACTAATCGGCTTAAGCGTGGAAGCAGCCCGTCCACTGTTTAACGTGGACTCCAAGCCGCGTTCCATCGCAGCCTGGTTGGGGAACGTCGCGATACCGAAGTTCGGGTCGAAGAAAAACCATTCCTTATTGAAGTTATCGTCGATGGTCATGCCCCCCAGCAGTCCGTGATCCTGGGTGCTGATCTTGATCATGGTTGGTTTTTGTGCATCCCCTAAACGCTTGATAATCTCAGTGTATGGAACTTGGGTAACCGCTTCACTTCCATGAAAATCAACACGCAGAGTCTGATGTATTTCATTTAGCTGTTTGCGCCAGGCAATGGAGGCAGGAGTAGAGTTACTTGAGGCCGCTTTGAAAAAGTTAGCGATCAGTACATCCTTGGCGCTGTGTTGAATAGCCAACGCCATGGTGTCCACCAAGGCTGCACATTCGCCTTTTGATGCTATGTCGGCTTGAGCCAAGTAGAGATTTTGTGGCATGCCGGTCGATTTACCGCCTGCTGCAACGACCTCCTGGTTGAAAATTCCGGCGTCCTCGAGGCTCTTGGAGGCTTGTCGGTTTTCGATCAGCTTTGTTAGTCGGCCGATCTCTTCGGCATTGCGGTCAGCGTGAACTGCCAACTCTTTCAGATCGGTAACTTTCATCGACGGGTAATAGCCGGGGATTTTTTCGAGGCCCTCAGTGGCGGCCTTGCCTGTGGAAATATAACCCCTGTTGAAATCGACTGCATGATTGAGTTTTGCGTTGTCCAAGGTGCGTCTGAACACTGCAGGAAGGTCTGGTGTTTTGGGATTTGGCGCTACCACCGCCGACAGCCAATTGATCAAGTTGCTGTTTATTTCACCGTTGCCGGCAATCGTAGTGGGCTGGAAATCTTTGAGTGCACAGCCATAGGGCCGCTGAGTAGTTGGGTCAAGGCTGTACCATTTACCTTTGTGCGGGACCGCGCCGCCCTCAACGGTCTGATCTGCAACCTTGAAGGAGCCTGTTGCCGCGACGCCATTGATTTTACTGACAGCCTTTAACAGGTCGTAACTGCCGCTTGCTCCCCTGAGATTGTTGAAAAGCTTAGTGCTAAGGGCCACACCTTTACCGACCAACCTCGCGCCTCCCACTAACAAATCGCCTACCCCGCCAAGTGGGTTGACCGCATCAATAAGCGCTGCACCGATGAACTTGGAATATTTCACGACTTTGGCGGTTTTGCTCAAACTACTCAGGACTTTGCTGCCGGTTTTTGCGGCTTGCGCAACTTTACCCGCGCCGAATGTGCACAGCCCAAATATATCTAGTACAACGTCTTGCAGTCCGTCTACGACGTTGCCGTTTATAAAGTTGACGACGGCAGAGCGAAACGGAATCAAGTTGAGACAGAACTCATCAAGCGCGGTACCCAGCACCCGGCCGTTATCGAAAGATGTCACGCCCTTGGCCTGGGTCAGTAAGTCCTCATTGTTTAGGCCCAGCGATTTTACGAAGACCTCTGCAACATAGTCGGTTCGGCTGGAACCGTAGTTGTTGGGGGTTTCAGTTGTGATGGGTTTTTCAGCCGAGTCGCTGGCGCGCATGCCATTGTCAGGATCAAAAAGTGCTGTTCGAGAAACAATATTCGCCTTTCGCTCCTGCAGATGTTCAGGCGTGTAAGGCGCTGTAAGTTTACGCTTAAGGTCGTTTCGCTTTTCGATAACACCCGTGTGGGTGTTGATTTCATAAATATTGACCTCATTGTTGAGAGTGGTTTTAACCATCATCGTGTGCCCGCGTTTTTTCAGGGCAAGCGGGGATGTCAAATCCAGTCCTATCTGGTAGTCGTTCGTGTGAAAGAACTCGGTTTTCCCGAACTCAAAATTCTTGCGATCTGCCACAGGCAAATTTGAAATCAGGTATTTGACGGTGTCGCGGTGACCCTCGGCCTGCGTTTTTATAGCCGCCTTAAACCGCTGCTTGAACAGCTTGCCTGCGTCACCGATGTTTGATGAGTGAGCGTAGGTGTTGAATTTCTGGATTGGAACGCTACCGATGGTGGAGACCCACGTATGGCTATCGTCGAGCTTTTCGCCCTCCATCACGATATCAAGCATGGAGCGCTTCACCAGCTCCGCGGGGTAAGTACGGCCACCGGCCACCCTGCGTTGCATCAAGACCTTGGCCTCGAAAACCGTTGGATCAACCGTCGGAAATTGTTCCTTAAGGGTATCGAGAGCTGCCTCCTTGCGCGTGGGGATAAGCGTTTGCATCGACAGCGACGCGTTCTTTATCGAGGTCAACTGACTGTTGAAGGCCTCACGGACTTTTTCCATTTGGGACCGCGACGGGTTGTCGGAGGAGCGCGGCAACACGCCATTGATGACACCCCAGTCTTTCAGGGCCTCGTACTTGGCCGCTTGAGTGGCGTAGTTATCGGTATTGATGGAGTCCGCCGCGGCAAGCACCGCAGCGTACGTCATGTTTTGCACCCGCCCGGGCGTCTGCGCTTCGATCTTGGCGGCTGCAATTGCAAGTAACGCCCAAGCACTGCTGCCGATGGTCACGTTGGCAGGAATATCTTTAATCAGAAATTGTGGGGCTGTGCTCGCCAACACTATATGAGCAGCCAGCGGCGCGGCGGTTGCGTCAGTCTTGTTAGTGTCGATCAAATGCTGTTTCAAATCGGCAAGAACCACAGAGGGCGGCTTGCCCCAGTACTGTTGCTGAGCCATATCAAAGCCAGCGATTTTGTTGCTTGTAGGTTGTTCCAGCTTATTTGGATCGAGGCCGAGGTGAATGGCGCTTAAAATGTAGTCGTAAACACTGGTGTCGGTGGAGAACCCATCCAAGTGCGTCTGCAGGGCTAGCCCCAGGCGTTCGGCCTTGGGGCTGTCGAGCAGTTTCATCAGCGCGCCGGCCGGGTTTTTCAAGTCTTCCGGCGTGACTGAGCTACCGCTTAACAAGTAACCCAGCACGCCCTTACCATCGTTGGGTAAAGGTAAGCCCGGGAGACCAGTAGTGTTGGAGGATAGAAAACGGGCGAGTTTGTTTTCATCAGAGGATGCCATCGGTACCGGCCACGACAGCCCACCGCCTAGATTTCCCAAGGGCGGTGTGGAGCCCATGACGAAGAGGCGCTGTGCCAAGGAGGTCACTTCATCCAGCGTTTTAGGGACGTGAAAACCGCAATGGCTGATCAAGGTGGACAGGTCGGGGAAAACCACTTTACCGCCGGCCAGGGTGGAGTCTGGGTGTGCTGTCAGGTGCCGGTTTGCCAATTGCTCCGCGATTACAGGTTGTGCTGGCGCGCCTTGTTCCTTCACCGAAGTGGCGATCTCCTGAAGCTCTGCGGCCAGGTTACGCAGGTTCTCGCGATTGCCCTGCTGTTTACGCAGCACTGTGGCTGGCGTTTGTGTGAGGCTGAGGTTGCCGGGTAATAGCGCCAGCTTGTGTCGATCAAGCGCCTGCTCCGAACGTTGAGCGGCGGGGCGCAGGGTTTCATCTGGAGCAGCGGCATTCAAGTTATCGAGTGAGTGACCCGCTGGATTACTGGGGAATCCATAGAAAGCCCCCACCACCTCAAAGTCTACGAACACGGTGTTACGCAAGAGCGAAATATTCAACGTCTGGTTCGGGGTAGGTACGATGATCTTGGCGATTGCCAGAATAGGCCCCGCAATCTCTGCCCAACCCGATGCATCGTTCAAGGTAAAAGTCTTTTTGACATCATTTATCGTTGTCGACATCACGCCCGTAGCGGGATCGATTCTTACCGAGTTGGTTATCCCCTGTTCACGCATCCACGCCTTGACCGTCGGCGTTTCAAGATGGGCACGGTAAACCTCTAACCACTTACCCAACTTCGACTGGCCCGGAATCCCGATACGGGCATTACCGCTGTTGCGAAAGTCCGGCAGATGGCGATTGTATTCGGCAACGAGCGCATCTTCGCCCGCTTGCGTAAAAGGCTGCGATGGGTTTAACGGTACAAAGGAAGGCACTATCGCGGCGACCATGTCCTGCACACTCTGGCGTTGTGTGGCCAGCGCGGCGTCACCGCGTACCGAAGGAGATCTGCCTGTATCCGTTTCTTCGAATCTTGGGAAACTACCGAAACGCTGCAGCGCCTCATAACCTGCAGTGTTATGTGCCACATTATAAAACTGCGCGATGGTCTCAACGGTGGCCGTTGCGCAGAATGCATCCGCGTATTGAACGCTGTTCGCTTGACCGCTGGTCAATACTTTAGCGGCAGCCATGGCCGGTGCAATCACCTCGGCCAATTCAGGGTCAGTAACGAGATTGAAAACACGACGCTCGCCATTGACGCTTGCCGAGACACTATGGGTGGTGGGGTCCAGCACCATAGTGTTCAGTTCAACGCGTTGGCGGCTGGCCCACTCCAGCAGTTTCGGGGTCTGCAACGCCCTCGCCAACTGGTGACGCCATTGTCCGAGCGTTGAGCCGCCAGGCACCTCAACGGACGCGCCGGGGACGTTTGTCACTGCCTGCTCTATGTAGCGTTCCGCCAGTTGACGGTCGTTGCGTGCACGCTCACTTAGTGGGCTTTGTTGGTCCAAGGAATTGGCAAGCGCATTAAGGGTTTTGAGGCTTGTGGGCAGTTTAAAACCCAAGCCCCGTAGGACTGTCGCAAAGTTTTGAGTCTTTCCATCAGGCATTTGAGTTGGCTTGTACATAAAGCCTGCAATAGCGAGGTCGGGGCTGGGTAGGCCCGCACAGATCCCCGCGATTCGCCTGAGCATGCCAGCCACGTCAGCCACATATTCCGGGGCCGCCACCTGTTGCCGCACATTTGTTGCGGGGGGCGTCTCGATAGTGAGGGCACTGCCTTGTGCGGCCAGCGCAGCCTCGCCTCGTATTGCCGCAGATCTACCTGAGTCTGTCTCTGCGATTACCGGGAAACCTCCGGTACGCCATAGCGCCGCATAACCTTCGGTGCCATGTGCCACATTATAAAACTGCGCAACGGTTTCAACGGTGGCCGTTCTGGAGAATGCATCCGAGTAGTGAACGTTCTCTAATTGGCCGCAGGTCAAAACCTTTGCGGCAGCCAGGATGGGTCTGAGCGCTTCGGCCACCTCAGGGTAATCAACGAGGCTGAAAGAGCTTCGCTTGCCATGGACCCTGGCCGAGAAGTTATCTGTGAAGGGGTAAATGACCATACTTCTCAGCTCTATGCCCTGGATGGCGGCCCACGCCTGGAATTTTTCAGACATCAGCGCTTTCGCCAACTGATGGCGCCAGTGGCCGAGGGTTGAGTCTGCCGGGACTTCCACCAGAGTACCGGCGATGTTCCGAGGGGCCTCCAACATATAACGTCTCGCCAGCAGGTCATCGCCATGGGCGCGCACGTTGGCTTGATCGTTTAACGGCGCTTGTATCGGGGCGGCAATTGAGAACCTGCCCTGGGGTATCGGGGTGGCAATTACGAACCTGCCCTGGGATGACGAGAGGAGGGAATGATTAACGGTAGTCATCGAGATAATGCTCTGTAGGGGGATGTTTACGCCCCCCAATAACGCTCCGTGTGAGTTCGAGGGCTCCCCCTGTGTGATGAAAACCGCGGTAAAGATTCCCAGGGCCGCCGACGATAAGAATTACTAGGTATTGCGAAAGTACGCTGATGAATTTTGTGCAAAGCCAGCAAGAGATTTGCGTGTACTACGTAGGCATTTGCGCCAAATCAACGCAGAAACATAGCCCTAGCCCCTCAAGTTCGGGCAAACTCTGCGTTTTTCCCACTTGGACAAGGCATGCCCATGACTCCCGCGTCGACAGTCGATGAAAAGAGCTTCCGTACACTGCTCGGCCGCAATGTGGCGTTGCCCCTGGGTGTGGGCGTGCTCAGCGCGGTGTTTTTCGTCTGCCTGATCACTTATCTGCTGTCGGTGATCCAGTGGGTGGAACACACCGACCGGGTTATCAATAACCTCAACGAGTCGTCCAAGTTGACGGTGGACCTGGAAACCGGCCTGCGCGGCTTCCTGATCACTGGCGACGAGCATTTCCTGGACCCGTACGAAGTGGCCAAGCCGCGGATCATTGGCGACTTGCGCAACCTGCAGGAATTGGTCGCTGACAACCCGCAGCAAGTGGACCGCCTCAAACGCCTGGAGGCGATGCAGAACGAGTGGAACAAGTACGCCCAGTCGATGATCGACCTGCAGCGTCAGAGCGGCGATTATCGCGGCGCGGTAAAGGCCGGTCGAGGCAAGGGCCTCACCGACTCGATTCGCCAGGAATATGCCGATGCGGTAGCGATGGAGCAGTCTTTTCGTATTGCACGTAATCAGGATGTCACCAAGACCACGGTGATCAGTGTCACTTTGTACCTGGTCTTCGTGCTCGGCCTGAGTGGCTTTTTGGCCTATATCGGCAGAAAGAATTTACTTGCTCTATCAGAAAGTTACAGCGCAAACCTCGCGTCACAACAGAAGATTGCGCGGCGCCTGGAACAGCAGGCTTGGCTGCGCAACGGCCAGACCGAACTGGCCGAACAGGTGCTGGGCCAACTGACCCTGAACATGTTGGGGCGCAATATCCTGCAGTTCTTTGCTCAATACATGGGCTCGGCGGTCGCGGCGGTGTATGTGCGCGAAGAACACGGCGGCCTCAAGCGCGTGGCCACTTATGGCTTTTCCCGCGAGCAGGAACAGCTCGAGCAGGCGATCTACAACGACGAAGGCATCGTCGGCCAGGCCGCGCAGCTCAATCGCCTGATTCGCCTGGACGACGTGCCGGTGGATTATTTCAAGGTCAGTTCCGGCCTGGGTGAGGGTAATACCCGCAGTGTGCTGGTGGTGCCGACCAGTGATGACGACCGCGTCAACGGCGTGATTGAGCTGGGCTTCCTGCGCCCGCTGGATGATCGCGATGTAGAGCTGCTGGAGCTGATTGCCGGCAATATCGGTACGTCCATCGAAGCCGCGCGGTATCGCCAGCGTTTGCAGGAAGTGCTCGCCGAGACCCAGCAGCTCAACGAAGAGCTGCAGGTGCAACAGGAAGAACTCAAGACCGCCAACGAAGAGCTGGAGGAGCAGTCGCGCATTCTCAAGGAGTCCCAGGCCCACCTGGAAACCCAGCAAGCCGAGCTTGAGCAGACCAACGAGCAACTGGCCGAACAGACCCAGACCCTCGCCGACCAGCGCGACGCCATGGACCGCAAGAACGTCGAGTTGAACCAGGCTCAGGTGGAGCTGGAAGACCGCGCCGAAGAGTTGCAGCGCTCCAGCAAGTACAAATCCGAATTCCTCGCCAACATGTCCCACGAACTGCGCACGCCGCTGAACAGCTCGTTGATCCTGGCAAAGTTGCTGGCGGAAAACCCGCAGGACAACCTCAGCGCTGAACAGGTCAAGTTTGCCGAGTCGATCTATTCGGCCGGCAATGACCTGCTCAACCTGATCAATGACATCCTGGATATTTCCAAGGTCGAAGCCGGCAAGCTTGAAGTGCGCCCGGAAAACTCCAGCGTGGCGCGCCTGGTCGATGGCCTGCGCGGCATGTTCGAACCGCTGGCCGCCGACCGCAAGCTGGGCTTCCAGGTACAAGTGCAGGCGGATGCGCCGGCGATGCTGTTTACCGACCGCCAGCGCCTGGAGCAGATCCTCAAGAATCTGCTGTCCAACGCGGTCAAGTTCACCGAGCAGGGCGACGTGAGCCTGTCGGTATCCCGCGCGCCGGGCGAGGGCATTGCCTTTACCGTGCGTGACTCGGGCATCGGGATTGCCCCGGACCAGCAGGAGAGCATCTTCGAAGCCTTCCGCCAGGCCGACGGCACCACCAACCGCCGCTATGGCGGCACCGGCCTCGGCCTGTCGATCTCCCGCGACCTGGCCACCTTGCTCGGCGGCTATATCAGCGTGACCAGCGAGCCGGGCAAGGGCAGCACCTTCACCCTGGTGTTGCCGGAGCAGTACGTAGAACGCGCGGAAGACGCGCCGGCCATCGAGCAACCGCGCCAGGTGGTGACGGCCCCGGCACCCAAGCCCATCGCGATTTCGCCGCTGCCGGTGGCCGATGCCGAACGGATCCCGCGTTTCGCCGACGACCGCGACAAAGCCCCGTTCACCACACGCTGCATCCTGGTGGTGGAAGACGAGCCGAACTTCGCGCGTATCCTCTTCGACCTCGCTCATGAGCTGGGCTACCACTGCCTGGTGGCCCATGGCGCGGACGAGGGCTACAGCCTCGCCAAGGAATACATCCCCGATGCGATCCTGCTGGACATGCGCCTGCCCGACCATTCCGGGCTGACCGTGCTGCAGCGCCTCAAGGAACACGCCAACACCCGCCATATCCCGGTGCATGTGATTTCCGTGGAAGACCGCGTCGAAGCCGCCATGCACATGGGCGCCATCGGTTACGCGGTGAAGCCCACCACCCGTGAAGAGCTCAAGGACGTGTTCGCGCGCCTGGAAGCCAAGCTAACCCAGAAGGTCAAGCGTGTGCTGCTGGTGGAAGACGACGACCTGCAACGCGACAGCATTGCCCGCCTGATCGGCGACGATGACATCGAGATCACCGACGTCGGCTTCGCCCAGGCGGCCCTGGACCTGCTGCGCACCAACGTCTACGACTGCATGATCATCGACCTCAAGCTGCCGGACATGCTCGGCAACGAGCTGCTCAAGCGCATGGCCACCGAGGACATCTGTTCGTTCCCGCCGGTGATCGTCTACACCGGGCGCAACCTGACCCGCGATGAAGAAGCCGAGCTGCGCAAATACTCGCGCTCGATCATCATCAAGGGCGCGCGCTCGCCGGAGCGCTTGCTGGACGAAGTGACACTCTTTCTGCACAAAGTCGAATCGCAGTTGTCCCATGACCGCCAGAAGATGCTCAAGACCGCCCGCAGCCGCGACAAGGTCTTCGAGGGGCGCAAGATCTTGCTGGTGGACGACGATGTGCGCAACATCTTCGCCCTGACCAGCGCCCTTGAGCACAAAGGCGCCGTGGTGGTGATCGGGCGTAACGGCCGTGAAGCCATCGACAAACTCAATGAAGTCGACGATATCGATCTGGTGCTGATGGACGTGATGATGCCGGAGATGGATGGTTACGAGGCGACCGCGCTGATCCGCCAGGACCCGCGCTGGAAGAAGCTGCCGATCATCGCAGTGACGGCCAAGGCCATGAAGGACGATCAGGAGCGCTGCCTCGCGGCGGGCTCCAACGATTACCTGGCCAAGCCGATTGACCTGGACCGCCTGTTCTCGCTGATTCGCGTTTGGCTACCGAAGATGGAACGTATTTAAGTGGAGCAACGTTTTTTGGACAAAAGCAGCGACATTGAGCTGCGCCTGCTGATTGAGGCGATCTACCTCAAGTACAGCTATGACTTTCGTGATTACTCCGGCGCTTCGGTCAAGCGCCGCGTGGCCCATGCGTTGCGCCAGTTTGACTGCGCGACCATTTCGGCGCTGCAGGAGCGGGTGCTGCATGACCCGGCGGCGTTCATGCAATTACTGCAATTCCTGACGATTCCGGTGAGCGAGATGTTTCGCGACCCGTCGCACTTCCTCGCGATCCGCCAGGAAGTGGTGCCGCTGCTCAAGACCTACCCGTCGATCAAGATCTGGATCGCCGGGTGCAGCACGGGGGAGGAGGTCTACTCCATGGCCATCCTGCTGCGTGAAGAAGGGCTGCTGGAGCGCACGATCATCTACGCCACGGACATCAACCCGGCGTCGCTGGACAAAGCCAAACAGGGTATCTTCTCCCTGGAGAATGTAAGGGCTTACACTGCGAACTATCAGCAGGCCGGTGGGCAGCGTTCATTTGCCGACTACTACACAGCGGCTTACGATTACGCGATTTTCGACAAGACGCTGCGCGAGAATGTCACGTTCGCCGATCACAGCCTGGCGACTGATAGTGTATTCTCAGAAACTCAATTAATTTCGTGCCGTAACGTACTGATTTACTTCAACAAAAAATTGCAGGATCGCGCCTTTGGGTTGTTCCATGAGTCGCTGTGTCATCGCGGCTTCCTGGTGCTGGGCAGCAAGGAAACCCTGGATTTTTCCGGCTACGCCACCCAATTCGAACCCTTGGTCAAACAGGAACGGATCTACCGCAAATCATGAACGACGCTCACGCCAGCCCGATTCGCGGGATTGAAGCCATCGTCGTCGGCGCGTCTGCCGGCGGCGTGGAGGCGTTGCTGAGTATTTTCGGTACGCTGCCCGCAGGCTTCGGGCTGCCGATCATTGCCGTGCTGCACCTGCCGGACGAGCGCCGCAGCCAGCTGGCGGAAGTGTTCGCGCGGCGTCTGCGCATTCCGGTGCGTGAAGCGCGCGACAAGGAAGTGATCGAAGCGGGCACGCTGTATTTCGCCGGCCCCGGTTATCACCTGTCGGTGGAGCACGACCGCAGCTTGTCCCTGAGCCAGGAAGACCGCGTGCATCACTCGCGCCCGGCCATCGATTTCCTGTTTGCCTCCGCCGCCGATGCCTATGGCAAGGGCCTGCTCGCGATTCTGCTGACCGGTGCCAACCACGACGGCGCGCGCGGGCTGGCCCACGTCAAGCAGTCGGGCGGCACCACGGTCGTGCAAGACCCCGTCGAAGCACGCATTGCCGTGATGCCACGGGCGGCGCTGGCCTTGCACACCCCTGACCATATTCTCACGCTGAGCCAAATTGGCTCGTTACTGGCTTTGCTGGAATCTTCCCCATGTTAAGTACTGTCCAGGCCAAACTGCTGATCGTCGATGATCTGCCGGAAAACCTGCTGGCCCTCGAAGCGCTTATCAAGCGCGAGGACCGCCAGGTGTTCAAGGCATTGAGCGCCGACGAGGCGTTGTCCCTGTTGCTGGAACATGAATTCGCCATGGCCATTCTCGACGTGCAGATGCCCGGCATGAATGGTTTTGAGCTGGCCGAGCTGATGCGCGGCACCGAAAAGACCAAGAACATCCCGATCGTGTTCGTCAGTGCCGCCGGCCGTGAACTCAACTACGCGTTCAAGGGCTATGAAAGCGGCGCCGTGGACTTCCTGCACAAGCCGCTGGATATCCACGCGGTCAAGAGCAAGGTCAATGTGTTCGTCGACCTGTACCGCCAGAGCAAGGCCATGAAGCAACAGGTCGAAGCCCTGGAGCGCAGCCGCCGCGAGCAGGAGCTGTTGCTCACGCGTCTGCAGGCCACTCAGGCCGAGCTGGAGCAGGCGGTGCGCATGCGTGATGACTTTATGTCGATCGTCGCCCATGAAGTGCGCACGCCGCTCAATGGTCTGATCCTCGAAACCCAGCTGCGCAAGATGCACCTGGCCCGCGATAACGCCGCCGCGTTTACCCTGGACAAGATGCACGCCATGGTCGACCGCGATGAACGCCAGATCCAGAGCCTGATCCGCCTGATCGAAGACATGCTGGATGTGTCGCGCATCCGCACCGGCAAGCTGTCGATTCGCCCCGGGCGTTTCGACCTGGCGCAACTGGTAAGCAACCTGGTGGACAACTTCGCGCCGCAAGTGGCGGCTGCCGATTCGTCCATGCAACTGGTTGCCGAAGGCCCCGTGGAGGGTAACTGGGATGAGTTCCGCATTGAGCAGGTGGTGACCAACCTGTTGACCAACGCCTTGCGCTACGGCGCCAAAAGCCCGGTGAATGTGCGGGTGTACAGCGAGCACGGCGAGGCCCGCGTGGAAGTACGCGACCACGGCATCGGGATCAGTGAAGAGAACCAGAAGCGTATTTTCCAGCAGTTCGAGCGTGTATCCGCCAGCCAGGTAGCGGCCGGGTTGGGCCTTGGGCTGTTTATTTCAGAGCAGATCGTTGCGGCCCATGGCGGCACCATCGAGGTCGAGAGCCAGATAGGTGAGGGCGCCCTGTTCCGGGTGTGCCTGCCCCTTGAATCGGCGGCATGAAATCAATCGTCACCTCGACGCAACCTTCTACGTGACCCCATGGTCGTAATTGCAGCAATTGACCGGACAAAGGCTTCCCATGAGTGAAGATGCACAAGATGTCGTTCTGATCGTCGAGGACGACGAATCCATTATGTTCGTGCTGGGTGAGTACCTGGCAGGCCTCGGCTATCGGGTGCTGAAAGCGATCAATGGCAAGGAAGCCTTCGAAATCCTCGCGACCAAGCCGCACCTGGACCTGATGGTCACCGATTACCGCCTGCCGGGTGGTATCTCCGGCGTGCAGATCGCCGAGCCGGCACTCAAAGTGCGGCCGGAGCTGAAAGTGATTTTTATCAGCGGCTACCCGCAGGAAATCCTCGACTGCAACAGCCCGATCACGCGCAACGCACCGATCCTGGCCAAGCCGTTCGATCTGGATACGCTGCAAGAGCATATCCAGCGGTTGTTGGCGTAGGCGTTCATTGCTGGATGGGCTGACGGGGAAATATCCCAATACACACATCTCTGGATCATATTTACATCGCTTGCCAATCAGTAAGTGCCCCTGAAAAGAAACTGTTCAATCGGGGGCAATTACTTAAATGATATGGGCAAGGGTATTTAATGAGTCAGATTGGTTTCCGCTCGGCCTCCGCGTTCACACCTGATTATTCAAGTCTTCACGATCATTACCCCGCCCCAACCCACGCACAGAGAAATCAGCTATCCAATGACAGTGAGGCTGAGCGGCGTGATACGCGACGGCTTAACCTCTCCGAGTTCCCCGCACACACGACGCAGGGACTTTCAATTGCGTTATCGCGCCGCAATGAAACATTAAAGCTGGCCGACTTGCTGACGTCAGCTCCCCGCGAAACCCCGCAGCAACTTATTGATTATCTTAAAACCACCACCCTCAGCGTCTATCCCCTCACCGATAACGCTGCGGGCGATGCATCAGCTATACAGCACACCGTGAGTCTCAAGGACTATATAAACCATAATAAGTGGACCGTGCCGAAGACGCCGGGTGAACTTGAGGCCATGATTGAAGCGTTGCGAACGCCTGCGCCCATTACGCCCGAAAAAGGTGATTTCTCGGGTGCCCTCGGTTGGCCAAACCCGCCGACCCGCCAGGAAAGATTAGAGATCTACCAGGGTGTCCTGGCCGGTATAACGAACCCCGGTTCCGGTGGCTTGCTGGGGGAACTGAGCGATAATCGGCCTTGGCAGAGCCATGAACTGGGCAATCTGCGTGAAGCGATCCAGGACATACTCGACTCGCCTAAAGCCCAGGCCCTTGGCAGGGAGTTGCAAGCCAGCGTCGGCGCTGTGCCGACCTCCACCAGCGCCACTGATTACCTCTTGGCCGCTATTCATGAAGTGTTCGATCCCCAGGGAGAAGCTTCAGGTTCAAGAGGTAACGTAGCCGGGTTTGAACTCATCCATCCCGACAATTCGGGCTTGACGGCGTCGGCTATCGTCAAGCGATTGGCCAACCATTTAAAGGCAGCACCTGTTCGCACTGGACACGAGCGGGTCAACGATCAAACGGCGCTTATCGCCGCTCACCTGCTGCTTTCAAGCCGTGCGCCGGAGTTTTTGGTTAAAGATATACCGGTGAACGTGACCTATGGCTCCCAGGCCTGGCTTACCTTGAGCACCGCCGTGGGGCGAATCGAGGCGCAAGCGCCAGGCGCCACCGCGACGATGAAATATGCAGACATTTTGCGTCAAGGCGATGTTGCCGCTCTCACCCTGCAGCAACTGCGGGCAGAGCAGAAGGCCAAGTTGACCGCGCTCATGGACTGGGGAGTGGCCAATAGGCTCATCCCGCTGAGCCCATCAGACGATTACACAGCGAATCAACAGAAAGACGTCCTGGCTGCATTCCAGAAGCAAATGGCAGAGCTTGTAGCCGCATTGGAGGTCCAGGGTGCCCCCATTCCTATGCGCGAAAGCATGGCGGCTGACCAGCTCTATGATGCGCTCGGCTTTAACCAAAGCGAAAACCTGCCTTACCTCAAGTCGATCATAAGCAAGCTCGGCATCCCCAGGGCGGGCAATGAAAAGCTGCGCGAGGCGCAGGGTGAGAACGCTGATTTTAATGAACTGATCAACACCAGGTTCATAACGTTAAAGTATCCAAATAAAGATTTTCCCGGTCCGTATTCGTTATTGGACCTTTATATCTCTAATCGTCTATTCGACGCCCCCGAGCCAGGGAGCAGGAGTGGCGCACTCGACAATACAAAAAACCAATGGCATTTGTTTTCGAACAAGGTCAAGTTTTTTGAACTGCTTGGAACGTCGGCGGGTTTCCCGGACACCAACAAACTCTACACCGACAAAATACAAAGCCATATTGAAGACTTGAAGCTGGGTACAAAAACAACGGTTAAATATTTAATTTCCCGCCTTCCGGCAGACGACCTTAAGTTTTTAGTGCAAGGCAAGGTTGAATTCTACCGCGAGGAGCTTATTTACGACTCTACCCCTGGACGGAACCATGTTGAACGCGGGCAGCCCATTAGTAACAAGCCGCTGGTTGCACGTTGCCAAATAGGCTCAGAAGTCAGGTTTTATGAGATAAACCCTCAAAAGGCGAATATTTACAGGCGAGCCGATCTCGAGAAGAACTTCAAAGTGGGGGCCCCTGATGGGCTGCGAAAACAAGTGCTTCCAGGCAGTGATACGGATGAGCTCAGTGTGCCTAGCTACGCCAGGATTCCAGGCAGCCACCGATATACCACCAAAGTTGCCGAAATGAACCCCTCGGATTTACCCCAAGAACCCGCCTATGATTCCCGTCGCACAAATAACATCGCGAACTTTGTGACCGAGCATGTGTATACAGGCCTGACGGAGAAGATCAAGGCCTATTCGAAGGGGTCTACAACGCTGGAGACCGAAGTTCCAGACTACGTAAAGTATCGTGAGTTTCTGCTTAACCTGATTCCCTTGCGCTCCGCCATTGTGAATTTCTCCAAAGGTAACTTTGCCGAAGGTTTGGGCGAGCTTGCCTTGGACGCTCTGGGTTTTGTCACCCTGGGTGCCGCGACGGTAGGCAAGGCGCTGGGCGCCGTAGCAAAAGGGGCCAAAGCCCTGCGAGTCGCCTCAATCATTGGCAAGGCCGCGGTGAGTCTCCTCAATCCATTGGACGGTGTCACCAGCCTTATCACTGGCGTAGGACGCGGAGTAAAAAAGGTCGGCAATGTTGGCCTCAAACACCTGAATAAAATTCGTGGAGCAGCAGGCGATTATGACCTTGTCGCTGCGGCCAAGCGCTTTGATGCATCAGCCTTAGGCACCTACAAGCGCGAAGGCCATGTCGTACACAGCGGGACCGCCGTGCTAACGGGCGGAAAGTGGCATGCCTACGACGCTGTCTTGCAGCAACCCTACGGTTCAGCGCTGGTTGACTTCGTGCCCTCCATGAAGAGCGCTGCGGCTTTTGGAGACTGGGATGTGGGTCGAAAAGTGTTGAAGCCCGACCAAAAAACCATTGTGGATAAATGGACCGCGGCGCTCAACAAGCATAAGTTCGGGCCCGATAAAGCACAGTTCGAAGCGGCTTATCACGCTACCGAGGTGCCGAAAGCCTCCAGCCTTTTTTCACGCGAAATGAAGCCCCTGGAATTAATGGCGTTGGCGCAAAAAAAAGACCTCACGGCGAGCATGATGGGCTCACTCGTCAAGCAGTACGATAATTTGGCCTTCAAGCACGGGGCAAAAGGCGCGACCCGGTTCATCGACAACATCGAACCTGAATTCGGTACTGTGTTTGCAATGCCGCAAGCCAGTTACCTGAGTTCGACAGCGCAGTTTTCCGATGGCCAATGTGCAGCGCTTTCGCGCACGTTCGCCACGGCCATAGAACAAGGCAAAGACAAAGTACTGATTAATAACATGTACAAAGCCTCGGCCCGTCCTGATGCACATGCGTCCAGGGAGTTCATGCACTCGCTTAAAAGCCTGCAAGCTCAGACGGGCGGCGAAACGGCGTTTCATGCGCACAAGGTTGCGCGGCAGGTGACCCACGACCAGTTGGTGGAGGAGTTGGCACAGTCACCCGGCACTAAATCCGTGATGATCGATACACCAGGGCATGCAATGGCGGCCGGTGTGATCGTTGAGGGCGCGGCGAAAAAATACTATTTCTATGATCCGAATGCTGGCGTTGCCTACTTCAATACCCCCGAGGCAATGGAGAAAGGGCTGACCCGGTTATTCAATGACAAAACCTTTCCCACGCCTTACCGATCCCATGGCGTAGATCCCAAACGTCTAGAGTTCAAGATATTTACCCATGACGACGAATGGAGAGAGCTGAATAGCATCAACCAAAGCGCGTTCAAAAAGCTCTATGAAGTCCCACTCGATGAGCGCGCATTTGCGACCCTCTCTCATGATCGTTTGAAAGCGGGCTGGGAACAACAGTACAAGACGCCAGGCAATCATGGCCTGATTTGTTACGAAGCCTCAGTACGTGTGGGGCAGGCCGAAAAGACCCTTGCCCCTGAAGTCTTCGACGCTGTGCAAGCCGCCAGAAAAGGTCAGCGAGGCACTAACTATTCACAACGCTACCTGAACATCATGGGCATTCAGTCAGACAGTCTCAAAACCAGGTTCAATCCTGCGGACATCCAGGAGTCCGGTTTGCTCAACTTCAAACGTGCGCATGAGGGAGGGGAGTTCGGCCACACGGTCTACATCCAGAAAGACGTAAACAATAAGCTTTATCTGTTCAACACCAATAGCCAGGATCTGGACGCGGCGATGGCCAGACATGGCAACCCGTCCAAGTTAAGCGGCAGCATGACCGTTTATCACCTGGGCGATGGCAAGCATAAAGGCCTTCAGGATTTCCTCGACGGGCTCAACGGGCAAAGCGGCTGGCAGTTTGCCTACACACCCGCCAGCACACTCAACGCCAACGTAGCGAACCTGGCCGTCTGAAAATGCGCGGCCCCTAGCACCTGATCATCTCCCGCACCTTCGCCGTCAACAAATCAAAGGTAAACGGCTTGGTGATCAGCTGCATGCCCGGGTCGAGGAACCCGCCTCGTACCGCCGCGTGCTCGGCGTAGCCGGTAATAAACAACACCTTCAAGTCGGGTCGAAGCTGCCTGCCGATTTCGGCCAGTTGCCGGCCGTTCATGCCCGGCAAGCCCACATCGCTGATCATCAGGTCAATGCGCTGGGTGGACTCGATAATTGGCAACGCACTGTCAGCATCGCCAGCCTCGACAAAGGCGTAACCCAGCTCGCTCAATACCTGGCTGACCAACGCCCGCACGGCCGGGTCGTCCTCAACGATCAAGACGGTTTCGCCGGCATTGGCGAACGGCAGCAGGGCAGGGTCCGCACGCACATCGGCGGTGGGTTGGCCGATAAAGCGCGGCAGAAACAGGCTTACCGTGGTGCCCTTGCCGACTTCGCTATGGATGGTCACATGGCCATGGGACTGGCGCGCGAAGCCATAAATCATCGACAAGCCCAGGCCGGTGCCCTGGCCGATGGGTTTGGTGGTGAAGAACGGGTCGAAGACCCGGCCGATCACGGTGTCCGGTATGCCGCAGCCGTTATCGCTGACACTCAGTTCCACGTAGTCGCCAGGAGTGAGAGTGCCATAGGCGGCGGTGAATACGCTGTCGAGCCGGCGGTTGGTGGTTTCCACCACCAGCTTGCCGCCGCCGGGCATTGCATCGCGGGCGTTGATGACCAGGTTGAGCAGGGCGCTTTCCAGCTGGTTGGGGTCGGCTTCGGCGGTCCAGGGCTCGCCGGTGAGGCGCATGTCCAGGGAAATGCTTTCGTTGATGCTGCGTTGCAGCAGCTCGCCCATGGACGTGACCAGCTCATTGAGGTTGACCGGTTTGGAGTCCAGCGACTGGCGACGCGAGAACGCCAGCAGCCGGTGGGTGAGCCCGGCGGCGCGATTCGCCGAGGTGACGCCCAGGTCGATCAAGCCGTCGAGGTCGTCCAGCTTGCCTCGGGATATCCGCCGGCGCAGCAGCTCCAGGCTGCCGATGATCCCGGTGAGCATGTTGTTGAAGTCATGGGCGATGCCGCCGGTCAATTGGCCGACGGCTTCCATTTTCTGTGATTGGCGCAAGGCTTCTTCGTTGTGACGCAACTGCGCGGTGCGCTCTTCGACTTGTTGTTCGAGGGTTTCCAGGGTGCGCTGCAGGCGCAACTCACTCTGGCTCAGGTCGATCAGGCGGTCGCGCGCCTCATATTGCCGGCGGCGACCGCGCAGGGCGGCGCTGACCAGGCTGATCAGCGTGATCGGGTGGAAGGGCCGCTCCAGGAACGTCACGTTGCCCAGCAGGCCGCTGAGGTGTGACGAGCCGTTCTGCTCGCTGCCGCCGTGATGGGTCATCAGCACAATGGGCAGGTCCGACCAGGCCGGTTGCCGGTGCAAGTGCTCCAGCAGCGGTTCCAGATCGACACCGCGCAGGGCTTCGGCAGCGATGATCAACAAGCCGGCGCCCTGGTCCAGGGCTTCGCAGAGCATCGGCAGGTGGCTGGCAACGATGCCGTTGTAGCCGGCTTCTTTGAGCATCATCAGCGCCAGCGCGCCATCACGGCCCATCGGCGCCAGTACGATTGCGCGTTCGGAGACCGGTGAAAGGCCCGTCACACGCCCTCATCCTTGAGCAGAGGGGAACCGGCGCCCATGTAGGTCGGGATCCCGCGCAATACGCCCTGGAAGTTGTCCAGCGGCTCGCCGACCGTCAGGCCACGGCTGCCGATACGGTATTCGCGGATCGTCGATTCGTGAGAGCCGGTGCGTTTCTTGATGATCGAGATGGCGCGGCGCACCTTGCCCAGGGCCTCGAAGTAGCGCAGCAGAATCACGGTGTCGGCCAGGTAGGTGATGTCGACCGGCGCTTGCATGTCGCCGACCAGCCCATGTTGCGCGACGGTCATGAAGGTCGCCGCGCCCCGGCGGTTGAGGTACAGCAGCAGTTCGTGCATATGCAGGATCAGAGCGTTTTCTTCGGGCATTGCGGCCTGGTAGCCGTTGATGCTGTCGATCACCACGGTCTTGATCCCGCGCTCGTCGACGCAACGGCGCACGCGGTGCGAGAACTCGCCGGGGGACAGCTCGGCGGCGTCCACCTGCTCGATCAGCAGGTTGCCGGTTTCCTGTAGCGCCGCCAGGTCGATGCCCATGTTTTTCATGCGTTCGAACAGCAGCCCCAGTTCTTCATCGAAGATAAACAGCGCGGCTTTTTCGCCACGGGCCACGGCGGCGGCGGCGAAGATCATCGAGATCAGCGACTTGCCGGTACCGGCCGGGCCGAGGATCAGGCTGCTGGAGCCGGTTTCGATGCCGCCGCCCAACAGTGAATCCATGGCAGGAATGCCGCTGGTCAGGGTCTGGCGGAGATAGCCACCGCGATGCTCGGCCGCCACCAGACGCGGGAACACGTGCACGCCGCCTTGCATGATGGTGAAGTCGTGGAAGCCGCCACGGTACTTCTGGCCGCGGTATTTCACCACCCGCACCCGGCGCCGTTCGGCACCGTAGTTGGGGGTCAGTTCTTCCAGGCGAATCACGCCGTGGGCCACACTGTGCACGGTTTTATCGAGGGATTCGGTGGTCAGGTCGTCCAGCAGCAGCACGGTGGCGTCGTAGCGCACAAAGTAGTGCTTGATCGCGAGGATCTGCCGGCGATAACGCAACGAGCTTTGTGCCAGCAGGCGGATTTCCGAGAGGCTGTCGATAACCACGCGGGTCGGCTTGACCCGTTCCACCACCTCGAAGATCTGGCGGGTGGCTTCACCCAGTTCCAGGTCGGAGGAGTACAGCAGGCTCTGCTGGTGCTCGGCGTCGAGCAGGCTTTCCGGCGGGGTCAGTTCGAAGATATGGATATTGTCATCCAGGTCCCAGCCGTGGGACTTGGCGCCCTGGCGCAATTCGCGCTCGGTTTCGGAGAGCGTGATGTACAGCGAGCGCTCTCCGGCTTTTGCCCCGGCCTGCAGGAAGTGCAGGGCGACCGTGGTTTTACCGGTGCCAGGCTCACCTTCCAGCAGGAACAGGTGGCTACGCGATAGCCCGCCGGAAAGAATGTCATCAAGACCTTCGATGCCGGTGGCCGCTTTTTCGGATAACTGCGCGTTGGATGTAGACAAGAAGTGCCCTCAGGTCACATACGAGTAGAGGATGCGCGCCGTTGATATCGGAGCGCCATACTCTCTTGACCGTAGCGCTTTGCCACGGTTCCAACCTGTTGCCAAAACTACAGACCCTGCTGGAGTGCGGGGTCATCCGGATTCTGCTGTTCAAGCTGGGCGAGCAGCACTTGCACGTTCTGCAATTGGCCGCTTTCTTTCCAGTAGTTGATCAGCAGCACGCGCGCCTTGCGATTGGCCGGGTGGCGCTGAAGGATTTCTTCCAGCTGGCGCTGGGCAGCTTCCTGTTCATGCTGGGCGTGCAGGGTGGTGGCCAGGTCGTAGCGGTAATCCTGGTTGTCCGGCTCAAGTTCCACCGCCTTGGACAAGCCGAGCAGCGCATAGGGGCGCTCGCCATGGTGCAGCAGCCACATGCCCAGGGCGTGTTGCAGGTAGGCCGACTCGGGGTGCGCCGCCAGTTGCCGCGCCAGCAGTTGGCGGGATTCGTCGGTCTTGCCTTGCTTGTCGAGCAATTCGATCTGCGCCACCCCGGCTTGCAGGTTATCGGGTTGCAGGCGCATGGCCTGTTCCAGCGCATTTTGCGCGTCGGGCAGCAGGGCGCTGTGGATGTACAGGCGCGCCAGTTGAATCCAGCCCTCGGCCGTTTCCGGCTGCGCCTTGAGCGTCTTTACGAACTCATCCAGCACCTGCTGCAACGGGCCGAAGTACAGGCCCAAGGTGTCGGGGGACAGCCCGAGCAAGGCATTGGCAGCGGCAAACCGTACGCCCTGGTCGGGATCATCCAGCGCCGGGCCAAGCAGCAGCGTGCGCTGGCCACTGGGCACCAGGCCGACGATGCTGTGAATGGCAGCCTCGCGCACCAGCGGTGACTCGCTGGCCAGGTCTTTATCCGCCAGTTTCAAGGCCTGGGGGCTGGGGTAGTTGGGCAATTCGGCGTGCAGCGCGGCGCGCCGTTCGGGCGACAGGTCCGGGCGGCCCAATTGCTGGTACAGCACACGGGCCGCGCCGGGCTCGCCGTTATGCGCCTGTTTCAAGGCTTTGGAATAACCGTGGGCAATGGCCGGCGGCACGGCCACCGGGGTGGCGCGGGAGAAATACCAGGTGAGCAGCACAATAAACAATAGGGCGCACAGGCCGACGATGGCGTAACGGCGTGACTTTGACATGCAGGCGTCCAGCAAGAGCAAAGCCGTCAGCTTCGGTCAGACCAGGGCAGGTGTCAAACCCGCATCAGGTCAGCACGTAGTCCACCGGTTCGAGGGCCGGCGGCAAATCGGTTTCGCCCAGCGCCGCGAGCACCTCGCGCTCCAGGGTGCGCAGCAGGGCATTGCACGGCAGGTCGTTTTCATCGAAGCCAAACGGATCTTCGAGGTCGTCGCCGATCTCATCCAGGCCAAAGAAGGTGTAGCTGACGATGGCGGTGAACACCGGCGTCAGCCAGCCCAGGGGTTCGGCCATGGCGAACGGCAGGAGGATGCAGAACAGGTAGATGGTGCGATGCAGCAACAGGGTGTAGGGGAAGGGCAGCGGCGTGGTCTTGATTCGCTCACACGCAGCCTGCACCTGGCTGAGGCTGACCAGCCGCGCTTCCAGCTGGGTATAGCGCCATTCACTGAGTACGCCTTGCTCGGTCAGCGCGGAAAACCGCGCGCCTACCTGTTGCAGCACGTTGTCCGGCAGGTTGGGGTGGTGTTTGTCCACCGCCGCCCATGGCGTGATCGCCCGGGCTTCGTCTTCATGGCGCAAGCGTGCGATCAGGCCGTGGGCAAAACCGCACAGGGCGCGCAGCAGGCCGGAGCGCTCGGCCGGGTCAATGAGCAGTTGGGTTTCGCGGATCAGCGAGCGCACCTCAATGATCATCTGCCCCAACTGCTTGCGGCCCTCCCACCAGCGGTCATAGCAGGCGTTGTTGCGAAAGCTCATGAAGATCGACAGCGACAGCCCGAGCAGGGTGAAAGGCGTAGCGTTGACCTTGGAGAAATACGCCGGGTGCAGGGTCTCGACCAGCACAATCACCGAGGCCAGCAGGGTCACCAGCAGGCTGCGCAGGGCGATGCGTTTGGCGATCGAGCCCTTGAGGGAAAACAGGATGCCGAGCAGGTTGGGTTTGGGACGTACGATCATCGCGGGGCTTCTTTGGTGGCGCAGGCCCACAGGTTAGAAGGCCGCCTGGTTGCCGTCCAATCGCTTGGGCTGACCGGCCGATCAGCGGGATCGATGATTGGCCAAACCAGTCAACGATATTGAAGGCTTTGACCATTGCCGCTATGCGGCTGCAGAGCGACCATCTGGCCCAATCGTGCACAGTCCAAGGAAACAATAATGCAGATTGAAAACAAGGTATTCCTGGTCAGCGGCGGCGCTTCGGGCCTCGGCGCGGCCACCGCGCAAATGCTCGTAGCCGCCGGTGCCAAAGTGATGCTGGTGGATATGAACGCCGACGCCGTGGCCGCCAAAGCCCGGCAGCTTGGTGACAATGCACGCAGCGCGGTGGCAGACATCAGCCAGGAAGCCGCCGCCGAAGCGGCCGTAAACGCCGCTGTGGAAGCCTTTGGTGGGCTGCACGGCTTGGTCAACTGCGCCGGCATCGTGCGCGGCGAAAAAATCCTCGGCAAAACCGGCCCCCATGGGCTGGCCAGCTTTGCCCAGGTGATCAACGTCAACCTGATCGGCAGCTTCAACCTGCTGCGCCTGGCCGCAGCGGCGATCGCTGAAACCGAGGCGAATGCCGAAGGCGAGCGTGGCGTGATCATCAACACCGCCTCCGTCGCCGCGTTTGACGGGCAGATCGGCCAGGCCGCCTATGCGGCCTCCAAGGGCGCGATTGCCAGCCTCACCCTGCCGGCCGCGCGTGAACTGGCGCGCTTCGGCATCCGCGTGATGACCATCGCCCCGGGCATTTTCGAAACCCCGATGATGGCCGGCATGACCCCCGAGGTGCGCGACTCCCTGGCCGCCGGCGTGCCGTTCCCGCCGCGTCTGGGCAAGCCCGCCGAATACGCCGCGCTGGTGCGGCACATCATTGAAAACAGCATGCTCAATGGCGAGGTGATCCGTCTCGACGGCGCCTTGCGCATGGCTGCCAAGTAAGGAAGATTCCCCATGACTGATCCCATCGTGATTGTCAGCGCCGTGCGCACGCCCATGGGCGGGTTCCAGGGCGACCTCAAGGGCCTCACTGCGCCGCAGCTCGGCGCTGCTGCAATCCGCGCGGCGGTCGAGCGCGCCGGCATTGCCACCGATGCCGTGGATGAAGTGCTGTTCGGCTGCGTGCTGCCGGCTGGCCTCGGCCAGGCGCCGGCACGGCAGGCTGCACTCGGCGCCGGGCTGGACAAGTCCACCCGCTGCACGACCCTCAACAAGATGTGCGGCTCGGGTATGGAAGCGGCGATCCTGGCCCATGACTCGCTGCTGGCCGGTAGTGTCGAGGTGGTAATCGCCGGTGGCATGGAAAGCATGTCCAACGCGCCGTATCTGCTGGACCGCGCCCGCAGCGGCTACCGCATGGGCCACGGCCGCGTGCTTGACCACATGTTCCTCGACGGCCTTGAAGACGCCTACGACAAGGGCCGCCTGATGGGCACCTTCGCCGAAGACTGCGCCCTGCATAACGGCTTCAGCCGTGAAGCCCAGGACGCCTTCGCGATTGCCTCGCTGACCCGTGCGCAGGAAGCCATCACCCATGGCAACTTCGCCGCCGAGATCGTCCCGGTGCAGGTCACCGTCGGCAAGGAACAAAAAACCATCCTGCACGACGAGCAGCCGCCCAAGGCCAGGCTGGACAAGATCGCCAGCCTGAAACCGGCGTTCCGCGAAGGCGGTACGGTGACGGCGGCCAACTCCAGTTCGATTTCCGATGGCGCAGCGGCCCTGTTGCTGATGCGCGCGTCCGAGGCGCACAAGCGCGGCCTCAAGCCGCTGGCGGTGATCCACGGGCACGCCGCGTTTGCCGACGAGCCGGGGCTGTTTCCGGTGGCGCCGGTGGGAGCGATCCGTAAGTTGATGAGCAAGACGGGCTGGACACTCGATGAGGTCGACCTGTTTGAAATCAACGAAGCCTTCGCCGTGGTCAGCCTGGTGACCATGAGCAAGCTGGAAATCCCGCATGCCAAGGTCAACGTGCACGGCGGTGCCTGCGCCCTCGGCCACCCGATTGGCGCGTCCGGCGCGCGCATCCTGGTGACGCTGCTCTCGGCCCTGCGCCAGAAAGGCCTCAAGCGTGGTGTTGCGGCCATCTGCATCGGCGGCGGTGAAGCCACGGCCATGGCCGTTGAATGCCTGTATTGAGGATTTTTTATGCTGCCCAATGACGAACAACTCCAAATCAGCGATGCGGCCAGGCAGTTCGCCCAGGAGCGTCTCAAACCCTTTGCCGCCGAATGGGACCGCGAGCACCGTTTCCCCAAGGAAGCCATCGGCGAAATGGCCGAGCTCGGCTTTTTCGGCATGCTGGTGCCCGAACAGTGGGGCGGTTGCGACACCGGCTACCTGGCTTACGCCATGGCCCTGGAAGAAATCGCCGCCGGTGACGGCGCCTGCTCGACCATCATGAGCGTGCACAACTCGGTGGGCTGCGTGCCCATCCTTAAATTCGGCAACGATCAACAGAAAGAGCAATTTCTCAAGCCCCTGGCCAGCGGCGCCATGCTCGGCGCGTTTGCGCTCACTGAACCGCAAGCCGGCTCCGACGCCAGCAGCCTGAAAACCCGCGCGCGCCTCGAAGGCGACCACTACGTGCTGAATGGCTGCAAACAGTTCATCACCTCCGGGCAAAACGCCGGGGTGGTGATTGTGTTTGCGGTGACCGACCCGGCAGCCGGCAAGCGTGGAATCAGCGCGTTTATCGTGCCCACCGATTCGCCGGGTTACAGCGTGGCGCGGGTAGAAGACAAGCTCGGTCAGCATGCATCGGACACCTGCCAGATCCTCTTTGAAGACCTGAAAGTGCCCGTGGCCAACCGGCTTGGGGAGGAGGGCGAAGGCTACAGGATCGCCCTGGCCAACCTCGAAGGCGGCCGCGTGGGCATTGCCTCGCAGTCCGTCGGCATGGCCCGCGCGGCGTTTGAGGCGGCTCGCGACTACGCCCGCGAACGCGAAAGCTTCGGCAAAGCCTTGATCGAACACCAGGCCGTGGCGTTTCGCCTGGCCGACATGGCCACGCAAATCGCGGTCGCGCGGCAGATGGTGCATTACGCCGCCGCCCTGCGGGACAGCGGCAAGCCGGCGCTGGTGGAAGCGTCCATGGCCAAGCTGTTCGCTTCGGAGATGGCCGAGAAAGTCTGTTCCGCCGCCTTGCAAACCCTCGGTGGTTACGGTTACCTGAGCGACTTCCCCCTGGAGCGCATCTACCGCGATGTGCGGGTCTGCCAGATTTACGAAGGCACCAGCGATATCCAACGCATGGTCATCTCACGCAATCTCTAAGGAGCCGATACATGAGTTACGAAACCATTTTGCTCGAAGTCCAGGGCCGCGTCGGGCTGATTACCCTGAATCGCCCGCAGGCCCTGAACGCGCTGAATGCGCAGCTGGTGAGCGAGTTGAACCAGGCCCTGGACGGCCTGGAAGCCGACCCGCAGATCGGCTGCATTGTGTTGACCGGCTCGAAAAAAGCCTTCGCCGCCGGCGCCGACATCAAGGAAATGGCCGAGCTGACCTACCCGCAGATCTACCTGGACGATTTGTTCAGCGACAGCGATCGCGTGGCCAACCGCCGCAAGCCGATCATTGCCGCCGTCAACGGCTTCGCCCTGGGTGGCGGCTGCGAGCTGGCGCTGATGTGCGATTTTATCCTGGCCGGTGACGGCGCCAAGTTCGGCCAGCCGGAAATCAATCTCGGCGTGCTGCCGGGCATGGGCGGCACCCAGCGCCTGACCCGCGCGGTGGGCAAGGCCAAGGCCATGGAAATGTGCCTGACCGGGCGCTTTATCGACGCGGTGGAAGCCGAGCGCTGCGGGATCGTGGCGCGCATCGTGCCGGCCGATGAGCTGCTGGAAGAGGCCTTGAAGGTTGCCACCCTGATCGCTGGAAAGTCGGTGCCGATCAGCATGATGGTCAAGGAAAGCGTGAACCGCGCGTTTGAAGTGAGCCTGTCCGAAGGCGTGCGCTTTGAGCGCCGGGTGTTCCACGCGGCGTTTGCGACGCTGGATCAGAAGGAAGGCATGGCCGCGTTCGTGGCCAAGCGTGCGCCGGAGTTCAAGGACCAGTAACCCTCTCTCCAAAACACTGAAGATCAAACTGTGGGAGGGGGCTTGCCACCTCCCACATTTGTTTGCTGGTGTGTCAGTTAGAGCTGGTAGTGCTTCAGCTCTCTGGCAATCACCATTCGCTGAATCTCGCTGGTCCCTTCGTAAATCTGCGTGATCCGCGCATCCCGGTAGTAGCGCTCCACCGGGTAATCTTCCAGATACCCATACCCGCCATGAATCTGCATCGCCGAGGAGCAGACCTTTTCGGCCATTTCCGAGGCGAACAGCTTGGCCTGGGAGGCTTCCGACAGGCATGGCTTGCCGGCAGAGCGCAGGCGCGCGGCGTGCAGGATCAGCAGGCGGGCGGCATTCAAGCGGGTTTGCATATCGGCCAGCAGGTTGGCCACGCTCTGGTGCTCGATGATTGCCTTGTCGAACTGCACCCGGTCACGGGCGTAGGCCAGCGCCGCTTCGAACGCCGCACGGGCGATGCCCAGGGCCTGGGCGGCGATGCCGATGCGGCCGCCTTCCAGGTTCGACAGGGCAATGGCCAGGCCTTTGCCGCGCTCACCCAGCAGGTTGGCTTCGGGCACCGTGCACTGGTTGAGCGTGACGGCGCAGGTGTCGGATGCGCGAATGCCCATCTTGTGTTCGGTGCGGTCGACCACAAACCCCGCAGTGTCGGTGGGCACCAGGAATGCGGAGATACCTTTTTTGCCCAGCTCGGGGTCGGTCACGGCAAATACGATGGCCAGCTTGGCGCGCTTGCCGTTGCTGACAAACTGCTTGGCGCCATTGATCACCCATTGGCCATTCACCAATTCTGCACGGGTGCGCAGGTTGTGGGCTTCGGAGCCGGCCTGGGGTTCCGTGAGGCAGAAGCTGCCAATCGCCTGGCCGCTGGCGAGGTCAGCCAGCCAGGTTTGTTTTTGCGCATCTGTGCCGTAGTTGAGGACAGGCCCGCAACCGACTGAATTATGGATACTCATCAGCGCGCCAGTGGCGCCATCACCGGCTGAAATTTCCTCAACCGCCAGGGCATAGGCCACGTAATCGACATAGGTGCCGCCCCATTCTTCGGGCACCACCATGCCCAGCAGGCCGAGTTCGCCCATCTTCGCCACCAGCGCGTCATCGATCCAGCCGGCTTTCTCCCAGGCCTGGGCGTGGGGGGCAATCTCGCCACGGGCAAAGTCGCGCGCCATGTCGCGAATCATTACTTGTTCTTCTGTGTATTCAATATCTTGCATGATTTAGTTCGCAACCTGCTCGAAGTGATGGAAGAAGCTCTCGACATGGGTTTTGTCCAACCCATGGAGCGTCGGCGGGTTCCAGCGTGGCTGTTTGTCCTTGTCGATGATCAGCGCGCGAACCCCTTCAATCAGGTCACCGCGTTCGAACCATTGACGGTCCAGATGCAGTTCCAGGGCAAAGCATTGCTCCAGTGGCAAGCGACGGCCGGCACGCAGCATCTCCAGGGTCACGGCCATGGCCAGGGGCGAGCGTGTCTGCATCAGATCGGCGGTGTGCAGCGCCCATTCATGGCTGTCGGCAACGGTGACTTGCTGCAACTGCTCGACAATGCTCGGTACGTCCGGCAGGCCGAAAAAATGGTCGATGGCCGGGCGCAGGGCCGCCAGCGGCGCGTCAGGCAATTGCTGCACGGCCAGCTTGGCCAGTGCGCCCTGCAAATCCTTGAGTGGGGATTCGTGCCATTGCAGGTGGTCGAGTTTGTGGTCGAGGTCGTTGAGCTTGTGGCTGTCCAGGTACCAGTCCGCCAGGCCGCAGTAGAGCGCGTCGGCCGCACGAATCTGCACGCCAGTCACACCGAGATAGATGCCCAGCTCGCCGGGAATACGCGGCAGGAAGTAGCTGCCGCCGACGTCCGGAAAGTAACCGATCGCCACTTCAGGCATGGCCAGGCGGCTGCGTTCGGTGACCACACGCAGGTCCGCGCCCTGCACCAGGCCCATGCCGCCGCCCAGCACAAAGCCGTCCATAAGGGCCAATACGGGCTTGCGGTAATGATGGATGGCCAGGTCCAGGGCATATTCTTCGACGAAGAAGTCCTGGTGCAGGGTGTCGCCGGCTTTGAAGCTGTCGTAGAGGGAGCGGATGTCGCCACCGGCGCAGAAGGCCTTTTCGCCGGCGCCGCGCAGGACCACGGCATGCACTTGGGGGTCATCCGCCCAGGCTTGCAGCTGTTGGCTCAGGCTGCGGACCATGCCGAGGGTGATGGCGTTCAGGCCGGCGGGGCGGTTGAGGGTGAGGTGGCCGATATGGTTGCGTACTTCGGCCAGTACGTCGTCCTGCGGTACATCGGTGCTGCTTGCTTCGGCTGAAACCTGAGCAGTCATCTGTAACTCCCTGCTTTTATTGTTCTTTATCAAGATGTTCGCGGACGAACCTTCTCGCGATCGTACCAGCGCAAATTTGCCCAGTACAACCCGGAATCATGCAGGTCGTTTTTGCATTTATGCAGAGCGCCGAGGCGCTGCTCAGGGCACCCGGCTTGCCAGTACCTCACCGATGCTGCGGCGCCGCGCGTGGTGCTCTGCCGCGTGGATCAACTGTTCCAGTTCCGTGGGGGCTACGTCGTAGAACTGCTCCATGTCGGCCAGCGCCAGTTTCAAGTCGGCGGCGGTGATGGCGGGGTCCCGACCGGCAGCCAGGTCCGGCAGCACAACTGCCGGGGCCTCGGTTGCGCCCTTGGGATAACGCGTGCGCGTGGCGTTGTTGTAGGCCAGGGCGCAGGCGAGCAGGGCACCGGCGCCCAGCAGTACTGCGCCCAATTCATGCCAGCCAAGAGCGGCAGAGGCCGGGTCGGCGAGTACGAGGGTCATGGCCAAGCCGCCGGCCGGCGGGTGCAGGCAGCGCAGCCAGCACATCAGCACCACCGCCATACCCGCCGCCAGGCAGGCACCGCCGAGGGTGCGCCCGAGCACGCGTGCAACCAGCAAGGCCACGACACCGGCGCACAAGTAGCTGCCGATGATCGACCAGGGTTGGGCCAGCGCACCGGACGACACCGCAAACAGCAACACCGCAGACGCCCCCAGCGGACCCAGCAAGTGCAGTGCCACCTCCATGCCAAAGACCTGGGCACATAACCAGACACTGAACAGGGTGCCCAGCGCCATGCCAATGGCGGCGCGACTCCATTCGGTGGGGCGGGTATTGATGGCAGCGGGGAACCAGCGAGCGAGCATTGAAAGGCAATCCATAAACGGCGGGCAAAAAAAAGGCTTGTCTGGTTGCCCGGAAAAGCCCTTTGAAAGTTCCAACATTGGGGGAAGGAACTTGTGCAGTGTGCCGCGCCGTTCAACACAGTTCCAATGCATATTAATGAGGGTTAAATACAATAAAAATGGATTTAAACGTCTTGGGCCAATACGGTCCGACGGATCATGGAGAAACCGCTCCGTTGAGCTTTCCCAGAACGCGGTCACTGGTTTCTTCGTTGAACCAGTGTTTACGCAAGTTTGCCTGCAGCCCTGGATCACTGCCCAGTGGCCCATTCAACGCCAGCAGGGCATTGCGCAGTTCCATCAGCCGATGCAATGGCGGACCGGGCAGGTAGCCAACGCGTACTTCATCGCGGGTGTCGAGCGAAATATCATCTGGCACGGCGTTGTCCTCTAGCGTCCTTGTTGTGATCCATGGCACGTGGCGGTAGATAGATACCGCACTCGGCAATCGGAGTTTACATTTGGCGTTCGAACGCGGGAAAGGGAAAAGGCACCAGTCATTACGCATAGCTGTGTAGGAGCTTTCCGCGCGGGCCGCGCCGACGCGAGACTCAAGGTCGTGGTGTTTGGGCCAAGTGCAGTAGCACGTAGGGGTCTTTGTCGAACTCACCGGTGAGGACCGGGGTGAGTTCTCGAAAGCGCGGGTCGGTCAACCCTTGGTAATCCGCCTGGCTCATTACCAGCCAGGCAGGTCCTTGTAAGGGCGCCAGGTCGGCCTGTTGCCGGGTAAACAACGGCACTTGGTCGCAGTCGAGGTTGACCATGTATTTGATTGCCTTGGCGTCTTTGCCCAGGCCGTGCAGCACCACCGGCGCCCGTTGTTGCATCACCTGCTCGTGCACGCGCAGCGTAAAGGTACGGGTGTCGTAGACATTGCGCACAAATGGCTCGACCACGCCGATATACGTGGCCCACACCGCCAGCACCGCAATAAACGCCGGACCCAGCAGCCGCAGGTTTGGCTTGAGCAAGGCCAGCAACGCCAAGGCCTGCAGCGATCCCAACACAGCGAACACCAGCCCCAGGTCACTCAACGGCTGCGGATAACGGCGGCGCGCGAATGCCAAACCCACGATCAAAAATGTCGGCAGCAGTGTCCACAGCCCCAGCATCAGCCCCCTCAACCAGGCGAACAGGCGGCCTTCGGCGACCTGGAAGGGATACGCGGCAATGATCGCTGCCATGGGCAGCATCGGCAGTATGTAGCGCGCCTTTTTGGCTTGGGGAATCGACAGCCCCAGCATCACCAACAGGCCTGCAGCGGCGCAATACAGCACCAACTGCAGCGCCGGCTCGGGCGTGCGCCGCCCACCCAGTGCGATCGCCAGGAGTACCAGCAGCGCCAGCGGATAGGCCATGGCGTAATTGCCCAATGAGCTGGTGAAGTAATACAACACGCCGCTGGAACCTTCGCTGCCGTCCATGCGCCCCAGGAACTGCATGCGGATGACGTCCTGCATGAAGCTTTCGCCGCCACTGAGCTTGGCCATCAGCAGCAACAGGCCGACACACGCCAGCAGCAGTGCCAGCGCCAGCAAGCCGAAGCTGAACAGCTGGCGCCATTGGCGGTTGATCAGGTAATAGCTGCACAGCACACCGGTAGGAATTACCAGGCCGATCGGCCCACGGATCGCGAAGCCGAGAATCAGCAGCAGGTACAACCAGTGCAGGCGCTTACCCGCGCCGAAGTGGTCATAGGCATACCCCAGGTAGAACACCGCCAAGGTAATCGCCGCAAGCATCTGATCGAGGGACACCGCGCGGGTTTCACTGATGAAGGTGCTGCTGAGCAATAGCGCCGCGATACTCAGCAGGCCCCAGCGCGGGGAGTACGGCGCGGTGAGGCGATACACCAGCATGACGATCACCGCCGACGCCATTGCCGTAGGTAACCAGGCCGTCAGGCTGGTGACCTGGCCCAGGGGCAACGACAGCAGCCAGGTCATCAGCGTTGAGGTGGCCAGGTAATCGGCGTACGGCTGCCCATAGGTCGTGGGGAAAAACCCCGGCCCATGGCGCAGCATTTCCTGGGCGAACAGCACAAAACGTGAGTCGAAGCCGATAATCGCCTGGTGCCAGCTACCGGCGATAAACAGCAACAACGCGAGCACACCCAATCCCAGGGATTGGCGGCGGATCGTGGCAGTCAGCAGGGGCGGTTGCGCTTTGTTCACGTATCAGGCTTCCACGACCTGTGGCAGCCACTGCTGTTGGGGGATCGGCAATTGGCAGGAATCCCCTCGGCCAATCGGGAAATACTGGAAGCCTTTGCGTGACAGGCGTTCGCCGTCGTACAGGTTGCGGCCGTCGAAGATCACCGGGGTTTTCAGGCGCTGGTGGATCAGGTCGAAATCGGGCGCCTTGAACTGCTGCCACTCGGTGCACACGATCAGCGCGTCGGCACCGGCCAGGGTCGACTCCGGGGTGCCCATCAGCATCAGGCGGGCTTCGTCGCCATAGATGCGCTGGGTTTCCTGCATGGCTTCCGGGTCGAAGGCGCGCACGTTGGCGCCGGCGGCCCACAGGGCTTCCATCAGCACGCGGCTGGGGGCATCGCGCATGTCGTCGGTGTTGGGCTTGAAGGCCAGGCCCCACAAGGCGAAGGTTTTGCCGCGCAGGTTGCCCTTGAAGAACGCATTGATACGTTCGAACAGTTTGCTCTTCTGGCGCTGGTTGATCGCTTCCACGGCTTCGAGCAAGTCACTGGAGCAGTTGGCCTGCTTGGCGCTGTGGATCAACGCGCGCATGTCCTTGGGGAAGCACGAACCGCCGTAGCCGCAGCCGGGGTAGATAAAGTGGTAGCCGATGCGTGAGTCGGCGCCGATCCCCAGGCGCACGGACTCGATGTCTGCGCCCAGGTGCTCGGCCAGCTCGGCGATCTGGTTGATAAAGCTGATCTTGGTCGCCAGCATGCAGTTGGCGGCATACTTGGTCAGCTCGGCGCTGCGCAGGTCCATGAAGATGATGCGGTCATGGTTGCGGTTGAACGGCGCGTACAGGTCGCGCATCACCTCGCGTACTTCTTCGCGCTCACAGCCGATGATGATGCGGTCCGGGCGGCGGCAGTCGGCAACGGCGGAGCCTTCCTTGAGAAACTCCGGGTTGGAGACGATATCGAACTCCAGGTGCCGGCCGGCCACACGCAGGGCTTTTTCGATGTGGGCGCGCAGGGTGTCGCCAGTGCCCACCGGCACGGTGGATTTTTCCACCAGGATCACCGGCTCGGTGCGATGGCGGGCCACGGCATCGCCCACCGACAGCACGTATTTCAGGTCGGCCGAACCGTCTTCATCGGACGGCGTGCCCACCGCGATAAACAGCACTTCGCCATGCTCGACGGCGAGTTTTTCATCAAAGGTGAAACGCAGGCGCCCGCTTTCCAGGTTCTCCTTGACCATGGTTGCCAGCCCTGGCTCGAAGATCGTCACATGGCCCTTTTGCAGGGACTCGACCTTGTTCTTGTCGACATCCATGCAGATCACGTCGTGACCGACTTCGGCTAATACGGTGGCCTGTACCAGGCCGACGTAACCACTACCAAATACACTGATTTTCATGGGGCATTCCTGGGACTTGAAGCGCTAGCACGACGAGAGTTGATGACCAGCACACCGAGGATGACCAAGGCCACCCCCAGGGTTTTTGAAAGCGAAAAATCTTCGTTGAAGACCGGCAGGCTGGCGGCCAGCAGGTACACCAGCGCGTAGCTGATGCTCAGCAGCGAATAGGCCCGGCCCAGCGGCAGGTGCTTGAGTGCGCCGAGCCAGCAGAGCATCGACAGCGCATAGGCCAGGATCGCCAGCAGCACCACGCCAAGCGCGCCCAGATCGATGTGCGCGCTGAGCCATTCGTTGGGCAGCGGCAGGCGCGTCATGCTCCAGCGCATGCCCAGTTGGGCCGCGCTGACCAGGCCGACGCTGCCCAGGGCCAGGGCAAAGCCTGTGGCCCGGCTCATACGTGACGCCCCAGCAATACGACGCCACCAATCACCAGCGCCACGCCCAGCCAATGGCGGCCGTCGATGTGCTCATGGAACACACAGCGCGCCACTAACGTGACCAATACAAAATTCAGGCTGAGCATGGGGTAGGCAATGCCCACCTCCAGGCGCTGCAGTACCAGCAACCACACCAGCAGGCCCAGGCCCAGGCACACCAGCGCCGCCCACAGCCATGGCGAGCGCAGTTTCAGCGCCCAGCCCTCAGGCAGGTCGCGCCAGCTTTCGACGGCGAACTTCTGCGACACCTGGCCCATGCAGGTCAGCAGGCAGGCGACCAGTAACAGCAGCAGGGTGATCATTGCGTCACCTGGGGGAAGATCAGAATCACGATATTGCCCTGCTCAAAGCGCCGACCATCAGTGGGCAGCAAAGCGACTTCGGCAATTTCGTCGTCACCTTTAACGCGCATCACCACACCGACCGAACCTTTTTTGCGCGCCGCGCTCATCCACTGCTGAACCTGAGTGGTGTCTACCTTGTGATGGCCGGCATCCGGGTAGGCGAGGCCATACTTCACTTCGCCGACGGTGTTGTAGAGCGTCACGTCCGGGCGCGCCAGGCGCCATGACAGGGCCGAAGCAGCGCCCAGGTCGTTGCTGAGCAGCGCGGTGGCCGGTTGCAGGGCTTGCAGGTGGTCGATGATGAATTGATCCGGGGTCTTGTTGTAGACCACCGAATGGGGCAGGGCGGCCGGCAGCAGCGCGACCATCAGCCAGCCGCCGATGGCCGGCGCGGCCCACAGTTTCAACGGGCGTGCGGCCTGCAGCAGGTTGACGATGATCCAGCCGAACAGGAAGGCGAACACCAGCACCAGGCTGAGGGTTTCCTGGCCGTGCTCGTACACCGGCTTCTTCAATTGGAACCAGGTGAGGGCGAGCAACACCACGATGCCGAGAATCAGGTTAAGCCAGCCGTTGATGCGCAACACGCGGCCACGGCCCTCGGCGAGTTTGTTGGCGAGCGTGGCGCCCATCAGCAAGGCCAGGGGCAGCAGGCACGGCATGATGTAGGAGGGCAGCTTGCCTTTGGCCAGGCTGAAAAACGCCAGGGGCATCAACAGCCACATCAACACAAAGCCGGTTTTTGCCGTGCGCTTGTGCAGCCACGCCTGTTTCAGGGTCGATGGCAGCAGCGCCACCCACGGCAGGCAGAACGCGACCAGCAGCGGCAGGTAGTACCAGAATGGCTCGCTGTGCTGGGCGTCTTCGCCGGCAAAGCGCTGGATGTGCTCATGCCAGAAGAAGAAGTTCCAGTAGTCCGGTTCCTGCAGGTGCACGGCCAGGGCCCACGGCAGGCTGACCACAATCGCCACGACCACGGCCACGAGGCCATAGCCCAGCAGTTCGCGAAAGCGTTTCTGCCAGATCGCGTAGGGCAGGGCGATCAGGACCGGCAGCAGCCACGCCAGGAAACCCTTGGTCATAAAGCCCATGCCGCAGGCAAACCCCAGCAACGCCCAGGCCCCCAGACGCCCATTGCGGGTGGAGCTGTCGAAGCAGAACCACAGGGCCACGCCGGTCAGGTTGACCCAGAAGGTGAACTGCGGGTCGAGGTTGGCATAGCCGCCCAACGCCGCCACGCTGACAAAGCTCATGTACAGCACGCTGCTGACCAGGCTCTTTTGCCGGTCATTCCACAAGCGGCGCGACACCAGGTACACCAGCAGGATGCTCAAACCGGTACTCAAGGCGGACGCAAAGCGCACGCCAAACAGGTTCTGCCCGAAGATCGCCTGGCCCAGCGCGATCATCCAGTAACCGGCCGCCGGTTTCTCGAAGTAGCGAATGCCCATGAAGTGCGGCGACGCCCATTTACCCGTCAGCAGCATTTCCTGGCTGATCTGCGCGTAGCGGGTTTCATCCGGGATCCACAGGCCGTGGGTGGCCAGCGGCAGCAGATAAAACAAGCCAAAGGCCAGCAGGAGCAGGGGCAGCGCCCAGCGGCGGATCATGCCTGTTGCACTCCGAGCCAACCCTCACGACCACTCAAGGCGCCGCGCACCAGCTGTTGCTGGGGCAGGGTGGTGACGTCGGCGGGCAGCAAATCGCCCAGCGCGGTGAAATCGATGCCGCGCTGCCCGGCCTGGGCGAGCAACTGGCGGAAATCATTGGCCATCAGAATCCCTTCTACTTCTGCGTGGATCGTGTAGACGTTGAGCTTGTCTTCCTCAAAGCGATTGAGGATGAAGTCATTGAAGTCCTTGGCAGCCGCTAGCGGCCCGACGACTTCGTCGAAGGTCGGCAGGTCTACCGGAATTTGTGGCGTACCGGCGCTGCCATCGGCCAATGTCGGCCGAAACAGGCTGGTACCCCGGCAATCGCTGTTGTAGCGAAAGTTGAAGCCTTGCTTGGCTTGCACCACGCGCTCATCGGCGCGCCAACCGGCGGCCGCAGAGCAATCGACGCGTTCACCGAGGATGTCGCCCAGGGTGTCGACGCCGCGTCGGATCTGTTCGATCAGCTGCGCTTCGCTCCAGCGCCCGGTGTTGGCCTGCCAGCCATGGTGATCCCAGGCATGCAGGCCGACTTCGTGCCCGGCGGCCTTGGCCTGGCGCATCAGGTGCCCCAGGTCGCGGCCGATCGGTTTGCCCGGCCAGGCGGTGCCAGCCAGCAAAATATCCAGGCCATACAGGCCCACGGCGTTGGAACGCAGCATCTTCCACAGGAACTGCGGGCGGATCAGGCGCCACAAGTGGCGCCCCATGTTGTCCGGCCCGACACTGAAGAAAAACGTCGCCTTCACCCCTGCTTCATCCAGGGTTTCGAGCAGCCGCGGCACGCCTTCACGGGTGCCACGGTAGGTGTCGACGTCGATGCGCAAGCCTGCTTTCATTACTTCTTGTCCGCGATTTCGAGCATGGCTTCACGCAGGAAGAAATCCAGGGTGTTGCCGATGGTTTCGCTCATCTCCACGCTCGGCTCCCAGTTCAACAGGCGCTTGGCGTTTTCGATGCTGGGCTTGCGGTGCGCCACGTCCTGGTAACCGGTGCCGTAGAACGCCTTGCTTTCTACGTCGCGGAAACCGGCAAACGGCGGGAAGTTGCCGCGCAGCGGGTGGGCTTCGAACTGACGCAGCAGCTCTTCGCCCAACTGGCGGATGCTGGCTTCGTTTTCCGGGTTGCCGATGTTGATGATCTGGCCGTCGCACACGCCATTGTCGTTATCGATGATGCGCGCCAGGGCTTCGATGCCGTCGGCGATGTCAGTGAAGCAGCGCTTCTGCTCGCCACCGTCGAACAGGCGGATTGGCGTGCCTTCCACCAGGTTGAGGATCAGCTGAGTGATCGCACGGGAGCTGCCGATACGCGCCGAATCCAGGCGGTCCAGGCGCGGGCCCATCCAGTTGAACGGACGGAACAGGGTGAACTTCAGGCCTTTGTCGCCGTAGGCCCAGATCACCCGGTCGAGCAGTTGCTTGGAGACCGAGTAGATCCAGCGCTGCTTGTTGACCGGGCCGACCACGAGGTTGGAGGTGTCTTCGTCGAAGTACTGGTCCT
>Ga0302347_1000373_pt1 | contig 74613 bp, 74 predicted proteins | sample PhyWR1_FD_202178 | JGI IMG/M metagenome (GOLD analysis project Ga0302347, IMG submission 202178) | Leaf surface microbial communities from wheat plants in UC Gill Tract Community Farm, Albany, California, United States - DLSL W.R1 (v2)... | ecosystem: Host-associated > Plants > Phyllosphere >... | reverse complement strand
GGTTTGACTCGATTGCGATAAAGCAGCCATATGCGTGAACTCCAAAACCAGTCAATGGTTGAAGCGCGGGCAGCCGTCACCGCACCGAAGTGCGGCGTTGGCGTACCGTTTGGCATGGCCCGCGCTAAACGGCGGGCAGAATCAGGAAGGGAACAGCTTGCTCAGGCAGCTAAGTTTTTTCTTATAGGTACGTCGCGCTTCCAGCGCCTCTTCGAGGGTTACCGCAACAAAGCGGGCCTTCTGGTTGGGTTGCATCTGGCCGATCAAATCGAGGTCGGCGCTGATCACCGTGCCAATCATCGCGTAGCCGCCACCGGACACCGCATCTCGGTGCAGCACGATGGGTTCGAGCCCGGCGGGCACCTGGATCGAGCCGATCGGGTAGCAACTGTCGACGATATTCGACGGATCGGAACCGGCGCCGAACGGCTGCTCTCGGGGCTGAAAGCTCAGCGCGCTGCCGCCCTTGAAGCGATAGCCGATGCGATCGGCTTCCGAACCGACCGTCCACGGCTCGGCGAAAAAGCTTTTCGCGGCCGATTCGGTCAAGCGGTGGTAGTACAAACCGGGCACCACTCGCAGGGTGATTTCGCCACCCAATGATTGCCGTAACGTCATGGGCAAACTGGCTCCGGCGCGGCTCTTGCCACTGGCGATGCCCACCGGCAACTCGTCGCCTGCAATCAGGCGTCGCCCCTGAAAACCGCCGAGCGCGCCGAGCGCATAGGTGGAACGACTGTTGAGCACCACCGGCACATCAATGCCGCCGGCCACCGCCACATAAGCGCGGGCACCAGCCTTGGGAAAATCAAAGCGCAACACTTGCCCGGCCTTCACGGTGAACGCGGTGTCGTGGTGCATTTCCACGCCATCGACCCGAGGCGTCATGTGCGCGCCGCTGACCGCCACCAATGCATCCTGCTGAAACTCCAACTCAGGCCCGAGCAACGTGCATTCCAACCCCGCCAAACCGGCCGGGTTGCCGACCAATTGGTTGGCCGCGCTCAAGGCGTATTGATCGAGTGCGCCGGACGGCGGAATGCCCAAGTGGTAATAGCCTTCGCGGCCCAGGTCTTGTACCGAAGTGGCGAGGCCGGGTTTAAGAACCTTAATCATGCCAACACCTCCTGCAGCGACTTGGGATAGCCAACGGGATCGGCGAGGAACGCGTCCAGCGAAAACTCCACCGGCCGAATCCGCAGATCAAAGCAACCGGCGTCCACTTCGGCCACCGCGTGGTCGTAAGCCTCACGGTCCATCGGTTTGAACTGCACGATGTCGCCTGGACGGAAAAACACCATGTGTTCTTTCAGGTACGCGAGGTTCTGTTGCGGGTCGTAGATCGGCGCGGGGGTCACGCCAAACATCTGATAACCGCCGGCGCCGCGCACCGAGTAAATGCAACCAAAGCAACCGCCATGGCCCAAGGTCAATTTCGGCGTGTCGGTGCGTGGGCGCAGGTACTTGGGCACCTGCAACTGACGCTCGCGCTCAACCATCTGGAACATGAACGGCAACCCCGCAACGAAGCCGACCATCGAGACAAACCACGGCGCGCCACTGTGGGCCGCGATGAACGCATCGACGTCGGCCAAACCATTGATGCGTGCGGCGTATTCCAGGTCCGTGGCGCTCGGGTCTTGGTGGCGGTCGCGAAAACGCATCAGGGTTTCGTGAGTCCAGGGATCGTTGTAGAGCACCGGAATTTCGATAATCCGCGTCTGTAAGGTGCGCTCGGCGACGGCTCCGGCCTCGGCGGTTTTTACCGCTTCAAGCAAGGTGTGCGGGGCGATGCGATCCGGGTCGAAACGAATCTGGAACGACGCGTTGGCCAGGCAGATATCGAGCACGCCATCCAGCGCCAGCCGTTCCACGGCGCGGGTGACGGCCAGTCCTTTGAAAAACGCGTCCAGGGACATGCTGTCGCTGACTTCGGCAAATAAATGCTCATCGGCGCCAAAGCTGTAGCGGATGGGCGTACTCATGCTTCACCTCCGCTGCGGCGCTCGGCCAGCCAGGTTTCCAGGGTGCCGGTGTGAAAGTCGGCGCTGTGCAGCCACGGTTGTTCCAACAATTCACCGTGCAACGCCAAGGTGTTGGCCATACCGGTGAGCGTGGTGTTCGCCACCGCCATTCGCGCTCGGGCCAGAGCTTCGGCGCGATCCGCACCGTGAATAATCAGTTTGGCCAGCAGCGAGTCATAGTACGGCGGCACCCGGTAGCATTGAAACAGATGCGTATCGACACGAACGCCCTCCCCTTGTGGCCAGATCAGTTGCTCGACCAGGCCTGGACTCGGGAAGAAGTTCCGTGCCGGGTCTTCAGCATTCAGGCGCATTTGCAGGGCCGCGCCGTTGAGTCGAATGTCGCTTTGCTTGAAGCCCAGCGGCTCGCCGCCAGCGATGCGCAACATGGCCTGGACCAGGTCGATGCCCGTGATCAGTTCGCTGACCGGGTGCTCCACCTGAATCCGGGTGTTCATCTCGATAAAGAAAAACTCACCGGTAGTATCGTCATACAGGTATTCCAGGGTGCCGGCGCCCTTGTATCCCAGCGACTCAGTCAGGCGTACCGCGCTGGCGCACAGCGTTTCCCGTTGCTGCTGGCTGAGGACTGGCGATGGCGCTTCTTCGAAGATTTTCTGCCGCCGCCGTTGCAGCGAACACTCGCGCTCAAACAAATGCACGGCGCGCTGACCGTCGCCCAGCACTTGCACTTCAATATGCCGGGCCCGGCTGATAAACCGCTCCAGGTACACCGCACCATTGCCAAACGCCGCTTGGGCTTCGCGCTGGGAACGAGGGAATTCTTCGCTCAGCTGCTCGGCGTTTTCCGCCAGCCGAATACCGCGCCCGCCGCCACCGGCCGAGGCTTTGATCAACAGCGGGAAGCCAACGGATTCGGCAGCCTTGAGCGCCGATTCAACGTCGAACAGTTCATCCGGCGAACCCGGCACCACCGGCACGCCGGCGGCTTGCGCCGTGCGCCGCGCCTCGGCTTTATCGCCCATGCGCCGGATCGTCTCCGCGCTCGGGCCGACAAAAATGGCGCCGGCAGCCACCACCGCTTCGGCGAAATCGGCGTTCTCCGATAGAAAGCCGTAACCGGGATGCACGGCGTTGGCGCCCGTGGCGCTCAAGGCGCCGAGCAAGGCCTCGACATTCAGGTAACTTTTGTCGGCGCGGGCCGGGCCGAGAATATGCACCTCATCGGCCATGCGCGCAGCCTGGGAGTCGACGTCCGCCTCGCTGCACGCAGCAACGGTAGGAATGCCCAGTTCCTTGGCCGCGCGGATGATCCGCACGGCGATCTCGCCACGGTTGGCAATCAGCAATTTATGAATGGCGTGAGTCATGATCGTGCCCTCACTCGCCATCGAGTGTTGCGACGACTTGACCCGGTTCCACCGGATCACCGTCTTCTACCAAAAAGGCATTGAGGCGACCGGCCGTCCCGGCGGTCAGTTCGGAGAACTGCTTCATGACCTCGATCAGGCCAATCACCGTGTCGGCGCTGACCTGCGCGCCGACCTCGACGAAGTTCGCCGATTCCGGGGTAGCTTTGCGGTAGAAGGTCCCCGGCAACGGGGTGATTACAGTGCGTTCGGCCATGTCTGTTCCTCTTGGAATAGTTGTAGAAAGGCAGGCAAAAAGTAAATCGGTGAGTCAACCCTGGCGTCTGTGTGCCAGGTGTTTTCATTCGGTCTCAGCGCGGTGCTCGGACCTTTATGCCCGCGCCATCAAGTGCACGACGCGTGGCTTCGACCAACGCCAGGGCACCCGGCGTGTCGCTGTGCAAACAGATGGAGTCGAACTCAATCGCCAGGTCCTCGCCCTCGACGGTGCGCACCACGCCTTGTTGGCAAGCACGCAGCACTCGCTCGGCGACGAAGGCCGGGTCGTAAGCTCGCACGTTGCGGGTGAAAACGATGGAGCCGCTGAGGTCGTATTCGCGGTCGGCGTAGAACTCGCGGACCACCGGTTGCCCCAGTTCCGTGGCAACCCGCCAGATCACCGACTCGGGCATGCAATACAGCAGCAACTCCGGTTCCAGACGTTGGAGGTTCTCCACCAGCAAACGGGCAGCCTCTTCGTCCCGGGCCAGATGCATGTAGAGCGCGCCGTGGGGTTTGATGTGTTGCAGGGCCACGCCTTGAGCCCGGGCGAGTTCACGCAAGGCGCCCAACTGATAGAGCATGTCGTCGACCAGTTCTTGGGCCGGTGCATTGATGTGCCGACGGCCAAACCCCACCAAGTCGCGAAACCCCGGATGCGCGCCGATGGCCACGCCCAGGCGCTTGGCCTGCTCGACGGTGCGGCGCATGGTGCCGGGATCACCGGCATGAAAACCGGTGGCAATGTTGGCCGAACTGATAAAGCCCATCAGCTCATTGTCGACACCATCGCCGATGGTCCAGGGGCCAAAGCCCTCACCCATGTCCGAGTTGAAATCTACTGCCTGCATGACGCTTGCTCCCGACGCTTGTGACTTCATACAGGCCAAGTTAAATTCCTGCCTACCCCTTGGGAAGATCTATTATCAGATAGGCCATCTTCTGAAAAACAGATACCTCATCGTCCGGAGTGCTAATGTCCCTGACCCTGCGCCAAGTACGCTATTTCGTCGCTACCGCCGAGATCGGGCAAATCTCTCAAGCCGCAATTCATCTGAATATTTCCCAATCCGCAGTGACCACGGCGATCAAGGAACTGGAAGGCATTCTCGGCACGCTGTTGTTCCAGCGCTCGGCCCAGGGCATGAGCCTGACCGACGCCGGGCGGCACTTTTTGAACCGGGCCTACGTGATTTTGCGCAGCGTCGATGACGCGTTGAACAGCCCGTTGCCGGATATCCGCGCCAGTGGCGTGTTGCGCTTAGCGGCAAGCTACACGGTGATCGGCTATTTCCTGCCGCACCATCTGCAGCGCCTGGAACACTGGCATCCGGACGTGGCGATTGAAGTCCATGAACAGGAACGGCAAGCGATTGAACAAGGCTTGTTGGAAGGTCGTTTTGATATGGCCGTGGTGCTCACCGCCAACCTCACGCACCCGGACATCGTTTCGGAGATTCTCTTCAACTCCGAACGGCGGTTATGGCTGCCCAGCCACCATCCGCTGTGCGAGCGCTCGGCGGTCAGTCTCGCCGACGTTGCGAAAGAACCCTACATCCTGCTGACCGTCGACGAAGCCGAACAAAGCGCCATGCGCTACTGGGAACATGCGCATCAGCAGCCAAACGTGCGGGTGCGTACCAGCTCAGTCGAAGCGGTGCGCAGCATGGTCGCCAATGGCAGCGGCGTGGCAATCCTCTCAGACTTGGTGCACCGCCCCTGGTCATTGGAAGGAAAACGCATCGAAACCCTGACAGTCACCGACAAGGTGACGCCGATGAGTGTCGGATTGGCGTGGCATCGCGAGCGCGAATTCAGCCCGGCAATGCAGGCTTTTCGTAACTATTTCCACGATGCATTTTTGGCACCGCAACAGCTGTCTGCGCGCCGCTGAAACAGCAGACACACCCTATGCGTGGCCCGAGCCCCTAGCGGCCTCGGGCCAAGTTTCATTCAATCAGAACGGTTTGGTAGGCAGGTACTTACCGTCCAGCGTGATGACGGCACGCGAACCGCCGTCTGGGTCGTCCACTTTTTTGACATCCAGTTTGAAGTTGATCGCGCTGATAATGCCGTCGCCAAACTTCTCGTGGACCAGCGCCTTAAGCGTGGTGCCATACACCTGAATCATCTCGTAGAAACGGTAGATGGTCGGATCGGTCGGCACGCCATTACCGATGCTGCCGCGTACCGGGATGGTTTGCAGCAGCAGCACGGCATCCGCATCGAGGCCCAGGGTGTCGGCGACGACTTGGGCGGCGTTAGCCGGCAGCGGGTGCTGGCCAAGCAAGGCGGCGGTGACGAAGGCTTCGTGCAGGCCGGTGCCTTCGGCGATCTGGGCGAACGATAGGTCTTTACGAGCTTTGGCCAAGAGGATGACGTCGGTCAGGGCAAGGCGAGTGGTTTGGCTGATTTGCGACTGGATCATGGGGATTTCTCCGTGAGTAAAAAAGGCGCGTAGGCTTGCCTGCGATGCAGGTACCTGAGTACTTCAGTTGGAGCGCGGTGTTGCAGGGATGCGGGCGCTCACTGGGTAGTCGGCCAAGGCCACGAACGTGCCGGTACGGCTGTCGAAAGCCTGGATGCAGCCGCTTTCGATGTCGTAGACCCAGCCATGCAGCGTCACGCGTTTTTCTTCAAGGGCCAGGCGCACAGACGGGTGCGTCTGGAGATTGGCCAACTGCGCGATCACGTTTTCGCGCACCATGGACGCGACTTTGGCGGGCTGATCGACGTGCTGGCGGGCTTCGTTGACCACTCGGCCGGAATCGGCGTAGCGCAACCAGCCGGCCACCGCAGGCATATGGTCCAGGCAGGTGCAGGTGGCGATGGCCGTCATGGCGCCGCAATCGGAGTGGCCGCAGATCACGATGTCGCTGACTTGCAAGGCAGCGACGGCGTATTCCACCGAGGCCGACACGCCGCCCGGCTCAGGGCCATAGGACGGCACGATATTGCCGGCATTACGGATCACAAACAGATCGCCCGGCTCACGCTGGGTGACCAGCTCCGGCACCAGGCGGCTGTCGGAGCAGGAGATGAACAACGCACGGGGGTTTTGCTGATTGGCCAGGTCTTTGAACAGACCGGCCCGCTTGGGAAAGGCATTGCGCTGAAACTTCAGAAAACCATCGATGATGTCTTGCATGGGATAACTCCTTGGCTCGCATTGCGATGAACCAAGATTACGGCGCCCTAAAAATAAGGTAAAAGTCTTATATATGATCAACTGCATCAGATAATCTTATGGAAACAAACAAGCTCGCGCGCCACCTTCAATACTTTCTCGCCGTCGCGGAACATCAAGGTTTCACTAAAGCGGCAGCGGCCCTGCATGTCTCGCAACCGGCGCTGTCACAGCAAGTTCGACAACTGGAAGAAAGCCTGGGCGCTCAGCTGTTTGATCGTTCAGGGCGCAAAACCCGCCTCACCGACGCCGGTGAGGTCTACTTGCGTCATGCGTTGCGGGCGGCGCAGGAACTACAGCAAGGCAAACGGGCCATCCACGATGTGGGCGATTTGAGCCGGGGCACCTTGCGCATCGCCGTCACACCCACCTTCACCACGTACCTCGTCGGGCCACTGGTGGACGCCTTTCACAGTCGCTATCCCAACATCACGTTGACCGTGCGTGAAGTTGCCCAGGAACAGATGGAGAACCAACTGCTGGCTGACGAGCTGGATGTAGGCATCGCCTTTGACGAGGTACACGCGCCCGACATCGACGCTTACCCCTTGCTGGTGGAAACCCTGGCGCTCGTGGTGGGCAGCCAACACCCGTTGGCAGGCCAGTCGTCCATCGGGCTGGAAGCGCTGAACAGCGAATCACTGATTGTGCTGAGCAAAGAGTTCGCCACCCGCGACCAGATCGACCGCTATTGCAACCAGCACGGTATCCGCCCGCGTGTAGTCATGGAGGCCAATGTGATCGGCGCCTTGATTGAGGTGGTGCGCAGGACTGCCTTGTCGACACTCTTGCCGGCTGCGATTGCACGGGCCCATCCCGAGTTGGTGGCGATTGAGCTGGCCCCGCAGCGCTTGCAGCGCACGGCAGTGTTGATGCAGCGCAAAGGGGTGTACCCATCGGCGGCGGCGCGGGCGTTTATCGACGTGGCCAAAGCCGTGGCCGTAGCCCTGAATGATCATGAACGGGCAAACGCAACCGATTGAGGCGCGTGGGCTGGCCTGCGAGCGCGCTGCGGGCTCCTCACTCCTCGTCCCTGGCCGCACCCGTACGACGCGTTTCATCAGACCCAAGCCTTTAACCATTTAGTCGCAAGCAAAAACGGCATGATATGCCAATGATCGAAGATACGGCTTACCGAAAAATGGAGTTCATTGGGGCAACGAGAAACGTTGTGCTCACCGCTCATCAGGAACAAGTTATCCATGACTTTGATCAGTCTGGCCGCCATCAAAATGCCAGCGAAGTGATGCGAGAATGTTTACGTTTATTGGAGCAGCGCGTCGCCCAAGACACCGCTAAAATTGAGGCCCTGCGTCAACCGACTCTGTGGGCATATTTTAGATTTTTTGAGCTGAAAATATTTTCCTAGAGCCCTGTCAAAATGTTCTTCGGCGACACGAGAGTTAGTAACAGAGTTCTACTATGCTCTATAAAGGCTTATAAAACATTAGCTTACAGCATATTGACTCCATGGACGCCCGTCCAATTCCAAGGGGTTCCGCGGCTCAATGAACAGCGCACCTTCGCCTACGTAGCCGAGATGGTCTTGGCGGCAGGGCCAGACGATAAAGCCGTTCGCCGAACAGAGTGCGCAGACTTAAGCTTAAGATCCCGCGAATTGGCCCAGCAATTAAATGCTGGGCCAGGAGGGTGAGTTAAAGCAATGCAGTGGAAAGCATGCCCAAGGCTCCTAGGATGAAGCCGATAAGTGCCCCCCGCCCTGGCGCTTCATGGAACAGAGACCAGACAACAACAGGCTCGAGAAGCAACAGAGACGTAACTGATACTACAGTGACGATCCAGATATCACCGACCGCAACGTAACCGAGCCAGTATGCTGCCAGTAGACAAATTCCTGCAAAACACATTAGCACCACGGGAAGCGCTAGTGTTTCCCAGGAAGCGCTACCTGTTTGGGCAAGCTTGGCGACTACCACCTCACTGTAAATTGCACAGAACTCACCGACCACCATCAAGCCTAGAGCAGAAACTCCGAGTAGTTCTTTGGACATATCAAAAACTCCTTCGTATTTAGAGCAATATTTTTCAGCTCCCAGCTGGTGATGCAGCTGACCAGAAGCTCGTTGCTGGAATACGAAGCAGCCTTGAATAAGCCTGAATTACCGAAATACCTTCCCATGCTCTTGTCCTTCAAAGGGTGTGAGTCTCAGCGTCAAACTAAGACACCGATCAGATCATACGGTCCCAGAACCATCCTGGACAACTAGCGCCACTGCAGTTGTCGTTAACTGCCCGACCCTCTCTATGAGAGCGCATTGGAGTGTGAACTGCGTACAGCCAGCCCACGCGAGAGCAAAGGCAGACAAACATCATGCGGTTCACACTCCGATGCGATCATGCAATCAACGTTGAAGAAAATTTGAATTAGCCAGTTGTCCGTCAGGTCAAGAATTATGAACGCAGTAAATCTGGCGAGGTAACAGCAATGACTATCCAAGCAGAGACACTCGTGCAACTGACTGAAGCACTCCGTGAGCGCGGGCTGAAATTGGTATCTGATGTCCACTTCATCCGTGCCCCGTATCGGAAAAATCACCGCTGGATCTGCTCAGTGGAGTAACGATCCATTTTGCTGACGGCCTGGCTCGTTAGCTGGCCGTTGGCCGAACTCAAGCGCATCGAGTCAAACAGCGTTTCTCGGACCTGCGCCGCAACATGGAAGCCGCCAATATCAAGTCGATCAAGCGCCCGCTCTTCACCATCACACTGGCCATGGGCAGCAAACGGGTGATCGTGGACCACGAAGATCACAACCGGGCTGGTGAACGCCAATACCACCGGTATGCTGCTGAAGTCGTGTTGCTCCGGCACGCTAGCGGTTGAGGATAACGACGCACCGATTCGACTTCGACCAGATCGAGAAAGCCTACGATGTCTTCAAGCATGCGGCCGCTGAAAAGGCGATGAAGATCATCATCGACTATTGATCCTGGCGGCTGTGCGCCGTGCCCAGAAGGCACGGCGAGTGATGGAGCGAACTGGTTAAGTTCAAGACCTGAACTTAACCAGTTCGCTCCGATTGGGGTTGCTCACGCCATCAGCGGATAGTCTGTGTAACCTTCTTCTGCACCGCTGTAGTACTTAGAAGCATCCGCTGTCGCCAATGGCGCGTCTTGGCGCAAACGTTCAGGCAGGTCAGGATTACTGATGAACAGCGTGCCAAATGAGACTGCATCAGCCAGCCCACTTTCCAGCACCTGCTCCGCAGACTTGCGGTCGTAGCCAACATTCAACACGAAAATCCCTGAGAATCGCTCGCGGGCCCCCGGCGCTAAAGGTTTAACGCCTTTCGGCAGGGTCGACGGTTCCATGAAATGCAGAATACCAACGTGTTTCTTTTCCAGCGCTTGCACCGCGTACATGTAGGTCTGCTCGAGATTGGAGTCGCCCATGTCGTTGTACGGAATGCGCGGCGACAGCCTGACCGAGACACGTTCCGGCCCGAAGATCTTTATCGCGGCATCAGTGGCTTCCAGCAGGAACCTTGCCCGCTTCTCAACGGTGCCGCCATACTCGTCGGTTCGTTTGTTTGATCCATCTTCGAGAAACTGCGCCGGCAGGTAACCATTTGCACCGTGTACCTCAACGCCGTCAAAACCCGCATCCTTTGCAGCCTGCGCAGCCTTTTCATAATCTGCGATGGTGGCTTTGATTTCATCAAGGGTCATTTCGCGTGGGGTCACAGAAGGCTTGATGCCTTCCGGCGTGAAGGCTTGGCTATTGAACGGGACGGCCGATGGCGCCACCGGCAGTTCTCCACCATGGAAGTCCGGGTGAGATGCCCTCCCCGTATGCCAAAGTTGCGCAAAAATCAAACCGCCCGCTTCATGAACTGCCCGAGTTACCTTCTTCCACCCTGCAATTTGCTCGGGAGTATAGATTCCTGGGGTATTCGTCCAACCGACCGCCTGGGCGCTGATCTGGGTGCCTTCCGTGAAAATCAGTCCTGCTGATGCACGCTGCGCGTAATACGTTGCGGTCAATTCGTTGGCGACCTGATCCTTAGATCGACCTCTGGTCATTGGCGCCATAAAGACTCGATTCTTGAAGTTAAGCGCTCTATTGCTCAGGGGGGTCAACAGCTTCAGGTTTTCCATATGCTCTCCATCTATAACGTTTATTGATGTCCAGCGCGCGCTTGATGTTTAGTCAGGCGCGGATTCACCGAAAAGGTGCTTCCTGTCGTATGAACAATTGGCGGACTGCAGCTCGCCGGCAAGCGCAACGAAGCAGAGTGAAGGCTCGGCGCGCATGCCTCGACAGGGAGGACTATGAAGATGGTATATGGAATAAACCTGGTGTCTATTAGGCACCTTGTGTCGCCCTAGTAGGTTTGAGGAAACCTACTGCCTGAGAACATTCAGTGGCGCTGGGGGTTGAACCATCGATAGATGGTCTTGCGCATATGAGTCGCGGTAGCACTTCGAACATAGAATGGCCGATCCACGACAGTGGACGCCGCGCTCATGACATCGAGTCAAGCATCCTTCCGTCCGGGCTCCCCGCGCTGCTGGCGGCGTCGAACGATCGCCGGGCCGCATCGACCTCGGGCAGCTTGGCGACAGTCCACTCGTGCAGTGCCCGAAAAGGCGCTTGCAGCGTGCGGCCCAACGGGGTGATCTGATACTGCACCGCAACCGGCGAGAGCGAAATGACCTCTCGCGAGACCAAGCCGTTGCGTTCCAGCTTGCGCAGGCATTGGGTAAGCGCTTTCTGGGTCACGCCTTGCAACCGGCGACGAATCGCGTTGAAGCGTTGCGGACCGTCATCAAGCACCGCCAGCACCATCATCGACCACTTATCAGCAATCTGATCGAACAAGGCCCGGCTAGGACAGTCGGACGAAAAGCAGAGCGGTTCGATTTCAAGCATGGCGGTTTCCTTACAGGTATTCAGACGATCTAGGCGCTTATGAATACTAAGTTTACAAGGCATACCACAAATGTGTAATGAGCTTGGCTGCCAGCGTAGACAGCGTGCTGCGCACGGGGCCGTCCAAATTCACCACCCGCATGCTCTGGGCGCCAAGGCAAAGATTCTGCTGCAGCCTCCGCGCCACGAGCCTCGTATCCTCACCATGACAGCGAAGAGCGCGCGGCTTGACGATCAACTTGAACCAGGCGGAATGCCGTCCTTGTTGAAGTCCTTCAAGCGTTCACGCTCTTGCTCGGTGGAATGCGCAGGGGTTTCCTGCTCGGGCTCTTTCTTCTTTTCGTCAGTCATCGCTATGTCCTCGGGTGGTAGCTGTTTTCGGCACCTGGCGGAATCAGCAGTTCAAATCAATTTACTCCAACGCCGGACATGGCACGGCAGGGAATGCCGTATGACTAATGAAACCCTGATGGGCCGACCAATAGTGAGGTCTTGGGGCGGCTTTTAGCCGCTGCACGCAGCACCATTTGATCGTTGCTCATGAGGTGACCAATATCGGTTCCGACCGCGATCAGCTCAGCTCAATAACTAAGCAGGCACGCGAGGCCATGGCATCGGTTACTTTGTCGGTGGTGGCTGACCGAGGCTATTTTAAAGGTGAGGAAATACTGGCCGGGCACGAGAGGCTTCATGAAGGAAGCGCCTCAACGAGCGCCGCAAGCAGCAAACAGACGCTCGCCACAAGGGTAAGCCGTAATCGCATCGGCATGTACCAAGCGGGCAAGCTTATAACCCGCAACAGCTTCCTGTCCTGCCGAAGGTGGACGACTAAGCCTATGACCAACAGCAAGCAGCCCAAGGGCATTGGCAGTAACGTGGCGATCCAAGCGATAAGAGCAGGTATAACACTCCAGATGAACCGGTCGCTGCGCTGCTTGGCACTCATATCTGGCATGGTCATGGCGAAGCCCCAGTGCAAGGCTCCGACGAAGCTCAGGATGACTGCGCCATAGTTGACAAGTGCAATCGCAAACAGCGTCCGATAGTCGAGAGAGAACGGAATCAGCAGTGCCAGAACAATAAACGGCAACAGACCGCCATAACCCAGCAGGGTGACGTGCTTTGGCGCAGGGGTTGAAGGGAACCCATTCATTTGTATTCCTTGCAGTGAGCGACACTCAAGACTGTAGGCCCAAAAAAGCTCTGTCTGAGCGAAATATTGATGGCGAGGTGGGTTACATGACTGCAGCCCTGACCTGTTTCAAACTTAGTGAATCTGTTACGCAAGCGTGTACGCCTTCGCATAGCTTGCCGCCACCAAACTGGATATCGAGATCGAAAGCACGGGGCGATTTGCTCACGAAAGCAAACATGACCGTCCATAGCAGAGCGGAAAATAGTGCCCATTGTCAGCCTGTTTCTTTCAGCATATCTTGCACAAGAGTTATACAAGAGTGTCGACCATGTACAGGAAAATGAATTGGCCACTGACGCTGTACTTTGACGGTGAATGCCCTCTGTGTGCGCGCGAAATCAAGCTCCTGCGCGGGCATGCCGTAAAGGATCATCTGCTTTTCGTGGACATCAGCAACAGTGAATTCGACGCAAATGCACTCGGGTTCACGTTCGAGCAGATGCAGTCCTCGCTGCACGCCCGCTTCGCTGATGGACGCTGGATAACCGGCCTGGATGCCACCCTGTGGAGCTGGCGAGCCACCGGCTTGGGCTTTTGGGCAACGCCACTGACTTGGAATGTACTCCGCCCGCTGCTTGAATTCGGCTATCGCCTTTTTTGCCGTATACGCCCCCATTTGGCGTGGTTACCTCACCCAGATAGCGGCAGCCGCTGTGTCGATAACCGTTGCGCAGTGCCGGCGTCAAAACCCGCATCAGACGAGCAGTCCACTCTGAAAAATAAGCAGACCTAGACAGCTTCGCCTTGTCATGTCACAGACGCATAAGCTGGGTCATAGCTGATCCGGCGAAGCCTGTGTCATATGCGTCAGATAGTGCGCAGTAGATACTCTCCTACCGCCAAGGATTGCCGACCCATAAAGCGCAGCGTCGCTGCTGGGATTCAAGATGAACCCATCATCAGTCGAACATTATCGTGAAATTCTCCTCGGCGTAGGTGAGAACCCAGAGCGTGAAGGACTGCTGGATACCCCCACAGCGCGAAACCAAAGCGATGCAGTACCTGTGCAATGGCTACACAATGAGTCTGGAGGAATTGATCAATGGCGCATTGTTCGAATCGCAAAATGAAGAAATGGTCATCGTGCGCGACATCGAACAGTGTTCATTGTGTGAGCATCCCATGCAGCCCTTCATCGGCAAGGCTCATGGAGCGTAAATCCCTACTCGAAGGGTACTGGGCGAAGATAGCCCGAGTGGTAGATGGCTTGCGAGTTATCATTCACTTAACCTCGCTGCAAGCAATCGGAAGGCAGTGTGAATGAGAGCTAGGCGGAAGATTCGAAGAGCACCGCAGCCGCTTCCCTCAGAAAAATTTCAATAGTTTTTGGCCCTATCCCTTCGAATTCAGACAAGCGTTTTTCGAACGCGCGACGATCAGCGCTCGCCGCAACAATGTTGCTGACCTTGCCGCCGTATTCAGTATTCACTTTGTTCGCTAATGCGAGTAACCGCGACGACGTAGTCTCATCGTAACGCACGTAGTGAGCCTCTCCGAGCATCGTGACCAACTGGCGGTGAGTGCAGCTCGCCAGTTTGCGCGGCGTATCCCGATGGTGTTTCTCGACGACCACCTGATACGCGTTAGCCGCAATCTGCCCCTGGATTCTTTTGCCCATCAGGAAACTGGCAAGCAGCCATTTGAACAACCCGGCTTCGTTCGCACCTTGAAGGTCGATTTGTAAGTCATGTGCGCTGATGATTTTGCTCACTGGTTCACCCTTAAAGCAACGATCTCTATCTAGACCAGGCGCAATCGCGAATGAGCAGCCAGGAGACGATCGGCACCGGTTGCTCTCGCCTTACCCACATTTCTGAAAAGAAACCTCAATCCGCTAACGCCGTGCGCTTAAGCGATTCGTTCGGTTTGATTCGAGCAATCGTGTAACAGAACGACTAGGGTGACTGGCTGGCACGCCATGCGGGATGCTCAGTCGCGATCAGAACAGAGGATAGACACTCAGCGATGTGGCGCTGCCCATTGTTGGCAGGCATGACAACGCCGATCCTCCGACTACCTAAGTTCCAGACTTCAGCAGTCGACCCTCTTGCGCTCCATTAGGTTTAAAAAAATTACGAGCGTGCTTCATACGCAACCGCTAGTCATCTGCGCCTTCATCAATCTGAACTTACTTTCTTCGATTCACCTCTCCCACATACCATCCAGCTGAAGCAGGTATGAAGTCATGAGAGCACTCACCTATCATGGCGCGCACAGCGTCAAAGTCGACACGGTTCCTGATCCGATTATCGAGGAAAGTGATGACATCATTCTTCGAGTTACCGCGACGGCGATATGCGGTTCTGACCTCCATCTCTATCGAGGAAAGATTCCGACTGTCGAGCATGGCGATATCTTTGGCCATGAGTTTATGGGGATCGTTGAGGACACAGGCTCAGCGGTGACTGCAGTGCAACCCGGCGACCGTGTGGTAATTCCTTTTGTAATCGCCTGCGGCAGCTGTTTCTTCTGCGCAATGGATCTGTTTGCGGCCTGCGAGACAACAAATACGGGGCGCGGAGCGATCATAAATAAAAAGGCGATACCACCAGGAGCCGCGCTGTTCGGTTTCAGTCATATGTATGGTGGTGTTCCAGGCGGGCAAGCCGAATACGTACGCGTTCCGAAAGCCAACACCGGCCCATTCAAAGTACCGGGGACGCTGTCGGATGAAAAGGTTCTTTTCCTATCAGACATCCTTCCAACCGCTTATCAGGCTGTAACTAACGCAGGGATTGGTAACGGTTCAAGCATCGCCATCTATGGTGCAGGCCCGGTCGGATTGTTGAGCGCGGCGTGTGCAAGAATGCTCGGTGCCGACCAAATTTTTATGGTCGATCACCATCCTTACCGTTTGGCATACGCGCAGAAAACATACGGTGTAATTCCGATCAACTTCGATGAAGACGACGATCCTGCAGATACGATCATTCGGCAAACCAAAGGGATGCGGGGAGTTGACGGGGTCGTGGATGCTGTTGGATTTGAAGCGAAGGGTAGTACAACGGAAACCGTTCTCGCGACGCTCAAGCTTGAAGGTAGCAGCGGCAAAGCGCTACGCCAGTGTATAGCGGCAGTAAGACGGGGGGGCGTTGTGAGCGTTCCTGGAGTCTATTCAGGTTTCATTCATGGATTTCTTTTCGGAGACGCCTTTGACAAAGGCCTGACCTTCAAAATGGGGCAGACTCATGTCCATCGGTTCCTACCTGAACTCCTGGATCACATTGAGACAGGCCGTCTCTCACCTGAAGTTATCATCAGCCATCGCATGTCACTGGAACAGGCGGCCGAAGGATATAAAATCTTTGATAAGAAAGAAGAGGACTGCAGAAAAGTCATTTTGACACCTGGCGATAGCCACATCGCTTTGCCGGAAACCGACGGAAGCTCCAGCGTGTTGACTGCCTCGATATAATAATCGGAGAGGACAAGATGGTTCGGTCTTTCACCGAAAATCGTAGTCCTCTTCTCAGATCCCGCTGTGGGCTACGCTAAAGCCCCACTGAAATTTGAGTTGCTGGGAGAGAAGCTTGGCGGCATTGGGAATTTGGTCAAGACGCAAATTCCCGGCAAACAGCAGCAGTGGTTTCTGATCAACCATCGGGATGAGTTCGCGCGGTGCCATCTGCGAGCATCCAACCGACAGAATGCAAAAACTAAAAAACCCGCCAGAAGGCAGGTTTTTCAAGGCTTCCACGGAACTCGAAAGCTCTCAGTGGAATGTAAGATGGTGCCCGAAGCCGGAATCGAACCGGCACGCCCTTACGAGCGGGGGATTTTAAGTCCCATGCGTCTACCAGTTTCGCCATTCGGGCGGTAGCGCGGTGCAGCAGGGTTCGGAATATATAGACCCGAGCGCGTCGATGCAAGGTCGAGTGGCGGCTTTATGAAACAAAGCCCGGATAAAAAAACCTGACAGATCAGTGATCTACACCCTGCCCCAGGCACTTCTACAGCGGTTACTGAATCTACGTTTGCGTTGTTCTTGATATAAATCAAGCAGGCCCTGGCTCTGGTGGTCGGGTCAATGATCGGCAGCGGCATATTCAGCTTGCCGCAGAACATGGCCGCCAGTGCCGGGGCCGGGGCGATGCTGATCGGCTGGCTGATTACCGGCATCGGCATGCTGTCATTGGCGCTTGTCTACCAGACGTTATCCAACCGCCAACCGGCGCTGGACTATGGCGTTTTCGCCAAGGCACCCAGCATCCGTTGTCCGCCGACCTTTGGCGCCCTTTGGAGAAACTGCGCCAGCAGGTAGACCACTTGTTCGACGACTTCAACCGTAGCCCGGTGCCGTCCCCCTTCGGGCACGTGCTGTTCGATGTCGAACCGTTCTGGCGCCGCGAGCTGATCGGTCATGGCATGCCTGCCGTGGATATCACCGAGAAAGACAAAAGCTACGAAATCACCGCCGAACTGCCCGGCATGGATCAGACGACGCTCACGCCCGATGCCGTAACGCTCGGTCAGCCCTTCCAGTGCTTCGTGCTGGGCGTCCTGCACGGCTTTAATGCCGACGAACGTCTGGCCGCATTTTTGCTGAACTTGTCGCAACGCCTGAGTGTGCGCGGTTATTCCGGCACACGCTTCGTGTTGAAGATGCGCCGCGAGGAGATCGGCTCCTACCTGGGTCTGCGCCTGGAGACGGTGTGCCGCAGCATCGCCCACCTGCGGGACTTGCGGCTCGTCACCATCAACAGCCGCAATGTCGAGATCCACGATCTGTGCGGGCTCACGCAGCTCGTTGCCGGTTGTCATCGTCCACCGACGTTCTGAACCCACCTGCCCTGCGCTACAACGTTTTACCCGGTTTGATCGCCAACACGCTGCACGGCGCCCGCTGCAAGAGCAATTCGGCGGTGGTGCCCAGCAGTTTGTCCAGGCCGCCATGCTGCACGGTGCCCATCACAATCACATCGGTGCGATGGGCCTCGGCGAATTCACAGATGCGCGGTACGGGGGTGCCTTCCAGGAAGTGGCGATGTTGCGGCGGCACACCGTGGCGTTCGGCCAAGGCCGCGAACGCCTCCTCCTGGGCCGAACCCAGTGCTTCGTAGATCCCGGTGGCCAGGGGCAGTACACCGACGCCCATGTCCATGGCATAGGCGGCTGTCCAGTCATACACATGCACCAGTTCAAGGGTGGCCGCACATTCGGTCGCCAGTTTTCGCGCAGCGGCGATAATCTGGTCGTTGAACACGGTGTCCTGTTCTTCAGTGCGCAGCACATCGACAATTGCCAAGACTTGGCGAGGCCGTGGTCGCGCATCCCCGGTGACCAAATGCACCGGCACCGGGCAATCGCGCAGCAATTGCCAATCCAGCGGGGTGAAGAACACCCGCTTCAGCCCGGAATCGTCCTCGGCATCTTTGATAATCAACGCCAGCGACAGCTCGTTGACGAAATGCAGGATCTCTTCATAGGGATGCTGCACCCACACCACTTCGCTGGTCACTGTCAGGCCCTGTTCACTCAGCGCCTGCGCCTGGGCTGCCAGCCATTGGCGATGGGTGTGCAGATAGCCTTCGCGCGCCTGGCGAACCTGCTCGGGAGCGAACAGCCCGGCAAAGGCCAAGGCCTGCAGGTAATCGAACGCGACGATATGCAGCGGTAATTGCATCGCCTTCGCCAGCGCCGCGGCACGCTCGAACGCAGGTGTGCGCGTCATGGTTTGGGGGGCGATCAACAGTAAACGGGCGGACGCAGACATAAAGCACCTCGGCACGCGGCCAGTGGGTGAGTGATAGTCCAAGGGTGCGCGTTCCCAGTGGGGATACATTGACCTTTATCAGTAACGCTGCGGTTTTCTGGCGTGCGAGCCCATGCGGCAAAATGGCACGGCGAAGCGCTTTTACTTCGTCGCCCGACTGCGGCTAAATAGCCGCCCCCTTTGTGCGACTGCTGTGATGGCCACGTTCCGACGCCTCAGCCCCTGGATCGCCTGCCTGGCCTTGCTGCTGAACCTGCTGGCCATGCCGCTGAGTCGCGCCATGCAGCCGCCGGACATGCGCCTGATGCTGTGGGGCGGATTCTGCTCCGGCGGCACCGCGAACACCTTGCCGTCCGGCATCGACAAACTGCTCGCTCCGCTCAAGTCTGGCCCCGCGACCAACCCCATGCACCACGCCGACTGCTGCTGCGGGCACGCGGGCCTGGCCGCGTTGCCGTCGGACTACTACCGCCACTACCTGCCACGCTTCGCGCCGGATATCGCCTTCGACGCGCCGCTGTTACCCTCGCTGCACCCCAGGGTGCGCTGGCCGAGCCTGAGCCCGCGCGCCTCCCCTGTCGCCTGATCGCCGTCGTACTCCCTGTACTCAGTCGCGCCTGCGCGCGCGGCTCCACGTCTTTGAGAATTTTCCGGTTATCAGGAAGCTTGCCCTATGCCTGCTCCATTCATGCTGCTGCGCGCCAAACGCAGGGCTTTACCGCGCCCGTCCTGGCCATTGCTCTGCGTCGGCCTGTTCGCCTTTAACCCGCTGGCCGATGCCAGCGAAACCTCAGCCCTGACCCTGGGCACCGTTACCGTGCAAGGCGACAGCGTTGCCAGCGGCCCCCTGAGCACCAGCAGCGTGCTCAGTTCGGTGGATATCCTGGGTGGCGACATACTTGAAAAAATGCCGGTCAACTACAGCTGGGAACTGTTCAACCGCGCCCCGGGGGTGCTGCTGACGCCGTTCAACCAAGGCACCACCTCGGGGAAAATCTCCTTTCGCGGCTTCAACGGCGAAGGCGAAGTCAATGCGGTCAAGCTGCTGATCGACGGCATCCCCAGCAACAGCAACGACGGCAACATGCCGTTTATGGACATGATTTTCCCCCTGGAACTGGACAGTATCGAAGTGGTGCGCGGCACCAGCGATGCGCGCTATGGCCTGAACAACATTGCCGGCAACGTCAATATGTTCACCAGAACCGGCGGTGACTACACCAAGGCGCGTCTGCGCTACGGCAGCTACCACACCCAGGAAACCCAACTGGCTAAAGGCATCGAGGGCAGCAACTGGACCCAGAACTATTTCTTCGCCTACCAGAAAGCCGACGGCTTTCGCGATCACGCCCAGGCGGACAAGTTTTCGCTGTCCGGCAAGTGGTTCTACACCCCGGACGACAACCGCTACCGCCTCGGCCTGATCGCCCGTCACTATGAAACCGAGGCCCAGGAGCCCGGCTACCTGAGCGAACAGGACGCGCACCATCACCCGTCCATGACCAACCCTTACAACGCCAGCGACAAAGGTACGCGGCGCATGAATCAACTGAGCGTGCATCTGGATACGGAGCTGAGCGAGACCTTGGCCTGGTCAACGAAAACCTACCTCAACACCTTCGACGACCGCCGCTGGACCCAATACTGGCGCACCAGCCCCCAACAGGAACGCGACGCCTACGAAACCCAGTACGGCGCCCTCACCTCGCTGACCTGGCGGCCCGACGTCAGCTGGCTGTATGACTTCGCCCTTGAAGGCGGCAGCGACTTCCAACAGCAACGCAACACCAGCGAGCGTTATCGCACCCGGGACCGCGCGCGCCTGGCCCAGACCCGCGACCAGCAGTTCGATTTCGACACCTATGGCGCTTACCTTCAGGCGGAGATCAAGCCGTTCGAATCACTGAAAATCATCCCGGCGTATCGCGTCGACAAGATCCGCGGCAGCTTCAGCAACGAAATGACCGGATTGGACTACGCCATCAATGACTATGGGTTGATCAAGCAGCCCAAGCTCAGCGTGGTCTACTCGCCCTGGTCCGTCGCCAGCCTGTACGCCAACTGGGGGCGCACCTTCCAGGTGGGCACCGGGGCGGCGGCGTATAAGATCCCGCCACGGGACAGCGACCTGGCGCCGTCCATCAACGACGGTTGGGAAACCGGCATCAAGTTCACCCCCACCGCCTGGATGGACGGGCGTATTGCCTATTGGCAACAGGAAGCCAGCGGTGAAGTCAGCCGGCGTTTGAACGACCCCAGCGGTGAGTCGGACAATGTCGGCGAAACCCGACGCTGGGGCTATGACGCGCAGCTGAATCTGCACCCGAACGACCGCACCGCAATGTGGCTGGCCTACGCCTGGCAGTACTCCAAAATTCTCAAACCCAGTGCCACCTCGCCCAATAGCAAGGGCCGGGAAATCGACCACGTCCCCCATCACCTGTACAACGCCGGCGTCAGCTACCAGGCCACCCCAGCCTTGCAGTTGAGCGCGTGGATGAACGGTCAGACCCACTACTATCTGGAGCGGGAAAACACCCAGGGCACCTACGGCGGCTATGTATTGATGAACCTGGGTGCCACCTACCGCGTGAGCGAGTCGGTGAGTGTCGACCTGCAGCTCAAAAACCTTACCAATCGCTACTACGAGTACGCCTGGTACGACCCGGACGGTGCCCGCGCCGCTTTGCACTCCCCCGGTGACGGACGTGCGGTGTACAGCGGCGTGACGCTGGATTTTTGAGCCGTGGCGGCGGCGCCATTGTGTGGATGTGTCACACCCCACAAATGCCGCCGATATACGCGGGAGCCAAGGTGACTTAGCGCCAGCGCACCTGCATGATGGCGCGCGTGGCAGCCCCACGCCCCCATCGCTTGCCTTTCCATCGCGCACTACAGGGATATTCCGCACATGGCCGTTTCGAATAAATGGTTGATGTCTTCGCTCGCGTACTACCTCGATTTTTTCACCGTTCCCGCTTTCGTGATCTTTGCGCTATGCCTGGCGCCGTTCGAGCCAGGGCTCGCCCTCGTGGGCCTGCTGGCCTGGACGCTGGTGGAGTATTCGGCGCACCGTTTCCTGTTTCACTCGCTGTACCGTCGCGAACACTGGACCCACCATGTGGATGTGCTGGCCTATATCGGCGTGTCGAGCTGGAAAACCAGCTCGACCTTTGCCGCACTCTTGCTGTTGGCCTGGTACACCGGCCTGGTCTCGGTGTTTATCGGCGCGGTGACCGGCTACTTCTTCTATATCTCGGTGCATTACGTGATGCACCGCCCGCAGCATTGGGCTTATGGATGGATGCGCGGGCTGGTGGCCAATCACGACCTGCACCACCGCCAGGGCATCGAGAAGAACTTCGGGGTCTCTTCGCCGTTATGGGATCACGTATTCCGTACCTACATCCGCGTCGATCCCGCCCAGCACTAGAGCGCGCCCAACTGCTTCATCAAGGTCAGGTTATCTTCGATATGCCAGTTAGCGGCGATTTTGCCGTTGTCGATCTGATAGATATCGGTGGCAATAAAATCCACCGCCTGGCCACTGCCCTGGCGCTGACCAAAAGTGCCGGTGAAGTGCCCGCGAAAATGCAGATGTACCACCGCGCGGTCGCCGGCGATGATCAGTTGTTCGATTGCGCAACTCAGGTCCGGCACCGCCGCACGGAACGCCCGCGACGCCAGCAGCGGACCTTCCGGGCCCTGTTTGCGCCCCTCGGGGGGTGTTTTGTCGACAAAGTTATCCGCCAACGCTTCGCGCGCCAGGCGCTCCTCGCCGGTGTGCCAGAAGGTGTCGTAACGGCGCGCGACGGTTTCCATCATCGCCTGTTGCTTCGGCGTAAGGCTCTTATCCACCACCAACACAGAGGGTTTGACCAACTCGGTCGTGGCAGCCGCAGCCGCTCCCGAGAGTAGCAACGCGGTAGCGGCGATGGCGCAGCGCGAACGGGCAAAAGGTTTCATCGGTTATGTCCTTGAATGAAGGGGGTCGGCGCCTAGATCGTCTCGGTTTCCCGAAGGCTCTGCGGGCTATTGAGGGTGTATTGAGCAATCGCGTCCTTGCGCATAAAAGCAACGCCGGGATGGCTGTTGGCGTAGCGCAGGAATTCATCCCACACCTTGACCATTTGCGGCGTACCGCTGATGCGGTCGTGGGCGCTGATGGACATCATGCGGCGCCGGGTGCCGGCCTCTTCGTAGAGTTGATCGAAGTCCAGCTTGACCTGCTCCAGGAACTGGGACGGCGAATAGTTGCGGCCTTCGATCAGCACAATGTCGTTATTGCGCAGGGTGTAGGGCACCACCACGAAATCCTTGCCATTGACCTGCTCGAGAAAGGGCTCATCGCGGCTCACGTCATCGATGTGGTAGACGTAGCCCAGCTCTTGCAGCAGCGACAAGGTGTTGGGGCCGCGCCGCAGCCAGTTGCAGTTGTAGCCCGTGACGGGCTGGCCAGTGACCGCCTGTAGCATGCTTGCGGCCTGGCGCAAAAAAGTGCGCTCCTCATCGCGGCTCATGGCGAACTGGGAACTCCAGCGCGGGCCGTGGCCCGCCGCTTCGTGACCACGGGCGACGATCTCGCGGGCCAACTCGGGGTGACGCTGCACCGCGTCGCCGATCATGTGGCTGGTGACCTTTACGCCGTGCCGGTCCCACAGGTCAAGCATGCGCGGGATGCCCTCGCGGTAGCCGTAGGCGAACCAGGTGTTGGTGGCCACATCCGCCGGCACGCTGTCGGGGAAATCCACCTTGGGGAACGGGCTATCAGTGCCCTTGAGCGGCTGCCCACCCGCTTCGAACTGCATGGAAATCGACACCACCAGCCGCGTGTCGCCGGGCCAGAACCGTCCGTTGCGCTGACTGGACGCCGTCGTGGCACGAGTTGCCTGGCCCGTTGGCGCGGCTGCGGCGCCGGCCGGGTTGAGTATCGAACCCGCCGCCAGCACCGCTGCGCCTGCGCCGGCCTGGGCGAGAAAGGTACGTCGTTGCGTGTTGATCAATGACATCGCGTGACTCCGTTGGATAAGCACGGATGCAACCCTAAGACTTTTGGATTATTTTGATAATTGAGCCATTTTCAAAAACCCCTTTCGGAAACTCCGAACAATGCCGCTGAAAAATCTTGAGCTGTTTTTGTTGATCATCGAGAAAGGTGGGCTGTCCGCCGCCGGGCGCGAGTTGGGGCTGTCACCGGCCTCGGTATCCGAACGGCTGGCGCAACTGGAGAGCTTCTACGGCGCCAGCCTGCTCAACCGCACCACCCGCGCTATTCACCTGACCGACGAAGGGCGCGTGCTGGCTGAAGGCGCACGGCGCCTGCTGGATCAGGCCGAGGCGTTGCACAGCAGCATTCGCTTGGGTACCCAGACGGTTTCCGGGTTGATTCGCTTGAGTGCGCCGCAGGATCTGGGGCGTCAGTACCTCGAACCGATCCTGGAGCAATTCATGGAGGAGCATCCGCAGGTCAGCATCGACCTGCACCTTAGCGACGGTTATGTCGACCCGGTCGGCCAGGGTATCGATTTCGCCGTGCGCTACGGCGCCCTGGTCGACAGCAGCTTGCACGCCAAACCCTTGGGCGAGAACCGCCGCGTGGTGTGCGCCGCCCCCGCTTACCTGAAACGCCACGGCACGCCGTTGCAGCCTGCGGACCTGGCCGAACATGAGTGCCTGGTGATGCGCTTCGGCATCAATCTGGCGCGGGAGTGGACCTTCAGCCAGCACGGGCATACCCAGCGCATTCTGGTGCGCGGCCGTCGCGTGGCGAACGACGGTGCGCTGGTGCGCCAGTGGTGCCTGGACGGCCATGGCCTGTGCTTGAAATCGGTGTGGGACGTGCGTGACGACCTGCGCGCCGGACGGCTGGTGGAGCTGTTCAAGGACTACGACCTCGGGCGCACCGCCCTGAACATCGTCTACCCGGCCAGTCGCGCCCAGCCGCGCCGGGTCAGCCTGTTGATGGAACGCATCGCGGCGCGCCTATCTGCCGACAGTGCGAGTTGAGAAATCGCTTCCTTGCACGCCACGCAAAACACTCTTGTCATCAAGGGCATTGATAGCTCCCTAACGAAAGCCCCATGCTAGAGGGCTTAATCGGCGCTTATATCATTCCGAATGATAGTTACCTTTGCTTCATTCGATTCGTGACATACCGCGTCCCCGCGCATGATCCGCCCATCTCAAATACATTGGCGGATGCACCCTATGGAACAGTCACTCAAACCTTTGCGCGTGCCCCTGGCGATTTTGGCCATGGTGGTGATGAGCGCGTGCGGTAAAACCCCGGAACAAGCGGCCGCCATGCCGGCGCCGAAAGTCAGCGTCGCCAAGGTGCTGGAGCAACCGGTCAACGAGTGGGACGAATTCACCGGCCGTCTCGAAGCGCCGGAAACCGTACAGATTCGTCCACGGGTGTCTGGCCAGATTGACCAAGTCGCTTTCACCGAAGGCGCTTTGGTCAAGAAAGGCGACCTGCTGTTCCAGATCGACCCACGCCCATTCCAAGCCGAAGTGCGCCGCCTTGAAGCGCAACTGCAACAAACCAAGGCCGCCGCCACCCGCAGCGAAAACGAAGCCCAGCGTGGCGAGCGCCTGCGCCAGAGCAATGCGATCTCCGCCGAACTCGCCGACTCGCGCACCACCGCCGCCCAGGAAGCCCGCGCCGCCGTCGCCGGGATCCAGGCGCAGCTGGACCTGGCCAAGCTGAACCTGAGTTTTACCCGCGTGACCTCGCCGATCAGCGGCCGCGTCAGCCGTGCCGAAATCACCGCCGGCAACCTGGTCACCGCCGACGTCACCGCGCTGACCAGCGTGGTCTCCACCGATAAGGTCTATGCCTACTTCGACGCCGACGAACGCGTGTACCTCAAATACACCGAACTGGCGCGCCAGGGCCGTCGCGGCGCAACCACCCCGGTGTACCTGGGGCTGTCCAATGAAGCCGGCAACCCGCACCTGGGCCAGATGAACTTCATCGACAACCAGGTCAACCCGGCCACCGGCACCATTCGTGGGCGCGCAGTGTTCGATAACAGCAAAGGCGAATACACCCCTGGCCTGTATGCGCGCTTGAAGCTGGTAGGCAGCGGCACCTACTCCGCCGTGCTGATCAACGACGAAGCGGTCGGCACCGACCTGGGCAAGAAGTTCGTGCTGGTGATGGAAGGCGACAAGCCGGCCTACCGCGCAGTGGAACTGGGGCCAAAGATCGAAGGGTTACGCATCGTGCGCAACGGCCTGAACAAGGACGACACCATTATCGTCAAGGGCCTGCAGCGCGCGCGCCCCGGTGCACCGGTCACTCCGGAAACCATTCCGATGGCCAGCAAGGAAACCCTCGCCGCCTTGGCCCAACAACGACAAGCGCTTGAAGCCAGCAACCTTGAGCAAGTGGCGCCGGAAAAAACCGCGCCCAAGCTCGCCAGTGTTGCGACTCCACGCGGTTAAGGGATACGACTCAAGATGAATTTTTCCAAGTTCTTCATTTCGCGGCCGATCTTCGCAGCGGTGCTGTCGCTGCTGATCCTGATCGCCGGTGCGATCTCGCTGTTCCAATTGCCGATCAGCGAATACCCGGAAGTTGTGCCGCCTACCGTGGTGGTACGCGCCAACTTCCCCGGCGCCAACCCCAAGGTCATCGGCGAAACCGTAGCCGCGCCGCTGGAGCAGGCGATCACCGGCGTCGAGAACATGTTGTACATGTCTTCGCAGTCCACCGCCGACGGCAAGCTGACCCTGACCATCACCTTCGCCTTGGGCACCGACCTGGACAACGCGCAGGTGCAGGTGCAAAACCGTGTGACCCGAACCCAGCCCAAGCTGCCGGAAGAAGTGACGCGCATCGGTATCACCGTGGACAAAGCTTCCCCCGACCTGACCATGGTGGTGCACTTGACCTCCCCGGATCAGCGCTACGACATGCTGTACCTGTCCAACTACGCGATCCTCAATATCAAGGATGAGCTGGCGCGCCTGGGTGGCGTCGGCGATGTGCAGTTGTTCGGCATGGGCGACTACTCCCTGCGCGTGTGGCTGGATCCGAACAAGACCGCCTCGCGCAACCTGACCGCCACCGATGTGGTCACCGCGATTCGCGAGCAAAACCGTCAGGTGGCCGCCGGTGCCCTGGGTGCCCAGCCCGCACCGTCCGATACCAGCTTCCAGTTGTCGGTCAATACCCAGGGGCGCCTGGTTACCGAAGAAGAGTTCGAGAACATCGTGATTCGCGCCGGTGCCAACGGTGAAATCACGCGCCTCAAAGACATTGCCCGGGTCGAACTGGGGTCCAGCCAATACGCGCTGCGCTCGCTGATCGATAACCAACCGGCGGTGGCGATCCCAATCTTCCAGCGTCCCGGCTCCAATGCCATCGACATCTCCAACGATGTGCGCAGCAAGATGGCCGAGTTGAAAAAGAGCTTCCCGGCCGGCATGGATTACCGCATCGCCTATGACCCGACGATCTTCGTTCGCGGCTCCATCGAGGCCGTGGTGCACACCCTGTTCGAAGCCCTGATCCTCGTGGTGCTGGTGGTGATTCTGTTCCTGCAGACCTGGCGCGCCTCGATCATTCCGTTGGTGGCAGTGCCGGTATCGTTGATCGGTACGTTTGCGGTGATGCACCTGTTCGGGTTCTCCCTCAACGCGCTGTCGCTGTTCGGATTGGTACTGGCCATCGGCATCGTGGTGGACGACGCCATTGTGGTGGTGGAGAACGTCGAACGTAATATCGAGCTGGGCCTGGAGCCGTTCCCGGCAACCGAAAAAGCCATGAGTGAAGTGACCGGGCCGATCATCGCCACGGCGCTGGTGTTGTGTGCGGTGTTCATTCCGGCTGCCTTTATCAGCGGCTTGACCGGGCAGTTCTATAAGCAGTTCGCCTTGACCATTGCGATCTCGACGGTGATCTCGGCGTTCAACTCGCTGACCCTGTCCCCTGCCCTGGCGGCTGTGTTGCTGCGCGGCCACGATGCGCCGAAGGACCGCTTTTCCAAGTTTCTCGACAAGCTGTTTGGTGGCTGGTTGTTCCGCCCGTTCAACCGCTTTTTCGAAAAGGCCAGCCATGGTTATGTCGGCACTGTGCGCCGAGTGATCCGCAGCAGCGGCATTGCCCTGTTCGTGTACGCCGGCTTGATGGTGCTGACCTTCTTCGGTTTCGCCCACACCCCGACCGGTTTCGTCCCGGCCCAGGATAAGCAATACCTGGTGGCCTTCGCGCAATTGCCTGACGCCGCGAGCCTGGACCGCACCGAAAACGTGATGAAGCGCATGTCGGAGATCGCCCTGAAACAGCCTGGCGTGGAAGCCGCGATTGCCTTCCCGGGCCTGTCCATCAATGGCTTCACCAACAGCCCGAACAGCGGCATCGTGTTCGTGACCTTGAAACCTTTCGATGAGCGCAAAGACCCGAGCATGTCCGCCGGCGCGATTGCCGGGGCCTTGAATGGCCAATACAGCAGCATTGAAGAAGCCTACATGGCCATCTTCCCGCCACCGCCGGTCCAGGGACTGGGCACCATCGGTGGGTTCCGCCTGCAGATCGAAGACCGTGGCAACCTGGGTTATGACGAGCTGTACAAAGAAGTGCAGAACGTGATCGCCAAGAGCCGCAGCGTGCCGGAGTTGTTTGGCCTGTTCACCAGCTACACGGTCAATGTGCCCCAGGTCGATGCCGCCATCGACCGCGAAAAGGCCAAGACCCACGGCGTGGCGATCAGCGACATCTTCGACACCTTGCAGGTCTACCTGGGTTCGTTGTACGCCAACGACTTCAACCGCTTCGGGCGCACTTATCAGGTCAACGTGCAGGCCGAGCAGCAGTTCCGCCAGGACGCCGACCAGATCGGCCAGCTGAAAGTGCGTAACAACAAAGGCGAGATGATCCCGCTGGCGACCTTTATCAAAGTCAGCGACACCTCGGGCCCAGACCGCGTGATGCACTACAACGGCTTTATCACCGCAGAAATCAACGGCAACGCCGCACCGGGCTACAGCTCCGGCCAGGCCCAGGCCGCGATTGAAAAACTGCTGAAGGAGGAACTGCCCAACGGCATGACCTACGAGTGGACCGACCTGACCTACCAGCAGATCCTTTCGGGCAATACCGCGCTGTTCGTGTTCCCGCTCTGCGTACTGCTGGCGTTCCTGGTACTGGCCGCCCAATACGAAAGCTGGAGCCTGCCACTGGCGGTAATCCTGATCGTACCGATGACGCTGCTGTCGGCCATCACCGGGGTGATCATCTCGGGTAGCGACAACAACATCTTCACCCAGATCGGGCTGATCGTACTGGTGGGCCTGGCGTGCAAGAACGCGATCCTGATCGTCGAGTTCGCCAAGGACAAACAGCAGGAAGGCCTCGACCCGCTGGCGGCGGTGCTGGAAGCTTGCCGTCTGCGCCTGCGGCCGATCCTGATGACCTCGTTCGCCTTCATCATGGGTGTGGTGCCTCTGGTGTTGTCCAGCGGTGCCGGTGCCGAGATGCGCCATGCCATGGGTGTGGCGGTGTTCTCGGGGATGATCGGTGTGACCTTCTTCGGACTGTTGCTGACCCCGGTGTTCTACGTCCTGATCCGTCGCTATGTGGAGCGCAGCGAAGCGCGCAAAGCAGCCAAGGCTTTGAAGCTGGAGACACAGCAATGAGTGTAAAAGTATTCCTGCCGAGCTTGCTGGTACTGGCGCTCGCCGCCTGTGCCGTGGGCCCGGACTACAAGACCCAGACCCCGGAGGCGGCGAACATCGCCGCCGCCGCGGACGCCAAACAATACGACCACGCCAAGTTCGAAGGCATCTGGTGGCAGCAGTTCGACGACCCAACCCTCAACCAGTTGGTGACTCAATCGTTGCAAGGCAACCGTGACCTGCGCGTAGCCTTCGCCCGTCTGCGGGCAGCCCGGGCTATCCGCGACGACGCCAGCAATGACGCAATGCCGACCATCACCAGCCGCGCCAGCAGCGACCTGGGCAAGGGGCAGATCCCCGGCCAGACCACCAAACGGGTCAACAGCGAGCGCTACGACTTGGGCCTGGACATGGCCTGGGAGCTGGACCTGTTCGGCCGCATCCAGCGCAACCTGGAAGCCAGCGACGCCGATCAGCAGGCGGCCGAAGCGGACCTGTACCAGCTGCAAGTCACCTTGATTGCCGAACTGGTGGACGCCTACGGCCAACTGCGCGGCGCGCAACTGCGTGAGCGCATCGCCTTGGACAACCTGAAGAATCAGCAGGAGTCCCGCACCATCACCGTCAGCCTGCGGGATGCCGGGGTGGGGGATCAGCTTGATGTAGAACGGGCCGACGCGCGCCTGGCTTCGGTGGAAGCCAGCGTGCCGCAACTGCAGGCCGAACAAGTGCGCGAGCGTAACCGCATCGCCACCCTCCTCGGCCAGCGTCCGGACAAACTGACCGTGGACCTGAGCCCGAAAGACCTGCCGGCGATTGCCAAAGCCTTGCCGATCGGCGACCCAGGCCAACTGCTGCAACGGCGCCCGGATATCCTCAGCGCCGAACGCAAACTGGCCGCCGCCACCGCGCGCATCGGCGTGGCCAAGGCTGACCTGTTCCCAAGAGTGAGCCTCAGTGGCTTCCTCGGCTTTACCGCCGGGCGTGGCTCGCAAATCGGATCGTCCGCCGCCAACGCCTGGGCCCTGGGCCCGAGCATCACCTGGGCCGCATTCGACCTGGGCAGCGTGCGCGCCCGCCTGCGCGGTGCCGACGCCGAAGCCGACGGCGCCCTGGCCACCTACGAACAGCAGGTGTTACTGGCCCTGGAAGAATCCGAAAACGCCTTCAGCGACTACGGCAAACGCCAGCAGCGCCTGGTCTCGCTGATCCGCCAAAGCGAATCCAGCCGCGCCGCCGCCGACCTCGCCGCCATCCGCTACCGCGAAGGCACCGTGGACTTCCTCGTCCTGCTCGATGCCCAGCGTGAGCGTTTGGCCGCCGAAGACGCCCAGGCCCAGGCCGAAGTGGATCTGTATCGCGGGATAGTGGCGATCTACAAAGCCCTCGGTGGCGGCTGGCAGCCGGAGACAGTCGTAGCGACGGCCAAGTAATTTAAAGAGCTCCTTTGGTTGGTCGCATCCAGCCAATTTTTAGCCCCATGGTCCATTCGGACATGGGGCTTTTTTTGTTTGAAAGGTCCTAAAAAGTTGAAAGGTACTTCTGTAAGTTAGACAAGAAGTCATTCGTAAGTAATTTCCTAGTACCTTGCTGGGCATGCTGATCGGGCTTACATGGGTGTATCAAAGTAACCGCGACATCTATCAGTTACACACTGACCCTTTAAAATTACAACACAGCTTGCTGCTAGCCTTGCGCACTGGAAGCGCTTTAGCATCTGAAAAACAGGGCGGCGACGAGCTTTAATCTCGAATATTTTTAACTCAGGAAGAAAGGCACTCAAATAAGAATGGGCACACTTGACCCCCTAAAAACTACAAATGATAAATTTTATTACACCCTATCAATACTCATGAGCCTGGATGTCCAGAGAAGCTTATTTGTACTTTACCTATTGCAACTCGGGATAACACAAGGAGAAATAGGCGTCCTCCAGTCTTTTTTATTTTTCTCTTCCGTAGCATTGGAAATTCCATCCGGGTTACTCGCAGATCGGTATGGGCGTAAATACTCCCTTGCTCTTAGTTTCCTGGGGCTTTTTATAAGCGGAATTGGATTCTTACTGTTTTCCGATTTTATCCCTTTCGTTATTATCTTTTGCCTATTCGGCGCCAGTATTGCCATGGGTTCCGGTGCGGATAGGGCGTTGCTGTATGACAACCTACTGGCTGAAAATCGTACAGATGAGTACCCGAAAATAGTTTCACGCGCCCGTGCCATTGGTGCGGTTTCGTTAGGCTTATCCATGCTTCTTGGTGGCGTAATACAAGATGCCATGTCTTGGAACAGTGTTTATATAGTTTTTGCATTATCGAAGCTTTTTGGAGCTATCGTTGTTACATTCATTCCCGAAATACGCCCTCCTACCATCCCACATTACTCCAGCACAACGAGCAGCGTGCGCACCAACGTCACAGAAGGCGTTTTTATTGCATTGGTGAGATTTTTTCGCTCAAAAAATGGTGCATCTCTTATTCCCTTATTCGTTGGATTTGCGTTATTCGAACTGTCAACGGTGCCTTTGTTTATTTACGGCCAACCCTTCTTCTCCACGCTAGGTCTAGAGGTGCCGCTGATCGCTGGGATATATGCTGCAGTCGAAGCCATATCGACAGCAATGTTTATTGCTGCAGGTTATATTTGCTCCAGACACTCTCTCGGCGTTATTGCGTTCTCCACGACGATTATTGTGACCTCGCTGCTTTTTATTTTGTCTTTAGACGTGGGGATCATCGCTTCAACGGCCTGCTTTCTCTTAATCATGTCGCTACCTGCGATATACGAAACCTCCTATGAAACCTATATCCATGAAAACGTTGAATCACGTATCCGAGCCTCTTGTGTCTCTGCTGCAAATTTAATCAATTCAATTATTATCGGCACCTCCTATACTCTTTTTGGTGGATTAGTGGAGAGGTATGGTTTCTCGTTGACGTTAATGACCGTTGCAGCCTGCTGTCTTCTTGGTTTGTTTGGAGTCTGTGCCACGCTGCGCCTCAGCCGATGATGGGATTTTTTAGCTTGACGGAAACTTGTAGGCTGTTTCCCAAAGCCAGGAAAGCCAATTCCTCAGATCCGCATGTAGGTTATCGCCTGAAATTTCCTAATACCTTAACAGGCGCGCAATACACGGCGTTTTTGCTCAAGCTCAGCATTATTACTTGGTCCATGAACAGTCATTTCCAGCACTAAAGCTGATAGATCACCTGTCGATATGCGGATGTAACGCTCAATAATGCGAGGACACCACTATGTTGGTTATATCTGGCGGACAGACGCTTAGCGCACTGGCAAGCCCGGGTTACATCATTAAAAACCCAGAACAAATGGTGAATAAGTTCACTATTACCGAAGCAGAGCAGGCGGCAGACACGCTGGAGCTTTGGCACCATGAAAAGATCAGCGAACTCAAAACGTTCTTGAAAGACTACGATATGACGTCCATCAGCACCTCCGAGTTAAGAATAGTTGGCAGACGTCTTTTCGAAAGCGACGTTATTAACTCCCGAGCTCTTTTGATGTTTTCAGAAGGCATCAAAGCCCTTGACGACAAAGGTCGTCAAACTAATCATGATGCCAAATTCAATGCGATCGCACTATTCAATGAAAGATTGGAAGAGCAAATAGATTTTTTCGAAAAAAACCCTCGTATTGCGCGCAGCGACGGGGCAGCCGATTATTTGCAGGGGATGGTGAGAACCAATCACGTAATCAACGCGCTTGCCTATTTCGTTAAATCTTCAAAGAGCGAGCTATCTATAGATGAACAGGCCTGATTCTGCCGCCCTTAGATAGACACAAACAGTTATCAGCATGAGGATCAAAAAATGTTAGTCATACCTGCCGGACAACGCTCTATGGCAAGCCCCGCCTACGTAATTAGAAACCCTGAACAGGTGGTAAATAAGTTCACCATTACCGAAGAAGAGAAAGCGGCAGACACGCTGGAGCTTTGGCACCATGAAAAGATCAGCGAACTCAAAGCATTCTTGAAAGGCTACGACATGACCTCCATCAGCACTAATGAATTGAAAGAAGTTGGAGGTCGCTTATTCGAAAGCGGCGTCATCAACTCTCGTGCATTTGGAATACTTACAGAAGGAAACTATGCATTTGATGAGAGCGGCCACCAAACAGACAAGGATGTAAAGTTTAACGCCATTGCATTGTTTAACGAAAGGTTGGAAGACCAAATCGATTTTTTCAACAAGAACCCTCGTATCGCGCGCAGCGACGGGGCAGCCGATTATTTGCAGGGGATGGTGAGAGCCAATCACGTAATCAACGCGCTTGCCTATTTCGTTAAATCTTCAAAGAGCGAGCTATCTATAGATGAACAGGCCTGATTCTGCCGCCCTTAGATAAACACAAACAGTTATCAGCATGAGGATCAAAAAATGTTAGTCATACCTGCCGGACAACGTTCGATGGCAAGCCCCGCCTACGTAATTAGAAACCCTGAACAGGTGGTAAATAAGTTCACCATTACCGAAGAAGAGCAAGCGGCAGACACGCTGGAGCTTTGGCACCATGAAAAGATCAGCGAACTCAAAGCATTCTTGAAGGGCTACGACATGACCTCCATCAGCACTAATGAATTGAAAGAAGTTGGAGGTCGCCTATTCGAAAGCGGCGTCATCAACTCTCGTGCATTTGGAATGTTTATAGAGGGAAACCGTGCGTTTGATGAGGGCGGCCACCAAACAGACGAGGATGTAAAGTTTAACGCCATTGCATTATTTAACGAAAGACTGGAGGACCAAATAGCTTTTTTCAACAAGAACCCTCGTATCGCGCGCAGCGACGGGGCAGCCGATTATTTGCAGGGGATGGTGAGAGCCAATCACGTAATCAACGCACTTGCCTATTTCGTTAAATCTTCAAAGAGCGAGCTATCTATAGATGAACAGGCCTGATTCTGCCGCCCTTAGATAGACACAAACAGTTATCAGCATGAGGATCAAAAAATGTTAGTCATACCTGCCGGACAACGTTCAATGGCAAGCCCCGCCTACGTGATTAGAAACCCTGAACAGGTGGTAAATAAGTTCACCATTACCGAAGAAGAGCAAGCGGCAGACACGCTGGAGCTTTGGCACCAGGAAAAGATCAGCGAACTCAAAGCGTTTTTGAAGGGCTACGATATGACATCCATCAGTACTGACGAGTTGAAAGAAGTTGGAAGCCGCCTATTCGAAAGCGGTGCAATCAACTCACGTGCATTTAGGATGTTTATAGAAGGGAGCGGCGCATCCGACTCAAAGGGGCGTCAAACTGACACACATGTGAAATTCAATGCCATCGCCTTGTTCAACGAAAGACTGGAGGACGAAATAGACTTCTTCGAAAAGAACCCTCGAATCGCGCGCGGAGACGGGGCAGCCGATTACTTGCAAGGGATGGTGAGAGCCAACCACGTTATCAATGCACTGGCCTACTTCGTCAATTCATCACGGAATGAGATTTCCATAGATGAGTCTGCTTAGAACATTATCCAGTGCATCAATGGCATGCAGCGTGCTGACGATGTGCGGCACACTGCATGCAACGCTTCTCAGCGACCGTATCTTACCGTTCCGGAATAAGCCTTGGGCGTGGTTTCATCGTTGTACAACCTGACGCGATAACCACCGAATGGTCCAACCCAAAAAGCATTACTCCCGATGCTGTGTGTCAAACGTCGCCACACTCCTCCACCAAAATCACCTTCAATATAAATTTCAGGTGCTCTTCCCACACCACCTGCCATAACAGTAGCCTCAACATTGGCATTCAAGCAACCATTGGCGGAATTAACCTCAAATGGGCCGTAAGCCGTAATCGCCTCTTTCGGAGGAGCAATCCCTCCATAGCTTTGAGTAATATACGTACACAACGCCGATGCCTGCGCAGACATCAACATCAACACAACGAAAGGCAATGCAGTAAGACTTTTCATAACTTCATCCTTATCTAATCAATTAGATCTCAGCTTTAGCTACACATCACACCGCAATAGATGAAGTCGGTTTCGCCATGGGAGACTTCCAAGAGACGAAATCCCGAAAACATCAATGGTTCTCGCCGCTCAAAACCACTTGGACTACCGGGTAAGAACCGTGCCATTGACAATGCACGATTTATCAATCGATAGATGCCAGCCGCTTCCTAAAATCATTAAGGACGGCTCTGTCATACGGATAAGTAGGCGCTTGAAAGGTAATTCCTAATCCCATACTCGGCGGGCAAATATCGAACTTATGCCCGGTCCTGAACCTGTTGCACAGCATGGGCTTATTAACAAAAAGATGAACTTCAGCCAGCCTCGTTAAGAATCAAACTCCGATAATGCCCCGGATTCGACCCAGACCACTTACGAAACGCCTTATAGAAAGAACTCACATCCGCAAAGCCCAGCCGCACGGCAATTTCAGCAAAGCTGATCTGCGGTTCGGCCAGCCAGACAATTGCCAACTCCTTGCGCACGCTGTCTTTGAGGCCCTGGTATGTCTGCCCCTCCTCGGCCAGGCGACGACGCAAGGTGGATGCGGAGATGCACAGACTGGCGGCCAGGGCTTCGGTTTCCGGCCAGGTGTCTGGGGGCAGTTGGCGCAGGTCGTGTTTGATGCGGGTGGCCAGGCTCTCGGGGTCGCGGTATTTGACCAGGATGTTCGCGGGAGCGTGGGCGAGGAAGCGCTGAAGCTCCTGGGGGCTGCGTTTGATCGGCAGGTCCAGGCAGTCGGCAGAGAAGATCATGCGCGTGCGTGGCCGATCGAAGCGCAGGTTGTCGGAGAACATCACGCGGTAGTCGTCGCAGAAATCCGGCGGCGGGCAACGCAGTTCGATGGCCAAGATCGGAATGCGGCGCCCGGCCAGCCAACAAGCGACGCCGTGCACGATCATCCAGTAGGTGAAATAGGTGAACGCCCGACGCGGCTCGGTCTCGGGCTCCAGCAGGACGATTTCCGCCAGGCTTTGTTGGCGTACCAGTTGCGCGGGTAGATGCTCCAGCATCAGCGAGAGAAACCCCAGGCCGGTTTCCAGGCCGGCAGCCAATGTGGGTTGCGCCATGCAGGCGCGGCACAGAAACGCCAGGCTGCCTGACTTGAGCTTGCGCGGGTCCATACCGAAGAACTCGTCGTCCGAGCGCCTGGCCAGCAGCCGCCACAGCCGTGCATAGGTGGTGGCCGACACTCGTGCATCGGGCTGCGCCAGCAGCGCTGGGTCGATGCCAACCTTGGTCAGCACCTGTGCGCTGGCCGCTCCGGGGGGGCAGCTTTGCAGCAGCGCTTCGCGCACAAGGTGCAGGGAGATGGTGTCTTTTTCGGACATGGGGCTTCAGGCGATCCGACAGCTGTTGAGGTGGCCTGCATCATAAGGGTCGCGAGGATTCGTCACCACCGTTCAGCGAGCGTTCAGCTAATGTCAATATTTGCTGTTTAGCAATGAGTATCATTATGTTACAACTTAGCTTCCTATCTAGTTACCTTGTGGTGCCCGATGCTTGTCCCCTTTCTCATCATGCTGCGCGAAGGCATCGAAGCAGCGTTGATCGTTGGCATCATCGCCAGTTACCTGCAACAGACCGGTCGTGGTCAATGGATGCCGGCGGTGTGGATCGGGGTTTTCCTCGCTGCGGCCCTGGCACTGCTGGTGGGCGGAGGTCTGGAATTGATGAGCGCCGAGTTTCCGCAGAAACAACAGGAGCTGTTTGAAGGCATCGTCGGCCTGGTCGCCGTAGGCATTCTCAGTTCCATGGTGTTCTGGATGCGCAAGGTGGCCCGCTCCATCAAGCATTCGTTGCATGCCTCCCTCGATCAGGCGCTGACCGGCTCGAAACACCAGGTCACCGCGCTGATCCTCATGGTGTTTTTCGCCGTGGCCCGTGAAGGTTTGGAGACGGTGTTTTTCCTGCTGGCGGTGTTCCAGCAGAGCGAAGGCCCGGGCGCGCCGATCGGTGCACTGCTCGGGCTGGTACTGGCGATCATTGTGGGTTTCCTGATTTACACCGGCAGCATGCGCCTGAACCTGGCAGCGTTTTTCCGCTGGACCGGGCTTTTTATCCTGGTGGTCGCCGCTGGCATCCTCGCCAACTCGGTGCAGGCCCTGCATGAAGCCGGGGTGTGGAATCACCTGCAAACCGTGCTGTTCGATTTCAGCACTGCCTTGCCGATGGACAGCCCGCTCGGCTCGGTGCTCGCCGGCATGTTCGGTTATCAGGAAGCACCGACCGTGAGCACCCTGGGCGCCTATCTGATTTACCTGGTGGTGGCGCTGGTGATTTTCTTCCTGCCCGCCGCCGCGGCCAAACCGGTCGCCGCGCCCTCTTCCGTTTCCAGCCAGTAAGGACCGTCTCTTGACCAACCCAACGCATCAACCCGCCTCGCCACCCCGAGCCCTGCGCTGGGCGGTGGCTGGCTCGGTGGTCGTGATGATCGCCGCCGGCGGCCTGTTCTACTACGCTTCGCAACTGGCCGCCGCCAAGCGCCAGACCCACAGCAATGAAATTGCAGTGAGCATCCATGCCCACGCCTGCGAACCCAATGCGCTGACCGTGCCCGCCGGGCCGGCGAGTTTTCGCATCATCAACCGTTCCGACCGGGCGGTGGAATGGGAAATCCTCGACGGCGTGCTGGTGGTCGAGGAGCGCGAGAACATCGCCCCCGGCTTGAGCCAAGTGATCAATGCCAACCTGCAACCCGGCGACTACGCAATTACTTGCGGCCTGCTGAGCAATCCACGGGGCACTTTGCATGTAACGCCAACCGCCGAATCCGAAGCCCAGGCCAAAGCCAAGCCGTCGATGGTGGCCTTTATCGGCCCGCTGTCGGAGTTCCGGGTGTACTTGAGTAGCCAGGGCAGCGCGCTGATCAAGGCCGTAACCGCACTGCAACAGGCCATCGACGCCGGCGACCTGACGCAGGCACAGGCGTTGTATGCCACCGCTCGCGTGGCCTATCAGAGTTTGGCCCCGGCCGCACAACGCCTGGCTGAACTCGATAATGCAATCAATGCGCGAGCCGATTATTTCGAAAAACGCGAACAAGACCCGGCCTTCAGCGGCTTCCACCGCATTGAGTACAGCCTGTTCCAGCAACGCAGCCTCGACGGCCTGGCGCCGGTCGCGCAGCGCCTGCTCAGTGACGTCACCACCCTCAAGCAGCAATTGCTGGCCCAGTCGCTGCCGCCCGAGCAATTGGTCGGCATCGTGGTGCGCAACCTCAACAGCCTGGCGGATGTACGTGCGCTCAGCGGTGAGGAGGAACGCTACAGCCATCTGGACCTGAATGGCTTCGCCGCCAACCTGGCCGCCGCTCGCAAGGTGGTCGAGCTGATGCGTCCACTGCTGGAAAAATCCGCCGCCGACCTGCTGCCCAAGGTCGATAACGCCCTCGGCGCATTCGACAGTCAGTTAGACAGTTTGAAAGTCGACGGCCAGTACCGCCGCTACGACAGCGTCACCGACGGTCAGCGCAAGCAGATCGCTGACAAGGCCAAGGCTCTGGCCGCCGTACTCGATGGAATCGACCCCGCCCTCGGCCTTTCCGGCCTGCAGTGAAGACAACCGCCCCATGAGTGATTCAGAACAGCTTAACCTTCAGCGTCGCCGTGTCCTGCTGGGCATGGCCGCCACTGGCGCGGCGATTGCCGGCAGCAGCTTGACCTGCCCGGCCATGGCCGCCGCTGCGGAACAAGTCACCACCGCGCCGCGCAGTGACAAGACCCAGGACCACCACGATTTTTACGGCCAGCATCAGACAGGCATCGTCACCCCGCGCCCGGCCTGCGGCATGCTAGTGGCCTTCGATGTATTGGCCAGCGATCGCCAAGACCTGGAACGCCTGTTCCGCACCCTGAACGAGCGTATCCATTTCCTGATGACCGGTGGCCCGGTGGCCCAAGTCGACCCGAAATTGCCACCCACCGATTCCGGGATTCTGGGCCCGGTGGTCACGCCGGATAACCTGACCATCACTGTGTCGGTGGGTGAATCGCTGTTCGACGAACGCTTCGGCCTCGCCGCCGCCAAGCCCAAACGTCTGATCCGTATGGTGGGGTTTCCCAACGATGCGCTGGAGCCAGCGCAGTGCCATGGCGACCTCAGCCTGCAATTCAGCTCCAACACGCCGGACACCAATATCCACGCCCTGCGCGACATCGTGAAGAACTTGCCGGACTTGCTGCTGGTGCGCTGGAAACAGGAAGGCAGCGTGCCGCCCCAGGCCCCTGCCCACCCCGGCGAGCCGGCGCAGAGCGCGCGTAACTTCCTGGGTTTCCGGGATGGTTCGGCCAACCCCGACTCCAATAACGACCAAGCCATGAACCAGATCGTGTGGGTGCAGCCCGGTAGCGATGAACCGGCCTGGGCCGCCCATGGCAGTTACCAGGCGGTGCGCATCATCCGCAACTTCGTCGAACGCTGGGACCGCACGCCCCTGCAGGAACAAGAAAGCATCATCGGCCGCATCAAAACCACCGGCGCGCCGATGGACGGCCACAAAGAAACCCAGGTGCCCGACTACAGCAAAGACCCGGAAGGCAAGCTGACCAAGCTCGATGCCCATATCCGCCTGGCCAACCCGCGCACCCCGCAGACCCAGGCCAACCTGATCCTGCGCCGGCCCTTCAACTACTCCAACGGCGTCAATAAGAACGGTCAGTTGGACATGGGGCTGCTGTTCATCTGCTACCAGGCCGACCTGGAAAAAGGCTTTATCAGCGTGCAGACCCGACTCAACGGCGAACCCCTGGAGGAATACCTCAAGCCGGTCGGCGGCGGGTATTTCTTCACCTTGCCGGGGGTCAGCGGGCCCCAGGATTTCCTCGGCCGCACGCTGCTGGCCGCCACGCACCCACGCACCTCTGCCAATACCTGAAACCCACCCCCACAGCGGAAACTGTCCCATGAAGAAGTCGACTCTCGCGTTGTCGTTGTTGCTGACCCTCTCGCCCCTGGCCGCCTTCGCCGCCACCGCACCGCTGGACCTGGTCGGGCCGGTGTCGGACTACAAGATTTATGTCACCGAAGAGATCGGTGAACTGGTGACCCAAACCCAGGCCTTTACCGACGCGATCAACAAAGGCGACCTGGCCACCGCCAAGAAGCTCTATGCGCCTACCCGCGTGCACTACGAGTCCATCGAGCCGATTGCCGAGTTGTTCAGCGACCTCGACGCCTCCATCGACTCCCGCGTCGACGACCACGAAAAAGGCGTAACCGCCGAAGACTTCACCGGCTTCCACCGCATTGAGTACGCGCTGTTCTCGCAGAACTCGACTCAGGGCCTGGAGGCGCTGACCGCCAAGCTCAACACCGACGTCAATGACCTCAAGACCCGCGTGGACGGCCTGACCTTCCCGCCGGAAAAAGTCGTCGGCGGTGCCGCCGCGCTGTTGGAGGAAGTCGCCGCCACCAAGATCTCCGGCGAAGAAGATCGCTACAGCCACACCGACCTGTATGACTTCCAGGGCAATATCGACGGCGCGAAAAAAATCGTCGACCTGTTCCGCGGCCAGATCGAGAAGCAGGACAAGGCCTTCCTGGCCAAAGTCGATAAAAACTTCGCCACCGTGGACAAGGTGCTGGCCAAGTACAAAACCAAAGACGGCGGCTTCGAGACCTACGACAAGGTCAAGGACAGCGACCGTAAAGCGCTGGTGGGTCCGGTCAACACCCTCGCTGAAGACCTGTCCATGCTGCGCGGCAAGCTGGGCCTGAACTGAGGATCAGCACTCACGAGGTGGCATCGGCGACAAACCCGCCCAGGGGCGTGCCAACCGGCCGCCCATTGAGTGGATCCAAGGCATACCAGTGACCACCGTAGCGCACGCTTTGAACCTCGGCCCCTCGGTATACGCCTGTGCGGCTCCCCACGGGCGACTGACCGCCGGGCTCCTGCCGATCGATCTGCCCGGCCGCGATAATCAAGTAACTGCGCAGTTTTTCTTCGGCCGTAAGCAAGTGCGGAGCGACTTTGCTCGAACTCTTCGCTCCGTGCAGGATCAGCTTGTGCACGTTAAATACGCCTTTGGTCGCCGCCCGGATCATCTGCGGGTAGCCATCCAGCGGATTCAGCGCGGCATTGGCGAACAGCCCCGAATGCTTGAGAAAATCAAATGCGCGATCACTGAAGGTGGCCGCCGGTTTGACCCTGGCTGATGTCGACACCATGGGGCTTACCGAGGCCGTCAAACGCCTGGCAATCCCCTTCAAAGGTTTGAATGCCAGGGCTTTGGCTGAGCGTATCAACCCCCGCGCCGGGCCCGCTGCACCGATGGCCACCCCGACGGTATCCACCGCCAGGTTGGCCAAGCCGCTGCCGATATTGCCGGCTTTGAATTCCTGATAGGCACCGACAAAGGGCACGAAGCCCAACAAAAAATTGTGCGCACGGGTGCGTGCTTCGCGACGGCGTTCCAACGGCACTTGTTCGGTCGCCCTTTGCAGCAAGGCGTCTGGAGACTCGTAGAAATTCCCCTGCGCGATCGCCTCCACGATGCGCGCGGTTTTGCGCGAGCCGTAAGTGTTCGGCACATAGTTCTGCAGGGTGTAGCTGGCCGGTAAAGCGCTGGCGGCGAACGGCGTGCCCAGTTGCTCGATGATCATGGCCTCCGAGGCAACGTCCGACCTCGGTGCCGTTCCCAGGGTATAGGCGTCGGCATCGAACGGGACCGGCGTGCCACGGTTGACTGGCAAGTGCACATGACCATGCGGGGTGGGAAAGCGCTCGTGCTTGATCAGCCCCCCCAGTATCAGATCCTGTGGCAAGTCGGTGCGTCGCACGACGTTGCCGTTGGCAAACAGCTCGTAATACGTGACTTGGTTGTTATGCTCCAGGCGCATCACCGTGCCTTGGCGACCGCGCTGTGCCAGCCTGCTGCTCGCCGTTTCGCGGGCCTGGGTGGTGCCGGTTTCCCCGCGTAAGGTGAACAGCTCGACAGTGCCGAGCTCCAGCGCTTGTCGATCCGCCAGCGGCAACTCGGCAAGCATAAGCTTCAAGCGGGTGGCATAGGCGTTCTGCAACGCGTGCCGATGCCGGTCGACCGCGCTCTTGAGCAGCCCATCCAATGCGGGCAAGCGCCGAATACGTTGATCCAACTGAGCGCGTGCCTCAGGGGAAGCCTGCGGGGCCTGGCCCTGCTGATAAGGGGTGCTGCCGCTTCGGTAAGTACCACGTAAATCGCTGCTCAGCGCCCACTTGCCCGGTGTCAGATCGCCGGTCATATACGCCTCAATGATCGGACGCGTCCTGGGTTCGCCCGACGCCATGTTGCGACGCTCCGAAGCCTCGGCGATGTGTACGGTCATGGCCTCCAGACCCGCCGGGGTAGTGTCCGGAAAGACCCGCAGCAGCTCCTTAATGGCCAGCGTCCTGCGGGTAGGCAGCTCGGCGCTCGCGTCGGTGAAGGCAAGGCTGGCCTCTTCGCGCTGTTTGAAGAACGCTTCGGAGGCGATCTGGATATCCGTACGAGAATATTCTCCATCGCTGCGCAAACGGACGACCCCATTGAGCACGCCCCAATCGGCCATGATTTTCAACGCTGACAATTGCATCAACTCGGCCTGGGCATCGCTGGTGGGGCCCAGCGTGGTGAGGTGGGTGACCTGCTCTTCATTCATCGCCCGGGACGTGCCGGGTGCATGTTGATCGGCCATCGCACAGCCCAGACGCAACTCCATCCAGGCCGGCGTACCGATGTGCACCGTGCCCGGCACATCTTTGACCAGAAATTCCGGTGCTGCCTGGGCCAAGCCCAGGTGCGCCGCCAGCACGGCCAACTTGGGGTCGACGCCCTTGTGCGCGATCAGATGCTGTTCGATGTCGCGGCGCACGGCACTGAATGTGCGCCCCATGTTCGCCGGTTGGTACACCGAATACCCGGCCACATGCCCAGGCTTGTCCGTAGCGTCGATACCGGCGTGCAACTTGATCGCCGCCACCACCAACTGTTGGCACACCGTTTTGGGCAATTCATAGCCTGCGCCGCTCGCGCCAAACCAATTCAGCGCTCTGGCCAATTGCTCGCCAAACGCCAATGCCTCGGGGCTTTCAAGCAGCGCGGTCAAATGGGCCTGGGGGTCGGTGTGCAGTGCCTGTGGGGTGCTGTGCACCAGTGCACTGAAACCTCTGGCGCTGCTGCCGCCCAAGCGGGCTTGCGCCAGATCGTTCAGGGCGAGGCGATCTTCGGGCGTCAGGGTGCCGGGGGCCCACTCGCGGCGCATCAGGCCGTTGTAATCGCCGAGTGGCGGCGCCGGCGGCAAGTACGTACGCAACCACTGGATGACATTGCGGGTTTCGCCGGCAGTTGCCATCGAGCCCAGCCCCAGGTATTCGACCAGTTGGCGCACGTCATAGCGGGGAGTGGAATAAACCGCACCGCCCAAGGGTTCGCTGAGCCCGACCAACGCCTGGCGCTCTGCCTCCAGGGCGGGGTGCTGTTCGACATAACGGGTGAGATCGACCCAACCTCCCACTGGGCTCAGACGCTCCAGCCTGCCCTCGGTTATCCGAAACGGCTTGCCGGGCCAGTCAAAGCCTTCGCGTTCGAGCAGCGCCGTCATGTCCGGTTGCGCCACCAGGCGCTGCAGACGCTCGCGGGCGGCCTGGCTGGCTTCGCCCAACGTTAACGCCGGGCTCACTTCGCAGGGGTGTTCGGACCATTGCATGGGCGTGGCGTCAGGCCAATCTCCCAGGGCCGCCTCCAGTGTGTCCGCCAAGTAGCGACGCTGCTCGATCTGACCGATCACCCGCCAAGCGCTGTCCACATCGCCGACGTGAAAGCCATGGCGGGTCTTCGCTTGCTCGACCACCGCCAACGGCACCCACTCGTCGTCCTCACCCATAAAGGTCAGGCCTTTATCGCCGGGGTCCAGCAGGTGCAACAGCGGGCGCAGGCTGGCCGAGGCCTCTAACCACCCCGACGCGTCGGTGTAGGTAAACCTGACGGCACTGCGCACACCCTCGCGGGTCACGAACCCTTCGATAAAGTCGTGATGCAGGGTCAGCGTGGCGGTTTCCAGCCCCTGGTCGTTGAGCCAGGTTTGCAACGGCGGTTGGTTCAGCAGGTGCCGGTACACCGCCAGCGCAGGGGTCAGCGTGCTGCCCTCAGGCACCTCGACCATGCCGTGGCCGCTTTGCGTGGCTGACGTGAGGCGTTGTTCCAGCAGCGTGTCGGCAGCCGCCACGCCGTTACTGCTGGGGACCGGCTTGCGGGTCCAGGGATAACTGAGTACGGGGCTTGAATCAGCGGTTGAGCGTCGAGCTCGCGACAGCGTGGGGGAAGGCGTTGAAGCGGACGGACGATCCGCCATGGGAACAAAGCTACTGGGCACCTCGTAAAAAGCACCTGACGCGATCTTCGACATATCCACGCTCGCTCTGAGAACAGTGAGCAGCTATGTAAGAACAGCGTCGGCCGCCTGGATGTAAGCCTGATCCGACGACCGCCCGATGGAGCATTGCCGATAGTTTCAGGCGACTTACAAAATGCGATACAGCAGACGCTCAATCCGCACCCGGCTCACACGGCGCAGGAATTTGCCGACCGCTGCCGGATAATCCGGCAGCGTCTGCAATTGCGTGTAAGCCTCGATCCGCGTGGTGTGCTGAAAGATCTGCTCCAGTTCAGCCTGGCGCGGCGCGAGCCATTGGCCCTGGGGATCGTCGATCAGCAGAGCGTTTTCCAAATCGAGCCGGAACGCCCGGGGGTTGAGGTTGTTGCCCGTCAGCAAGGTGTAACGCTCGTCGATCCACATACCTTTGAGGTGGTAGGTGTTGTCGCCGTCGCGCCACAGGTGCAGGTTTAACTGGCCGCTGTCGATGTTGCGCTGATGGCGCTTGGCAAAGCGGCGCAGGCTGATTTCATACAGGTATGGCAGCGCTGCGATCACCTTGAATGGCTCGCTGGGCGGAATGTAGAAATCGTTGGCGGTCTTGTCGCCGACAATGATGTCAATCTTCACCCCACGGGCCAGGGCACGGTTGATTTCCCGGGTGACGGGCAGTGGCAGGTTGAAGTACGGCGTGCAGATAGTCAGTTGCTGCTGGGCGCTGGCGATCAGTTCCAGGATCACCCGGCTCAACGGGTTGTTCTTGCCGACGCCCAGCAACGGGCTGACCGACAACTGGCCATTGGGCAACTGCCCCGCCGTGGTGTCGTAGGTGGCGTGCTTGAGGCGGCTGCGCAGGTCGCCGATGTCGTTGCGCAGGCTGCGGGTAGTCGGCGGGTTCGGCAGGTCGAGGCGATGCACGGCCTTGGACGCCACCAGCCCATGTTCCACCAGATGCTGCATGGAGTCGGCGAGCGCCGGGCTGTGGATCAGGTGGTAGCGGTCGAAGCGATACTTGTCGAATTTGTGCAGGTACACATTGTTCAGGCTGGCACCGCTGTAGAGCACCGTGTCATCGATCACGAAGCCCTTGAGGTGCAGCACACCGAACAGCTCGCGGGTCTGCACTGGCACACCGTATACCGGCACCTCAGTGCTGTGACGCTGAGTCATTTCCTGGTACCAGGCGCTGTTGCCCGGCTGCTTGCCGGCGCCGATCAGCCCGCGCTGGGCACGCAGCCAGTCGACCACCACCACGATCTCGAGCTCCGGCCGTGCGGCCTTGGCGGCGTGCAAGGCGTCGTAGATCTCCTGCCCTGCTTCGTCCTGCTGCAAGTACAGCGCAACGATGTAGATACGCCGCGTGGCCTGGGGGATTTTCTCCAGCAGGCAACGGCGAAACGCCGCAGCGCCGGACAGCACCTCAATCGCCTCGGGAGTGAGTGGAAAACCGCGCAGTTTGGGCAACAGGGAGCGTTTGAAGAACGACGGCATAAGGCTCGCAAAGGGTCGAATCCGAAGAGGTCCCGAGCTTACACCATGAAGATGCTCAGGTCTCGCAGTGACAGATGGAAAAAATTAATTGACCAAGGAGAATGATCGTTCTACTGTTCGCCCTATGAACGAAATCATCAGTAATGAAACCCGCGACATTATCCTCGACGTCACCGAGAAGTTGATCTATCGCCATGGCATTGCCGCCACCGGCATGGACTTTCTGGTAAAAACCGCCGGCGTCTCGAGAAAAAGTATTTATCGCTACTTCGCTAATAAAGACGAATTGGTGATCGCCGCGCTACAACGTCGCGATGCGCGCTGGCTCCAATGGCTGCGCAGCGAAGTGGAGCGCCAGGCCGAAAGCGGCGAGCGCCTGCTGGCGCTGTTCAGCGCGCTCAAGGCCTGGTTTGGCTCTGAGGACTTTCGCGGCTGCGCCTTTATCAACACCAGCGGCGAGACTGGCGACCCGCACAACCCAGTCCGCCTGCTGGCCAAAGCTCATAAACAGAAACTGTTCGATTACGTACTCGAACTGTGTCAAGCACATGGCACCCCCGACCCCGAGCGGCAGGCCGCGCACCTGCTGATCCTGATCGATGGCGCCATTACCGTTGCCCTGGTAATGGGCGATTCAACGGCTGCCGATAATGCGCAATGCATGGCGCGAACGTTATTGGGACTGTGAACGCACAGGCTGAGCAACTTTCGATAAACCTTAATGAGTTAAAGGAGTCGCAGCATGTCATCTACAGAACAACCGCGCCCGCCCCTGCCGCCGTTTACCCGCGAGTCGGCGATCGAGAAAGTACGCCTGGCCGAAGACGGCTGGAACTCCCGGGACGCAGAACGCGTTTCCCTGGCCTACACCCTGGACACCCAATGGCGCAACCGCGCCGAGTTCGCTCACAACCGCGAAGAAGCCAAAGGTTTTCTGACACGCAAATGGGCCAAAGAACTGGACTATCGACTGATCAAGGAATTATGGGCGTTTACCGATAACCGCATCGCCGTGCGTTACGCCTATGAGTGGCACGACGATTCCGGTAACTGGTTCCGCTCCTACGGCAACGAGAACTGGGAGTTCGACGAGAATGGCTTGATGGCCCATCGGTTTGCCTGCATCAACGACATGCCGATCAAGGAAAGCGAGCGCAAGTTCCACTGGCCGCTGGGTCGCCGGCCGGATGAACATCCCGGCTTGTCGGCGCTGGGCCTGTAAACCTCACCCGCGTAAAGAGGTGGGAGTGGGCTACCCCGCTCCCACCGACGGCTCAACCTTGTCAATCCGGATTCAGCCCCACCCGGTACAACACGCCCTCTTCCTCATCCGTCAGCACGTACAGATAGCCATCCGGTCCTTGCCGCACATCGCGAATTCGCGCTTTCAAGCCACCGAGCAAGCGCTCCTCATGCACCACCTTATCGCCCTCGAACTGCAAGCGAATCAGCTCCTGACTGGCCAGCGCACCAATAAATACGTTGTGCTGCCAAGGCTTGAAGCGATCGGCGTCGTAGAACGCCATGCCGCTGATACCCGGTGATTTTTCCCACACATGGCGCGGCGCGACGGTGCCTTCGACAGTCTTGCCTTTGGCTTCGGGAATCGGCGTCAGCGAATAGTTGATGCCATGGGTTGCCAGTGGCCAACCGTAGTTCTTGCCGCGTTCGATGACATTGATCTCATCGCCGCCACGGGGGCCGTGCTCGTTTTCCCACAGCGTGCCGCTCCACGGATTCAGCGCCAGGCCTTGAGGGTTGCGTTGGCCGTAGGACCAGATCTCCGGCCGTACACCTTCCTGACCGACGAACGGGTTGTCATCCGGCACGCGGCCATCCGGATAGATGCGCACGACCTTGCCTTGCAATTTGTCCAGATCCTGGGCGGTGGGTCGGTCGTTGTTTTCGCCGAGGGTCACGAACAGGTAGCCGTCACGGTCAAACGCCAGGCGCGAACCGAAGTGGTTACCGGTGGAGAGCTTGGGTTCCTGGCGCAGGATCACCTGAAAGTCGGTCAGGCCGCTCAGGTCGGCGGCCAAACGTCCGCGCCCGACCGCCGTGCCGGCTGTCCCGCCCTTGCCGCCGCCTTCGGCGTAAGACAAATACACCATGCGGTCTTGCTTGAAGTCCGGGGACAGCACCACATCCAGCAGACCGCCCTGCCCCTTGGCCCACACCTGCGGCACACCGCTTAACGGCGCTGACAGCTTGCCGTCTGCACTGACGACCCTCAGGTGCCCCGGCCGCTCGGTTACCAGAAAGCCTTGCTGGTCCGGCAGGAATGCCACCGCCCATGGGTGATCCAGCCCTTGGGCTATCGGCGTGGCCGTGATACTGCCTTGTTCACTGGGGAACTGTTGAGCCCCGGCGGCATGCGCCGCAATCGAGGGCAACAGGGTCGATGCGCACAGCGCAGCCAGCAGGGTTTTGCGTAGCAACATAAGACAGGTCCTTACCGGCGATTGCCGTTGGCATCATACGTGGGGGCTTTGGTTTCAGTGACCGGGCGGCTGGGGGCGGCCTGACGCTGCGGATAACGGTTGCCGATGCCGCCGTTTTCCAGCGTCGGCGTACGCGGGGTCGGCACAGTCTGAATACCGCGCGTCGCCGGGGCATTGGGCTGGGTGCCCTGCATGCTGTTAGGGTTGGCCCGGTGAATCGGGCTGTTGTTGCTATTGCTTCGCCCGGGCAGGTCTTGCGCCTGGGCCAGGGGTATCAGGGCCAGGCCCAACACCAGCAATGCGAGATAACGCCTGCAACTGATCATAAGCAAACCTCTCTGAAACGAGCTGTACGTGCTTTCGATGGCACGCTACGCCCTGGGTTCGCCTTTGGTAACTAAATTGTTTCTGATCAGGTGTAACACGATCTGTCCACGTATCCGCCCGGCGAAACTTTTCGCGCCGCCGCCGAGTCACCAGAACACTGCTTCTTCTCAAGGAATCGCACTTATGCCACGGGCAATCTGGAAAGGCGCAATCAGTTTCGGCTTGGTTCATATCCCGGTGTCGCTGGTCTCGGCCACGTCCCATCAGGGCGTGGATTTCGACTGGCTGGACAAGCGCAGCATGGACCCGGTGGGCTACAAGCGCATCAACAAAACCACGGGCAAGGAAGTCACCAAAGAGAACATCGTCAAGGGAGTGGCCTATGAGAAAGGCCGCTATGTGGTGCTCAGCGAAGACGAGATCCGCTCTGCCCACCCCAAGTCGACCCAGACCATCGAGATCATCGCCTTCGTCGCCAGCGAGCAGATCCCCCTGCAAAATATCGACACGCCGTACTTTCTGGCGCCGGACAAACGCGGCGGCAAGGTCTATGCCCTGCTGCGCGAAACCCTGAAAAAAACCGGCAAGGTGGCCCTGGCCAATGTAGTGCTGCACACCAAACAACACCTGGCAGCATTGATGCCCCTGGAATCGGCGCTGGTGCTGGTGATGCTGCGATGGCCCGCCGAGGTGCGCGGCCTGGATGAGCTGGAGCTGGGCAGCGAGGTGACCAAACCCAGCCTGGCCAAGGGCGAGCTGGACATGGCCAAACGCCTGGTGGAAGACATGAGCGCTGACTGGCAGCCCGAGGAATACCGCGACAGCTTTCAGGAAAAGATCATGGCTCTGGTGGAGAAAAAAGCCAAAGCCGGCAAGATCGAGGACGTGGAATCCCAGGAAGGCGAGGACGAGCGCAAGTCTGCAGACGTGATCGACCTGACCGAACTGCTCAAACGCAGCCTGGCCGGTAAGCCTGCGGCGAAAAAACCGGCGGCGAAAAAGTCTTCGAAAAAAGCCTCTTGAACCTGCCATAGGATGGAGCCCCCATGGCCAAACCGTTGAGTGAATACAACCGCAAACGTGACTTCCAGATCACCGCCGAACCGTCGGGCAGTGCGCCGGCCGGAAAAAAAGCCAAGGCATCGGCGCTGTCGTTTGTGATCCAGAAGCACGACGCACGCCACCTTCACTATGATTTCCGCTTGGAGCTGGACGGCGTCCTCAAGAGCTGGGCGGTGCCTAAAGGCCCGAGCCTGGACCCGAGCCAGAAGCGCCTCGCGGTGCACGTTGAAGACCACCCGCTGAGCTATGGCAACTTCGAAGGCAGCATCCCGGCAGGCCAGTACGGCGCCGGGGACGTGATCGTGTGGGACCGCGGCGTCTGGCAACCTCACGATGACCCGCATCAGGCGTATGCCGCCGGCAAACTCAAGTTCACCCTGGTCGGCGAAAAACTCAGCGGCGATTGGACGCTGGTGCGTACTCGCCTCAAGGGCAGCGGCGACAAGCAACAATGGCTGCTGATCAAGGAGAAAGACGCCCAGGCCCGCCCCGCCACGGAGTTCGACATCGTGCAGGCCCAGCCGGACAGCGTGCTCAGCGACGCCTCAGTGGGCCAACCGCCGCCAGAGAAACCCAAAGCCAAAGCTCGTAGCAAGAAAGCGGCCTCCGCCAGCGCCCTTCCCGAGCAGTTCACCCCGCAATTGGCCACGCTGGTGGAGCGCGCGCCCGAAGGCGATTGGCAGTATGAAATCAAGTTCGATGGCTACCGCATTCTGGCGCGTATCCGAGACGGCGAGGTGCGCCTGTTTACCCGCAACGGCCATGACTGGACCGAGCGTCTGCCGCGTCAAGCCAAGGCGCTGCAAGCTCTTAAGCTCAAGGACAGCTGGTTAGATGGCGAGGTCGTCAGCCTCAATAGTGACGGGCTCCCGGATTTCCAGGCTTTGCAGAACGCTTTCGATATCGGCCGCAGCCTCGATATCGTCTATTACCTGTTCGACGCGCCCTTCCTCAATGGCCAGGATCAGCGAGAAGCTCCAGTGGAACAGCGCCGCGCAGCCCTCAAGGCCGCCCTGCGCGGTAGCCGAAGCAAGCTGCTGCGCTTCTCCGAGGCCTTCGCTGCCAACCACCGGGATATCTTCGAAAGTGCTTGCGACTTGGCCTTGGAAGGCGTGATTGGCAAACGCGTGGGCAGCCCCTATGTATCGCGGCGCAGCAACGATTGGGTCAAACTCAAATGCCGCTTGCGCCAGGAATTCGTGATTGTTGGCTACACCCGCCCTCAAGGCTCGCGCAGCGGGTTTGGCGCGTTGCTGCTGGCGGTCAACGAGGATAGCGGGTTGGTGTACGCCGGCCGCGTGGGCACAGGGTTCGATCAGGCCGCGTTGAAGACCATCTACGGGCAGTTGAAACCCCTGGAGCGCAACACATCGCCGCTGCAAAAGCCGTTGACCAGCGCCCAGGCGCGCGGCGTTCATTGGGTGGAACCGACACTGGTCGGTGAAGTGCAGTTTGCAGAATGGACCCGCGAAGGCGTGGTGCGCCAGGCCGCTTTTGTGGGGATGCGCACCGATAAGCCAGCCGAGCAGATCGTGCATGAGGTGCCGCGCAAAGCCCAATTCGCAACACCCGCGACGAACCCAGTCGGGGTCAAAATCAGCCACCCCGACCGCGTCATCGACCCCCAGAGCGGCACGCAGAAACAACAACTGGCGCAGTTCTACGAGAGCATCAGCCCGTGGATTCTGCCCTTTCTGCAGCGACGCCCGGTATCACTGCTCAGGGCACCTGAGGGCGTCGACGGCGAACAGTTTTTCCAGAAACACGCTGAGCACCTGGCTATCCCCCACATTACGCAGCTGGACCCGGCGCTGGACCCAGGTCACGCGCGACTGATGGAAATCGACAGCGTGCAGGCGCTGGTAGGCGCCGTGCAAATGGGCACCATCGAGTTGCATACCTGGGGCGCCACCTCGGACAAAATCGAAACCCCGGACTTGTTTGTGCTCGACCTCGACCCGGACCCTGCATTGCCGTGGAAAACCATGGTGGAAGCGGCTCAACTGACGTTGTCCGTACTGGATGAGCTGGGACTGGATGCCTTCGTTAAAACCAGCGGTGGCAAAGGGCTGCACCTGGTGGTGCCGTTGGCGCGACGTGACGGGTGGGACACGGTCAAAGCATTTGCCAAGGCCCTGGCGCAGTTCATGACTCAGCAACTGCCCGAACGCTTTACCGCCACCTCCGGGCCGCAAAACCGGGTAGGCAAGATCTTTATCGATTACCTGCGCAACGCCCGAGGCGCAAGCACCGTGGCGGCCTACTCCGTGCGGGCACGACCAGGGCTGCCGGTGTCGGTACCGATCAGTCGCGAGGAATTGAAAGGCTTGCGCGGCGCGCAACAGTGGACAGTCGCCAATCTGTTGCAACGGGTGCAGGGGTTGAAGGCTGATCCCTGGGCGGGCTATGCCAACCGGCAGAAAATCACCCGCAAGATGTGGGACAAGTTGGGCGCCCGCCCACCGCAGTGAGGGGCGCCCGGCGGGTCAGATCAGGATGAAGATCAGCGCCAGCACCGCGAAAATCGCCCACTTTTCCAGGTAATAACGCGTACGGTTGCGCTTTTTCAGTTCTTTGCCGCGCAGGCGGATCTTGTACAACCGCGTGAAAGCGCGGTTCAAGCCCCCGGTCTTGTCACCCGCGTCGTTGGGCGAGCCTGCCGCCGCCATCACATTACGGCTGAACCAACGGTTGAAAGCCGCCGCCCAGCGATATTTCATCGGCCTTTCAATGTCGCAGAACAAGATGATGCGGTTGTGCTGCGTGGTGTTCTCGGCGTAATGGATATAGGTCTCGTCGAACATCACCGGCTCACCGTCGCGCCAGTAATAGGCCTCGCCATCCACATTGATGTAGCAGCCCGGATCGTTCGGCGTGTCCAGCCCCAAGTGATAGCGGTAAGAACCGGCATATGGATCACGGTGGCGCACCAGCTTGGAGCCTGGGGGCAGCTCGGCGAACATCGCCGCTTTGATCGAACCGATGCTTTGTACCAATTGAGTGGTGCGCGGGCACAGTTTCATCGCCGAAGGGTGACTGTCGCCGTACCACTTCAGGTAGAAGCGCTTCCAGCCCGACTTGAAGAAGGAGTTGAAACCAACGTCGTTATATTGGTCCGAGCGCTTGATTTCCCCGGCTTGCAGCAGGTTCTGGGCCTCCTCACGGATTTCCTGCCAATGTTCCTGCAAGGGGCTCAGGTCGGGAAAGTCACTGGTCGCCAGGTAAGGCCGGCCGGGCAATTTGGAGAACAGATACAGAAAGCAGTTGATCGGCGCCAGAAAGGTCGAATGATCGCTGAGCTGGCGGCTCAGCTTGTGTCGCACCCGGCCACGCAGGTGTACATACGCGATGGAGGCAACGTAAAGAACAACAATGATGAGTTTCAAGGGATTTCGTCACACGTCAGAAGAGAACAGGCTGCTCCTGCGGGCCCACGACGGCCGAGGATGATAAGCAGCACCTGAAATCACAATTCACATAGTCGGCACGGCCGGCTGGAACTTCCGCCGATTCATGCCCATCGGCCGTTATTTAGCCACAATATGTAACCAAAGGTTAACTAAGAATTGTGAAAAGCTGTCGAGTGACGGGTTTTGAGGGGGGCGGGCTTGCCGTAGGACAAGCCCTTGCGGGGTGGGCGTTACAACGGCAGTTCGTCGTCCTTGCGCTCACGGCGGGCGAAGCGGCCATCGTCCAACGCCGAGTACGCCACCGCCGGGCGCGGCGTCAACATAAAGTGCCGGAACAGCGCAATCAGCAAGCCCAGTACCAGGCCGCCCACTAGGCTCAAGGCAATCACCAGGGCTTTTTTCGGCTTGATCGGCGCCAGCGGTTCCTGGGCGCGACGGTCGATGGTAACCAGTTTGAGATTGCTCATATCGATATTCAGCCCGCGCAACCGCGCGACTTCCGCACGCAGCGGCTCTACATCTTGCAGGAAGATATCCTCGTTGCCACGCTTGCGCAGCACTTCGACTTCACGGTTCGCTTCCAGCATTTGCAGCTCTTTACCGATCTCGGCCACCCGTGGGTTGGTGAAGTCGTCACTGGTGCGTTGCTGCAAGGCCACGCGTTCGGCCTCGAGGGCTTCGGTGCCGAGGAAATACAGCGGAATTTTCTGGTTGTTGACCTCGGTGCGCATCACCTGGCCTGAGCCACTTCGGCCGGCATCGGCCATGGAGGAAGGCGTGGTCGGGGTACGAATCCCCATCGATTTAGCGATGGCAATCGCCTCGGCCAGTTCGGCCAGGCGGTTGGTGCGCTCCATTTTCATCTGCAGGCGTAAAGCACTGAGCTCATCCTGCAATTGCGCGCGCTTGAGGCGGTCGGCTTCCAGCAGCTTGGCAATCTTGGACTCTTTATCGGTTTCGTAATTGGCGCGCGCTGCGTCAATCTTGCCCTTGAGTTCGTTGAGGCGGTTATTGACGATCACTTTGAGGTCAGCGCCTACCTGGTCGCGCTCAGCGGCGATGGCGTAGTCCACGAAACCGTTGAGGATCGCTACGCCGTCGATGTCGGCCGGGTATTGGAGTTCCAGGCGGATGTAACTGCTTAACGAGTCAGATTTTTTCGGGTCCGGCAGAATCAGGTTGACCGAGTTGCGGTTGAAGTCTTCAAAACTCTGCTCAAGGCTTTGCCCCGGCTTTTGGAACGCCGCGAACAGTTGTTCATGGGATTTGAAGAACCCCAGCCGCGCCTCGTAAGAGTCCAGTTGAGCCCCCACCTTGGACAACGCATCGGCCGGTGGCAGCTTATAGACTTCGGAGCGGTTGAGTGCATCCAGCTCGTTGATGGCCGCCGGGCGCAGCACGCTGCTCACTTCATAGGTCTTGGGCGCCAGAAATGCATATCCTGCTCCCAATACACCCGCCAGAATCGTGCAACCCACTACCAGCTTTTTTTGCCGCCAAATCGAGTGAAACAGTTCAAACAGGTCAATTTCGTCAGAAGAGGGAGACGCGTTAAGCGGGGAAGTTCGATTCAAAATGCAAGCCACCTTAAAATTGACACTAAAAAGCCATCACCGAAGTTCCGGATAACCCGGCAGCGCATCAGGGACAACGCCCTGAAACCTGGAGAACAGGCCCACCAATGGCGATCTGACCACTCAGTTTGTGGAAAAATCCCGCGCTATATAATTTCATTTCCGTTTCAACTAAATGAACATTCGCTCAACCGATACAGCCAACTGCCACATTGTTGTCACAAGAGTAGTCAAAAGAACGTTAAATAGCTGCTAGCGCAAGGAAAATTCTTTACCGCGCGTCTTGAGCGAGAAACATCCTACATACCAGCACCCTCTTCTAGTACCTCACTTAAAAGGACTTATCGATGCAATCTGCCGCTGACCCGGATCTTCACGCCCTGCAAGGGGCCTGGGAACAAATCTCGCTGGAAGACAACGGTGTGCTTGACCCTGTCGATGCACACACTGCGCCAGGGGCCATCACCACGATTGCCGGCAACGGTTTTGAAGTGAGGACCACTGAGGGCAATGTTTTGCTGGCTGGCCGGTTTTTCCTGGACAGTCGCACCGAGCCCAAGAGCATTACCTGGATCGACTCCATCGGTGAGGATGCCGGCAAGGCACTGCCTGCCAGCTATCGCCTGGAAGGAGACACCTTTGTGTTTATTGCAGCCGACGAACATATGCCCAGGCCCACCGTGTTCAAGACCGGGCCTGGACAGACCATGCGTACCTTCGTGCGGCGCCATTCTTAACGTGGCGTGGTTGGACGGTCTATAGGGTGAAACCTGCCAACGGCAGTGAATCCCTTAGCCTGCCCTGTGAAGCAGCGGCATCGTCCCTGTTCAACGCGAAACTAATCGCCGGGGCCGCAGGTCATTAACGCAATGAGCCCTCAGTCGTTGAGTGCCCCCTCCCGAAGAAACTGCCGTGGCTGATCATTCCGACTTGCGCAATACCCTGAGCCTGGACAGCCTGAACTTCTTCCTCGCGGATGTGCGTGACGGCCTTGGTCCCTACCTGGCGATTTATCTGCTGGCGGTGCACAAATGGGACCCGGCCAGCATCGGTGTGGTGATGACCCTCGCCGGCATCGCCGCCCTGCTCACTCAAGGCCCGGCGGGGGCGTTGATTGATCGCACCCGCAGCAAGCGCGCGGTAATCGCCGTGGCCGCGCTGTTGGTGACCGGCAGTTGCGTGCTATTGCCCTTCGTCAGTTCGTTCAGCCTGGTGGCGTTGACTCAGGCTGCCAGCGCGGTCGCGGCCTCGGTATTTGCACCTGCGATCTCGGCGATTTCCTTGGGAATCACCGGCCCCCGCGCCTTCACCCGCCGTACCGGGCGCAACGAAACCTTTAACCATGCCGGCAACGCCGTGGCCGCGCTGTTGGCCGGGGGCCTGGCTTACCTGTTCGGGCCAGTGGTGGTGTTCTACCTGATGGCGTTTATGGCGCTGGCCAGTATCGTCGCGGTCAGTTGCGTGTCGGCTGGGGCCATCGATCACGAGGTCGCCCGTGGCTTCGACCCCGCCCATCACCACGATCACGAGCAGCCGTCCGGCATCAAGGTGTTGCTGAGCAATCGGCCGCTGCTGTTGTTCGCCATTTGCTGCGCCCTCTTCCACCTGGCCAATGCCGCAATGCTGCCATTGGTCAGCCAGAAGCTTTCACAGATCAATCTGCACATGGCCACACCGCTGACCTCGGCCTGTATCGTCGCCGCGCAGGTGGTAATGGTGCCGATGGCCTGGCTGGTGGGTAGCAAGGCCGATGTATGGGGGCGCAAACCGTTGTTGATCCTGGGTTTTGTGATCCTGCCAGTACGTGGGGTGCTGTATACCTTGTCTAATGACCCCTACTGGCTGGTGGCGGTGCAAATGCTCGACGGCATTGGTGCGGGGATTTTCGGTGCGCTGTTCCCGGTTATCGTCAAAGACCTCACGCAAGGCACCGGACGCTTCAATGTGAGCCTGGGCGCGCTGTCCACGGTATTTGGCCTGGGCGCGGCGTTAAGCAACAGCCTGGCCGGTTTCGTCGTGCAACAGGCCGGCTACAACGCGGCGTTTCTGACCCTGGCGGGCGTGGCGGCTGTCGCGCTGGCGCTGTTATGGCTGGCGATGCCCGAGACTCTGGAAAAACCATCGTTCGAGCGCCATACAACTGTCGCCTGACATATGCGACAATGCGCGCCAAATTCCAACACACATCCCCCATTTTCTGCTCAGCGACCGGGTTTCGCGCCTCGATGTCGCTGTTGACGCATGCCTGGCGGCACCCGCTGCCACGCGCGCAACCCATTGACAGGTAAAGTAATTGATCTCCACAGCTAACATCACCATGCGGTATGAAACGCATTATGGTGATTACTGCTGATCAGTGTTTACTGGGTCAATTCGTCATGAGTAAGCAACAATAACGCTCCGAAATGCACCCGTTGGTTCCAAGAATGGTCCCAACGGGCATAATTTCAGCTCATGCCGAAACTGCATAACCCTCCCACGGCGTCCTGCCGACCTGTATCAAATCCCAAGATTCAAACGGCTGCTAAGCTGGTGACTCAAAAGAGGAACAAGCATGCCGAATTCAGACCTACTCTCCTCCCTGGTTTCCAAGCTCTATGAAAATCAGCTGGCACTCGAAGCATCGATCATGGAGTTATCAAACTGGGTGGAGCAGCGCGGCTCCGCTGAGGTTGCTGCGAATGTACGCGGCGCACTGGACACGCTCAGTCACAATGAGGAATTCATCAAGCTCACATTGGCGGTGTTGATGTCTCCAGAGTGATGCCTTACAGCTCGTCGCCTCGGATAGCATCAGTGGCAAAGCTCGAATACTGTATACGCATACAGCACAAGTAAGCAGTCACTCACATGCCCCCTACAGAACTCAAAAAGGAATGGCTCGCCAAATGGCGGAGAATCCTCGACGACAACGCGTCCCGGATGGATAACCCGGAGGCTCATCGAACGATGTGCCGTTGGGAGACTCGTGACATGTTGGAGGCAGGGGTCATTGGTGAGATGGAACAATTTGAGATGGATGAGCTGGCCGACGCAGCTTACTGGCATGCCGTTGAAGAGCTGGTCACCATGCCTGCTGGGTACACGTATGGCGGCTACTATGACGTCATTCAACGAGCGACATCGGAGTGCATCGGGTACATCCGAAGCAACACCTACTACTCAGCCATAGGCCCAGGTACTGATGGGTTTGATGGAAAGGTATTTCGCGATAAGGCTGACTTGCGCCTGGTGTTTCGCAGCGACAACCAGGCTTGGTCGATAAATGGGCTGGTGCTTACCGCGTCGTCTGGTGAGCTGTACGATCTGGTACAGACCGCGCAGTTTATCTACGGGAAGGTCTACCCAATCATCTGCGATGCAGATATCTATCGTGCATTGGTAGATTGTGCACAGGTCGCCTTGGAAAGCCGCGATTTTGAGAGCTATCGCAAGACCCGCCCTCTACTGCTCTCCGCCCAGTTCACCAAGTGCGGTACCTGCCTGGACCGTTTCGGACAGCGTGAGGATTGCAGCATCTGCGCAGGCAACGGCTTCGTCAACACAGCTGGCACTCAGCCGACGTCGTCCGCATAACCAGCGACGGCCTCCTCGACAAGCTCTCGCCATTCAGCGCAATCAATCACCCTGCGCTCAAGCATATTGTCAGCAAGGGCCAGGCGCGTTTCATAACGATATTCCGGTGAGCCGGCTTCAAATTCCGAATCGTTCGGCAGCGCATGCCACGCTTCCATCTCGTTGACCTGCTGTATATCGGTTGTCATGACGAATCTCCGGTACCGGTGTCTACAGTGTAGAGATCGGCCCGCGCGCGGCTGTTCATCAGGCCCGACGAGCGGAGACAGTCATGTGCGGACGCCTTTCACAGTACAGCGGCATTCATGATTTCGTCGCGGCCCTCAGCATGCCGAACGCCATGGTCAACTCTGTAGGCGAACTGCCCCTAGGGCGATACAACGTCGCCCCCACCACCCAGGTCGCCCTTCTCCACGTACAGGGCGAACTCCTTCTGGCTGATCCGGTACGCTGGGGATGGCGACCGCACTGGGCCAAGGACCGTGCCGCGCCGATCAACGCCCGTGTCGAGAAGGTGGCGCACGGCCCTTTCTTCCGCGCAATCTGGCCGCACCGAGCAATCACACCGATCAATAACTGGTTTGAATGGGTCGATGAAGGTGGGCCAAAGAAGCAGCCATACCTGATCCGCCGGCGCGACGGCGCGCCGATCTACTGCGCAGCTATCGGCCAGCTGCCCAACGCGGACGAAGGCGCAGGCGAGCATGACGGCTTCGTGATCATCACCGCCGACAGCGCCGGCGGCATGGTGGACATCCATGACCGGCGGCCCGTTGTGCTGAATCCTGAACTTGCCCGCGAATGGTTGGACCCGGCCACGCCGAAGGAGCGCGCCGAGCAGATGGTACTGCACCAGGGCGAGCCGTCCGAGCTGTTCGAGTGGTTCAAGGTCGACCCGGCCGTGGGCAATGTGCGGAACAAGGGGTCCGGGGTGATCTTACCAACTGATGGAAAGCTTGAAATCAAGTCGGTCTGATCAACACATGATCGTCATAGCAATAGCTGACCAGTAGGTCTAAATATATTTCGGACGTCGCCGATAGCGTTGATAGGTGCCCCGCGTCGGGGGCGCATATTGCAACGGATACATTTTATGAAAGACATCTATCTGCTGGTTGAGCATGGGAGAGATCTGGGCGAGGTCTATATATTGGGCTGGTTTGATGACAAGGAAAGTGCTCGTGATATGGCGGAAGCGAAAGAATGGCAGGCCTACCGCGCCGCTCTAAATGCTGACGCTTCTTGGTCCATGCAAGCGCCTATTCCCCCTGACCAAACTAAATACCGTAGGTTTTGGGTGCAGGAAATTTCAAAATTTAATGCAGATGTCGCCCCATTGGCATCCGCGATCCATTAATTGCTCCTCCTGTCCGATCGCCCGATATGCCTCGCACATACGCTTGGCACGCTCGCAAAGCGATCAGTCCTTGGTCCCCGTCACCGGTGATGGCGACAATTCGTTGAGCATGCGCTGGGTCAAGTTGGGCTCGACGAGTTGCATGAACCACGCCGACGGCGGTGGTGGAGGTAGGCACGTTGCAGCCACTGGCTGTATCCGCTGAGTCGATAAGGACTGACAGCCGCACATCAGCAGTGGCAAGACGATCGCGCAGAGCAGCTTGAGTACGTTGGGCATCGGTCAATTCCTTGGTGTGTTGTTGGTCCTGGATGGCCAGCTGTTCCTCGGTGGCCAGGCGCTTGGTCTGACCGGCGCGGACCTGGGCGGCAGCGGCCATGCTGATCCTGGTCAGATCTTCTTGATGCAGGTCGGCCTGCTCGGACAGCTTCTTGCCCATCCGCCAGTCTTGCACCTGCCAGGTCACGCCCGCGGTACCGGCCATCAGCACCAGCATCAGCACCAATAGGCCCGCCAGCTTCTGCACCGGCGTCATGCCAGCACCTTCAGCGCCTTGTCATATAGCGCCTGGCGGTCGTCCAGCCCGTTGAGCCCGCCATTGATCCGCCGTGTGATCTTCTCGAACTGCCCCTGATCCGCCATTGTGTTCAGCCCCTTGGTCGACCAGAACCACGCCGCCGACATCGCCGCGTACTGTGGTAGCTCCAGCAGTTCCGGATTGCTGATGAGGTCCAGGCCCAGCGCCTCGCCGCATGCCGCGTAATTCGCCCGACCCGTGATCTGGATCAGGCCGCGCCCGCGGTACTTGGAGCCGTCGCCCTTCTGTGTATTGCCCAGGTCCGCGCGGCCTTCGTACGCGGCCTGCTGCGCGGTGGGGCCCCAGATTTCGCGCACCCATCGCAACTGTCCAGATTCGTGCCCTACTTGGGCGATGAACGCCGCCACCCGCACGGTGCTCACGATGCCGTAACGGCTCATGGCCGTGTTTAAGGCTGGAACAAAAACGCCGGCTTGGCGGCCGGCGTTCGGGAGGATATGCAGCAATTGCTGCTCGGTGATCGGCATAACTTTCTCCAGGCAAAAAAATACCCGCTCATGGCAGGTGGCGGTGTTTGGCAAAAACTCAAGACGCTAGTGGAGGGCTCAACCGATTGATGGTTGCGCGAGCTGCTGCCCGTGCTTCTTTGATGCCGTCCGGAATCGGTGTGCCATCCTCAAGCAGAGCGAAGGCATGCCAGTTGGTCTGGCTCAGGTACGCCCGAGCCTGACCCAGGCTCAATTCATCCGTTATGTCTTGCGCCGTTTTAATCGGTTCAAGCTTGCTCAAGTCCACCATTTTCTTTTCCTTCTCGGATATCAGGAAGTTCAGCTGCAGGAATCACTACAGGCGAGGTGTCGGGAAACTTAACCGGACCACTGCGCGCATCAATAATGATAGGTTCTGGTGGACTACGATATTCGTTGGGGCTCTCCATACTTAAGGGAAGCTTTAAAGAAAAATGAAGAGTTTTACCTATCCTTTCCACGTAGTCGCCTGAACCACTGAGAAAGAATTTATTACCTACAGCGGATGCGGGGAGGCGGTATCCGTCCGGTATACCAGACAAATCAATATCTTCCCCGTTGATCGTGATCACATCGCCTGACACAGAAGCGTCAAGCGGCCAATCGGACAGAAAAGGAAATAATGTAATTTTCATTTCCAGCGACCCCAGACATTAATGGTAGGCACGAAAGCTTGAGCCGTCCCTCCGTTTCTAATAACGAAAGCCGCGGTGTTAGCGTCGGACATATATTCTGCAATAACCCCATAGAAGTCGTAAGTTTGTTGTGGTTGAGCATTAGTTGTTGACTTATAGAGGTATCCAAGACCGCTATTTACTAATGTCACCGGAAGGGCGACAGTAACAACCCTGATTTCACCGGCTGTAAAGTTCGAGGTCATCGGCGCGACCCCTCTGATATTCATTTCACCGTTTGCGTATTTGCTTACTAGGTAGTTACCGAATATCGCGGAGGACATCAAGCCGCCGCCAGTGCCGCTGGGATCAAGTGTGGCGTTCACTCCGTTGTAAATGTTTGACCATGGCTGCCAGACGCCGTTAATCCTACGACGTTCTGCGCGTCCGCCATGGGTAATACCGAAAGCCTCTTGAGATTCGTACCCGACACCGTGCACGGAAACCCGCAAGAAAAAAGCAGCAGACCCAAACGATGGAGGCCCATTAGTAAAAGTACCGTTCAAGGCGTACAAAAATGCGTTGACTAGCGTATCGCAGTTGGCGCCGTTCCCAATTACGATAGCTGCGCCGCCATTCCACCCAGCGTGACCGGTTTTCAAAATACCACTGGGGTAATCCGAAGCCGTTGCAGTTACGGCTGCTGGCACCAAACCTAAACCTGCTTGTGCAGTGGATTGCGAGTTACCGCCAGTCCCACCTTTCGAAACCGGAAGAGGCGCAGTAGGTGTGCCAATGCCCTGGTAGAGTTCCGAGGTCATTGCATTTATCTTTGAGTTCGCAACGCGCGGCGTGTCGCCTCCAAGACCTAAAGGCGGCGTACCGAGAATAATCTCCTGTCTTGCCATGGTTTTCTCCAGGCGAAAAAAACCTGCTCGTAGCGGGTTCGGTATTTCGCGCAACTTCAGTTAAATGGAAACGGCAATCCCGCCGTCTTTATCACCAGCGCCGACGGAAACCTATCTGTAGGAAGGCTGTGATAGGAGTATGTTGCCGTTGTGCTTTGCGCTGGCCAATCTTGTGTAGTTGTCCTTCCCGGGGGCGCGAAAAAGAATGAAATGCCACCCACTCTTCCGAAGGCACCCTCGGCCATTCCGTAGGTAGTCGTATATCCAGAGGAAATAGTGTTCGGGTCAACTATCCCGCACGACCTATTCCATGGAAGAAACGCGGCGTATTCGACTCCGGCGCCTATATCTACGTTTACCACGCTATGAACAATTGCCGACCCTGCGGTCGATTGAAAAGCGATACGTTCATTACGCCCGCCCACGTAAGTGAACACCGGCCTTCCAAAACGATCCAGCGGACCTGGGCCAGGTGCGCGTATGGATGCAACGACATTCATGGGGTTTTGGTTTGAGTTAAACGTTGTACCGCCTGACTCTTCGCTTTTCGTTTTTAGCCATGGCCCAGGCAGACCGTCATTTCGCATCAAATCAAAACAATAATACTTGGTTGCAGCGTTAGCCCCGGCATACAGATAAGTTTTTGTGTTCCCGGAGACGGCGACCCCAGTAGCAACCCCCTTACCAACAAGGAAAACGATGGGGGATTGAGGATTATCAAGCGTAAATCCGTACTGATCATCCCCGGGAACACCAGCGTCTCTCCAACTGCTGCCAAGGTTAGGGTCTACGTTTATGCCTCTGAGAACCAACCGCCTCCAGTTTCCATTAAATGCAAGATTTCCGCTCTTCACCAGACCGTAACTTATTTTTCCGGTGTCATAAAGAAGCGCCCCACCCGACTGCCTTACAATTAATCTACCATCAGACATTAATAATACCCGTAGTAAATTCGACAATTAGCTGAGAAAAAACCCCACCCTGCCGTATTGTATGAATATGCCCAGGAAAGAGATGTTCCATTTAGGATCACTCCCGGCCTCTTTCCCTTCTCAACTTGTAAATCCACCAGCGGCGAAACCGTAAAAAACGAGGTTCGACCAACTGGTGGCGCAGGAATCTGGATTGCTCCGTTTTGCCCGTTGGTGTCAATGCTACCGACCGTCTGACTGATAAACATAGTCATATCAACTTTAGTCACACCGGTATCTCGATCTCTGATAATTAATCCGACCATTTCAAAGACTCAAGTCAACACCAACGACACCGTTGGAATAAATGAATTTCAACCCATTATTATCAAGCAGCGAAGAGTTGCCATCTTTGCTACCACGTAGCGAGAATTTCCCCGATTTCATATCCAGCTCGATTAACGGATTCCCATTAGAGTCGACCGCTTCAGAACGCAGCGTCATCCCCAATATGATTTTTTGGATGAACGCTGCGCTGATTACAGCCTGATTCAGGACCACCTGATTCCCCTGAACAACAAACATTGGAATGAGCTGTCCGCTAACCTCGTCGACTACTGCAAAACGCTGCGCAAAAATCAGAAACTCCGACTGCTCGCCATCTGAGCCAAACGCGAAGCCGGAGGCGACCGTCTTTCCTCCAGCAGTGGTTTGGGCCTTAAACGTAACCATCGACGAAACCTTCCCGTCAGTGGTGGCCTGCGCCTTGCTCACCACCTGAATTGCCGCCGCGTTCTCGCCGGATGACGCTTGCACGGTTTCAATCTTCTGACCCAATGCCTTATCAGCGTCTGCTAGCGCGGAGGTTTCCTGCTTGAAAGCTGCCTCGTTACTGCTGACCTTGGCCCCAATGGTGGTAACTCGCTCTGCCAGAGCAGACGTAGCGCTCGCTGCCGTTTTGGATACATCCAGAATGCTGGCTGTGTTTTCTTGGACCTTGGCTTCGACAATATCCGTACGCTGCGACTGGGCGAAATCCCGCTCAGCAATTGCGGACATCAGCGACCAGGCCCCGGCCGAGGCGGTGTCATCACCCGCGCTGCCCTGCTCCGAGCCTGCAGAATCAGATTTCACCAGTGCATAGACGCCTTCTAAGCGCTCGGCGGTGGCTGTGACCTTGCCGTCCACCTCTTCGATGGCCGCCTTGTTCTGGCTGATCTCCAGCGCCATCGCCGCATTCGTTTCGGCGACGGTGCCTAGGTTGAACCAGTAGTTGGCGTTAGGCGGTATGGTGTCGACCGGTACCGCCTTGGTCGCCTGGAATAGCTGCTGGCCCACCCGGACCATATCGCCCTTGGCATAGGTCTTTGTTGGAACGTACTCCAGTGCATCCACCACTTCAGAGATCAGGTTCTCCAACTCCTGCTTGGCTTTCTCCAAACGGTCGTTGACCGAGCCCGGCCCATCACCAGTAATCAGATCGATTTCTTCTCGCAGGCTCTGGTAAAGCGCACCCTTGCCGATCTTCTCGGCGAAGTACTTGTCGTACTCCGTCTGATCAGAACTGGCCCTGCCATTCACGGCGCCCGGGATCGGCCAGAAAGGTCCGACGTTGCCGGTACGGTCCACCAGGCGAGCCCAGAAGTAGAAGCTCGCCCCCGCCAAGATATTCTGCATTTCGTGCTTGGCTTGCGGGTAGCTGAAGTCGCTCAGCTTCTCCGCAGTGGTTAGGTCCGGCGACGAGCTGTACCAGAGTTCCGTCCTCTGGGTGTCTTCGGCACCTGGCGGGAATCCCCACTGGATACCGATGCCATAAACTAGGCTGGTGGTGGTCAGGAACGCCACCGCCGGCGGCAACCCGACCTTTCCTTCCAGATTGGTTTGGTTGGAGTTCTTCCAGATCGAGGAAATCTCAAAGGCGCTGACCGACCGCGCGCGCGCCAGGTAAGCGCCCGAGTAAATGCCGGTGACGTCAACGCTCGTTGAGCCAGTGCGCTGCACCTTGATCCAGTTCCCGTTGTCCTTGCGCCACTCCACGTCGTACGCAACGGCACCGGTGACAGCCGGCCACGAGATGCTCATGGTACTGATGGCCAGGCCCTGATCCACAGAGTAGTTCGACGTGATGTCGACGCTCGCCGGCGCAGGTACTACGGCGATAGGCACAACGCTGATCGGCCGTTCTTCAAGCCGCGCCCCGGTGTCAATGTGAGCGAACTTGCTCGGGTCGTACTGCACCGCCGAGATTTCAAACACGCCTGGCTCCGGCCGCGCCACGCTGACCACGCGATAAAGCGGGATGGCCAGGTCGTCAGCATCCAGCGCCCACACAAGTTCACGCTCTGGCGGCACGGAATAAGCCACGGTCACGGTGACCTGCCGGCCACTGACCAGCTGCACGGTGCGGCCCTCGCACTTGCCGTCGGGCAGGTTGAGGATAAGACGGTCGCCTGGCTTGGCTTGGGTGTCGCGGTCCAGGGTGATGACCTTGCCGTTCACCGCCGAGATGCGCCCGCCCACCGGCCGACCCGCAAGCAATTCGTCCGCGATCGGGATCACGTAGCCAGGCAACGGAATACGCCCGTCCAAGCCTACCTTGAAGATAACGGCCCGATCCTTTGAGTTGGTCAGCAGCGCCCACTTGCCGCGGCGCTGGGCCTCCGACTCACGGTCGCAACCGATCGCACTGATCTCCAGGGGATTGTCGCCGTAGCGGCGCTGCAGCTTGTGGTCCGTAACGGAGGTGACGTCGGTGTCATAGTTATTCAGCGGGTTGTCGTAGCTGACCAGAGCCCGTGTGTAACGGGTGCGCTCCGACGCACTGGAATAGGTGAACTTGCCATCGATGACGTTCGCTCGTGTGTAGGCGAAGTCGAAGTCCGTAGCGCGCGGCATATCCGAAAGGGTGAATACTTGACCCTGTGCCCAGTAGGTCATGCCCCGGTAGATCGCCGAGATATCGCGCAGCAGCGACCAGGCGTCAGCCTTGCTCTGCAGGTTCAGGTTGCAGATGAAGCGCGGCTCCTGACCGCCCTTCCCGTCCGGCACCAGTTGGTCGCAGTACTGCGAGATGCGGTATAGCTCCCACTTGTCGACCATCCACGGCTTGATGCGGCGGCCGAGGCCGAAGCGGTCGTTCGTGGTAATGCCAAGCGTTGCCCATGTTGGGTTGTTGGTGTACGCCTCTTTGAAGGTGCCATCCCACACACCGCTGTAAGTTCGGGACGATGGGTCATAGTTGCTCGGAACTGACCATTTGCGCCCCTTGCAGCCGACTGTAACGGCGGGGATGCTGCGGAACTGCTCAGCGGAAAACTCGATATAGAGCAACGCGGTGTTCGGGTAGCGAATCTTCGCGTCGATCACCTCGGTGAAACCGGCAATTTGCATCGTGTCCGAGATTTTGTTGTTGTTTTGGTTGATCGTCAGCCGCGTGATTCGCATCAGCCAACCGGTAGTGGCTTTGGGCAGGTCGATTCGGCGTGTGCGTTCGTAAACGCTGGTGGTCTTGCCGTTGACAGCCTCGCTCAGCACCTGCTGATAGGCACCACCATCGGTTGCCAGCTCGACCTTGTATTCGATCCGGTAGCCGTTGATGTTGCCGCCGGCATCCACGGACTGGAGGGCAGGCCAGGCGAAGCGCACTCGCACCGCCGAAAGCTGGGTGTTGCTGATCGCCCGAACCCACGGGGTGCCGCTGCGCAGCTCGGTACTGATGGTCGTTTCGTTTTCGACCGACGGGATGCCCTGAATATAGGTCTGGTCCACCGCCCCGGTGCGCCATTCCCACTTCACGTTCGGGAAGTTCATGTTGCCCTGCGGGTCTTGCAGCGGGGTGTTATCGAGATAAATGTCTTGCGCAGTGGGTGTGCCTTCGAACTCACCCTCCCCCACGGCTATCAGCATTTTGGCAATGGCGACAGAGCGCAGGCTATCCGGTGCTTCCGTTGGCGTTTTCGGCTTCTCTTCGCCGCCCTTGGCGCCGTGGATATCAAACTTGCGTGCTGCGCCCATGCTTTCCTCCAGGCAATAAAAAACCGCCTCATGGGCGGTTGCTGTGCTGCGGTTGATCGCTACATCTGGTCTTCGGCGTAAATAGCAGCGCTGATGATTGCCCCGCCCCAGCGTCGCTCGCCGATACAAAGCGGAACCGGGTTGCCGGATGCCGTGGTGTTCTTGGCGCTACCGAAGGCGTAGCCGGGGGTGTTCTCGGGCGCTGCGCTGGTTTTAAGCCCGCTGGCTTGAGGGCTCAGCATCTGGATAACACCGCCGGCGACAAGACCAATGCCCGCGCCTATGAGCGGAGTACCGAAAGGCGTTGCAGAGAAAATAACACCCACAACAATCAAGATCGCACCAACGATGGTTTGAAGAATTCCGCCGCGCTTGCTGCCTACGACCACGGGCGCAATGCGGATGTCACCGGAACCGTTATAGCTCAGCTCCTTCTCCCCAATATTGCGCTTATCGCGAAAAACCGCGAATTCAAGGCCGCGAGACTTGGCATTCGAAAGAAACCGCTCGAATCCAGGGATCTGCACGCATAGCGCTTTGATCGCCTCCGCGGGCGATTTCACCGCGAGCCTGAACGACTTCCCGAACTGACGTAACTGCCCGTGCAGGCGGATCGTAGTCATGGATTGATAGTTGATCGCTGATACCTGCATCACTTTCTCCGGGCAATAAAAAACCGCCCGAAGGCGGCCCTGTAGTTTTCGTTGTTCAGTTGTAGTCGACGTAGGGGCCGATGTAGAACCCAGCCATATCACCGCTGATGCGGTACAGGCTTTCCTTGCCAGGCTGAACCGTCGCTGCGATGGTTCGAATTGCAGCGCCTGCGCACAAGCCAGAGCCCGCTAGACCGGCACCCAGATTGGGCGTTCCCGGCGGGAGGTAGAATGTAGCCCGCTGACCAGTACCGATTTTCGCAGCCCTGCGGCCGTCGACATAAACAACAATGTCGCACCCAGAGCCCACAGCGCCCGAGTCGCGTACCACGGTGACTTTTCCGCTCTCGCCAGCCGGTTTAGTCTGGAAGGCATATACCTCATCCGACGGTACCGGCTTAGCATCCCGTATTGAGATCGCTGATGAGGCACACCCTGCGAGCATCGCCAACGCTACCGCCGCTATCAAAATCCGCATGTCGGTCCCTCTTTGGTTTGGCTCGACTGTAGCAGGGTGACGGAAAACAGCAAACCTCTGCTCAAGACCTGGACCAGTAAAGGATCCTAAGTGTTCGCAGTATCGGCGATCCGACGCAGGTCATATACAAGCCTCTTGCTTGTAGCCAAATGTAGTCTCGCCTCGGACGCGTTCAAGTCTGAGCCAATTTCATAGTCAGCCATTGCGCGTAGTCGCTTTTGCTTGAGAATAACTCTCCCAATAGAAGCGAGGCCTTTAGTCGCACCGGTAAATCGCGAAATTAATTGGTCATGGCTTGTTTTTATATCTGGATTGCTTTTTAGAGACAGCGCTGATGCGGCTATTGTGGCCTCATGGTATAGCGCATAGTAACTCCTGCTTATGCTCGCACGATTGCCAACCTCATCCTTATTTCCGATAAGTGACTCGGCTAACAACAACAGGTCATCGCTACACACCGACATAATATCCATCCGCAGCCAAAATATTCGAACCAAACTCATAAGGCGCAATGCCAATCGACAACACATCATCAATTTCTTCATCGAAATCAGCGATTAATGCTTCGTCAATTGCCATGTCAATTTCCACCAGTCTTTCTGTACTCCCATTCACGACGAAACGGTACAGGATTCCCTCGCCTTGCATAGCGAACAGGTCGAACGCGATGAATGGATGCGCAGACATGGACTTTATAATTTTTGCCGCAGTAGCAACCCTGCGCACCACCTGCTCGTCTGTAGCGCCAATCTGGTCCATTATTTCGGCTGCGCGCAGAACTTGAGTACTTACTTCTCCACCCTGCTTTCCAGATCGTATGTATAGATCTCTGGCCATCTTCAATAAGCCCGTATGAACGCAGGTATCTGCCAGCCCGGACAGCCCCCTATCATCCGCATCAGAGTAGTCAGTACGCAGTATCTCTTCCTTGGACATTTCGACCTCTCCACAAACATATAGAGCATGAGCTGTAGAAATTGACACGGCTAGACTATCAAGTCCCGCCCTGCGAGCATCTTCAAACAACCGCAGGGAGCTAGACGTTTTCATTTGGTAAGCATAAAGATATGCCTGCTCATGCAAAGCTGCTGGTGCAATATTGAACTCGGCGCCCGGGTCTATTATCAGCCGGTCAAGCTTGTTAAACAGTCGCCGAATCTCAAACTCATCAACGTAATGATTTTCAGCAATCTTGTGCCAGAGCTGGGTTCGCTCTTTGAGTAGTTTGTTCAGCGCCAACCTTGGCTCGGGCAACATGATTTGTTCTCGTATCAAATCATCTAGAATAAGTGGCCTATCCTGCCGAGTCGATACTGTGCAGGCATACAACGGTGGCTGCGACTTTATGCCTAAGGATCAAACGCGTGCGGTCATTCCAGGGGCCGCCGAAGACGATAATTTCCGACGGCCTGCCGTACAGGTGATGCAGCAGGAACGGACCTGGGCCGACGACGCCTGATTCCTCGCCAGGCAACGACGGATCGGTGCCAAGGTATATGCCAGCGTGGTTCGGGTGAGCTGTCCGGCCAACCTGCATGACGATCATGTCACCGCGCTGGGGCATGTCGACACGCATGAAGCCGGCGGCCTCGTAGTGCTGTTCGTAAAGGCTGGCGTTCTCCGCTCTCTCCCACCAGCCGTCGGTGCGCTGGAAGGCTTCGAACTCCAGCCCCCACTCCCGCTGATACCAGTCAGCGCAGACCTGCCAGCAGTCCCAGGCGCCATGCACGAACGGGCGCTTGAGCAGCGGCGTGCTGCCCGTTGGCGTGATCGTGCGCATGTCGCCTTCGGGCCACGACAAAATGTGCCAGGGCAACGCCGTGGCCTCGCACATGGCCAAGTCATGCGGTGACGGCCTGCTGGTGGCGTCCGGATGCGAGTGAACGATGCCGATCACTTCGCCCAAGTCTTCCGCCGCGGCGTAGTCCTCGGGATCGAGCCTGAACTCTTCGTTCGGATCCGTGGCGATGTTCCGGCACGGGAAATACTTCTGCGCTCTGCCGACGGCCAGCAGCAGGCCGCAGCACTCGCGCGGATATTCCGCCGCCGCGTGCGCCTGGATGGACGCAATGATGTGCTTGCGCATGGTCAGCTCCGGGCTATGAGGGAAACGGCAGGAAATCCACCGAAGGACAGTTCGTTGTTCTCGCCGAAGCGCAATTTGCACGACGACAGACAGCCTTTGCACTGATCCTTGGCCGGGTCATCCGTGGGGTTGTCCTCGTCGTCGAACATGGCCACGCCGGTATAGCCGCAGTCCGGCCCCCGGTAACCATTGGTCATGGCCCAGTGGCAGAACGTGGTCATCTGCCGCCCGGGCAGTCCGTGGTTGTCGATCTCTCCCGGGGAGGACAGCTCCCAGACCACCGCTTCACCGTCCTCGCTGGTTTTCTGGTCGATGTACCAGATCTCCAGCGCCTCTTGAGTCGGGTCTGCGGTGGGGTTGCCCTCGGGGAAGTTGGCCGCATCGAGGTACTGGGCCAGAGTCTCGCGGACTGTAAGCTTGAACTTGAGCATGTCCTCGAAGGCCAGGCACAAAGCTGTAACCCGTCCATTCACGTTGCCCGCGGCGAAGGTAGGCCGAGAGGCGGTTCCGTCGCTGCTCGAAGAGATCCCCTCAATCTGCACCGGCCAGGCCGCGTACTCCTGGCCCTGCCAGATGATCGACTTGGCGGGCAGATCCTCTTCCGAGCCCTCATAGGCCAGTAATTCTTCTGGCGTGTGCGGGATTGCGTGGCCGTGGAAGCGCAGGTAATCCGCGCCGTACTCGGTCCCATCAATTTCGAACAGGCGAATCTCGCCGCCGGGCTCCAGTTTCTGGATGTCCGTGATCAGTGCCATGGGTGGTTATCTCAGGGATGAAAGGTTTGCTGGAAGGTCGCGGTGATGGCGTAGACCTGGCCGCCACGGTGCACTGGCTTGTAGCCGTTGCACTTGTAGAGACCAAGCTCACCCAGGGGCGGCTCCCAGAGGAAGCCCTTCGAGCCTTTGTGTCGGTCGATGAAGTCCATGATTTCCTTAATGCGCGGCTTCAGGCCGGTAAATGTTACCGGCCAGGATTGCGACCGGTTGTTGAGGCCATCCTCGACCGACTGCTCGTAGCCATCTCCGAACTTCTTGGAGCGGACGCGCTGGGCAATATCGCCCTCCGCGCCTTTCTCCGTTGCCCAGGTGAATCGTTCGATAGCCATCATCGCCCCTTGATTGCGTTGTTTATGACGCCGCCCTGGCGCATGTCCCTGCTCCGAAGCTCCTGATACTTCTGCTCCACGAACGTCGCCAGTTCCTTGCCGAATAGGTCATAGCCAGGCGCGTCAGCGGTTGACGATGCATTTCCCTCGCCGTCGATATGCACCTCGACATTGATCTGCGTTCCGCCAGCCCCACCGCCGCCCATTGCCATAACGCCAAGCTTGCCGCTCGATGTCCGGGTCAGCGGCATGATTGCCTCGGCACCAGCCTCACCCATCACTCCAGTCTTGCCGTTGGCCATACCAAAAGCAGTTGGCTTGCTGACAATGGAGTTAGTGAACGCCCCACCGTCGGCAAACATTTGCACGCCGCCGGACCAGGCGCCGCCCGTTGCCTGCGGAAAGTAGGAACTGGAGTAGCCGGCTGCGGAAGCGCCCAAGTTAGAGGACGTTGCTCCTGCAGATCCCGCCGCCAGCCCGTTGCCTCCACCAGCAGCACTACCGCCGAAGTAACTCGCCGCCGCACCGACCAAACTGCCCAGCAGTGCCGAGCTGGCTTGGCGGGTAGCGATACGCGCCATGTCGGCCAGGATCGATTTGGCGAAGTCCGAGAACGACGCCTTACCGGTCATGGCAAAGTTGACGATGGAATCCTCCATGGAACTGAAGGCGTTGCCGAACAGGCTTTTGGTCTGCCCGGCGATATCCTTCGCTGAGTCGAGGTAGTTTTCCCAAGCAGCCGTTGCGCCTTTGGTCCAGTCGCCCTGGGCATTCTCTACATCCGCATAGTTCTGCCGGATCTGGTCGGTAGCGGCCTTGTTCGCGTCTGCGAGCGCCTGCGCTTTCCGCTTGAATTCTTCTTCCGACATGTTCCGCGACGGGTCTGAACGCTGGTTTTCCAGTTCAAGCGACTGCTGGGCGAACCTGTCTTGCTGGCTGTTCAGCTGTCCGCTCAATGCGTTCTGGCGATCGCCCTGGCCAACGCCCAATACGGCACGCTGCCCCGCAAGCTCCAACGCGCGCTGTTGCTGACCCAGCGCCTGTACATACGAGCTGATCGCCCGTTCCTGCTTGGCAAGGCGACCGGTCTCGTTGGTGGCAAGCACTTCAAGCTGGCTTTCAGCATCCTTCTGCGCCTTAGCCATCCCCGCGCGCGCGTCGGCGATCTTCTGGTCGAGCTGGATGCTCTGCGCAGCTGACGTTGTCTTCTTGCCCTTGGCGGCCTCCAGCGCTGCAATTTCAGCCTCGTAGGCTGCCGTCACCTGGTCCAACTCATTGCCGATCAGGGCCTGGCGCCGCAGCAGGTAATCTTCCTCGGAAAGCAGACCAGCCTTCTGTAAGGCCTCCAGTTCCTTCTGATAATTTTTGTACGTGTCGGTGATGGACACCAGGTCGTTCTTGGCGTTGTTGAAGCTGGTCAGATCGACCTGAGTACCAGTAGCTTTCGGGTCTTTGAACTTGTCATTGATGTTAGCGATGTTTTTGTCGACCGTTGCCTGAGCCAGGCGAGGATCGTTCGGCGCTACCTTGCGGATATCGTCGAGTTGTTTTTTGTAGTCCTTGAGTGCGTCGGCGCGTTTTTGCTCATTCGTCCACGAGGACTTGGTGAGAGCGTCAACCTTTTGCATTGAGGTGATGGCGGCTTGTTGAGCCTTTGCCTGATCGCCTTCCAGCTTTGCAATTTCAGCCTGTGCCGCCTTCTGGTCCTCAAGCATATTCAAGCGGTTTTGATAGAGATCAATCATCTCCTGCTTGTTTTGGAACAGACCAACGTCGCCGGACTGCGCACTTGCCAGGTCTCGGCGGGCCTGTTCGATATCGGCGCCGATGTCCGGGCGGCCGATATTCTTGAGGCTGTCGGCGGCCCGTGCGACTGCGTTGTAACCCTTCTCCCAGAAACTCAGGTTCTCCAGAATCTTCGGCGTTCGCTCGTTGATAGCGTCGGCATAGGACTCGGTGGCCAGCTTCACGGCGCCAGCGTGATCGCGTTGCTCTTCCAGAGCGGCGATCTGAGAGAAAACCGAGGCGGTTAGGTAGTGATACTGCTCGTTCAGCGCCGCGGAAGCCTTGACCGGCTCGTCGGCCAGCTTGACGAATTCGGATACCGTCTCGCTGACAGCCTTGCCGGCAGCTTCCTGCATCGACACGGCGGCCTGGGTGATACTGGCGAAGCTCTCGCCTGCGATCTTGCCGTTGCCCGCCAGCATTTCAAGGACAGCGGCAGCCTGGCCAGTGGTGCCTACGGTTGCGCCTACCTGGCGCGCCATGTCACCTAACTGCCCCGCGCTCACGCCAGCGTAGTTGCCGGTGAGGATCAGCGACTTGTTGTAGTTGTCCTGCTCTTCGCTTCCTTTGTGGTAGGCGTACGCCAGGCCGCCCACGGCTGCGGTAGCCAGGGCCAGAGGTGCCAGGATGGCAAGCAACCCCGCAGCACCTGCACCGGCTCCTGCGCCCAACTGAGCCACGGCGCGCACACCGCTGCCCCAGTCACCCGACGACAGGGCGTTCCCCAGTTGTACGACATTTTCCTGTGCCTGGCGTGTGCCGAGACGCAGCTTGTCGAAGCCGGTGGTGGTCTTTTCGAGCTTTCCGTAATCCTTGTCGATCTTGGCCAGGGCGCTGTTGTACTGGTCCTGACTGATTCGACCCTCGTCGAGGTGCTTGCCCAGTTGCTCAACCTGCGTGTCCAGCTTTGCCAGTGCAGCACGGGCCGGGTCAATCGCCCCCAGCAAGCTGTTCAAGGCTTTCTGCTCATCCATCGCAGACTTGGCCAGGGCCGCCTGCTGCTTATCGAGCTGAGCGGATATCTTCGCCGCTTCGGCCTCGCCATAGGCGCCGGTCTTGGTCAGCTTGGTTAGCGCTTCACGCTGCTTAGCCAGGTCCTGGGTGGTTTTGGCGCTGGTGGACAGCGACTTTTCCAGGGCCTGCATTTCGTTCATCAGCGAAACGGCGGACTGCTCGGCCCGGCCGCCAGCCTTCGCCATTTCATCCAGGCTCGTTTTCG